>Ga0272446_1001618_pt1 | contig 32339 bp, 28 predicted proteins | sample YNPCB0061_FD_194587 | JGI IMG/M metagenome (GOLD analysis project Ga0272446, IMG submission 194587) | Hot spring microbial mat communities from Yellowstone National Park, WY, United States - YNP-CB-006-1 | ecosystem: Environmental > Aquatic > Thermal springs > Hot (42-90C) > Sediment | place...
AGTCTGGCTCCTTCTGCGATAATTGGTGGTACATCTATCATAGAAGGTTCCAGGCTCACTGTCATGTCCGACCAGGGCCAAGGCCGCAAGCGCTCATCCGTTCTGTCCGCCCCTAAAGCGGGGGAGGCTGGGAGCGAGACTGTGCGGTGCGTAGAGCCTTATTTGCAGGGTACTGGATCTAGAAAAGCTCCACCGGGGCGCCGCTACCGAGGCCTCCCCGAACCCCAACTGCGAAATGAAGATTCATCTCTGCACTTCGCTGTCTGGTTCGCCTGCGCTGTCCAGTACCGCTGCGCACTGGCCAAGCCAGTTCAGCATAGCTTCGAGCTGCCCGGTCCGGAATTGAATGACAAGCCGGTCAAGCAGTTCGCCGTTGCCGGTCGTCGCCAGCTGGCGCTGGAACGCTTGCAGCCAGACCTGACATGCCGCAGCCTGGCGCTCAATTAGCAGGGATACCGTGTCACGCCCTTCGCGTTGCGCAAAATAGAGTTTCGCCATGAACTCCTGGCGGAACTCGCGCCCGTGCTCGACGGGAAGAACCATCCACTGCTGGAACGCTGCGCGTCCCTGTGGGGTAAGCTGCAACATGCGGCGGGGTGGGCGTCGCCCTTGCTCCTGGGTTGTGCTTGCCAGGAAGCCTTCCATCTCCAGTCGTTCGAGCAACGCATATGTCTGCCGCTGTTTCAGGCGCCAGACCAGGTGCAGCACGGCGGTCCGCTCCAGGAGCTGGTGCACCTGGTAGGGGTAGGACGGCCCATCGCGCACGAAGCCGAGAAGTGCATACTCCATGCTCAACGGCAGCCTGACCATTGGACTCATAGCGACTCCTTGCACCTTTGCGCCGCGAGTCTGCCGGCTACGCACCTGATGCGCCGGTTTGACAGCGCGGGGGATTGCTGCCATACTACCACCGTCCTGGAATACTGAATAAATCAGTATACATGCCTGTTGCTGTGTCGCAAGCGTCCGTGCGCCGATCGGTGCATGGACGTGTAGCGTGCGCCACCGGGCGGAGGTTCCCGGAAACTCAGTTCTGGTACGTGTATGCAGGTCAATTTGCCACACCTGGATTGCCTATCCGAAAAACGCTACGCCGCCTGTCATTGCGCGGAGCGTGAGCGACCGCTTGCAGCGAGCGCAGCGTGGCTGAAGCAATCTCCTCGCTGCGCGCGCAATGACCCGGGTCGCGTGTCATTGCGCGGAGCGTGAGCGACGAAGCAATCTCCTCGCTGCGCGCGCAATGACATCCAATTGTTCGGACAGGCTCTCATACCTGGCGGCAGGCTCGAAGGAAGGAAGAGGTTGCATGCGACGCACCTCCATCATGTTGCTGCTGATTGCATGCGCAAGTATCTTTGTCGCCTGTGGTACGCCTCAGACCGCCCGGCCCGCGGATCCGCCCGATGGCGCCCCGGCCCCGGCAGCCGGGATGCCTGCCGCACAAACAACGACGGAACTCACCGTTGCGGCCGCTGCCGACCTGACCCCGGCGTTTCAGGAGCTTGGCGCGCTGTTCGAGCAGCAAACCGGCATCAAGGTGGTCTTCAACTTCGGTTCGACCGGCCAGCTCGCGCAGCAGATCGAGCGTGGCGCGCCGTTTGACGTGTTCTATGCAGCAAACAAATCGTTTATCGAGGACCTTAACAGCAAGGGGCTGGTCATTCCTGATACGATGGAAGTGTATGCGCAGGGCCGGTTGACACTCTGGACGCTGCCCGACAGCCCGCTCAAACCTGAGCGGATTGAGGATCTGGCCAGTCCGGCCTATGCGCGGATCGCGATTGCCAACCCTGAGCATGCGCCGTATGGCCAGGCGGCAAAGAACGCGCTGGAGAGTGCCGGGATCTGGGATGTCGTCGAGCCGCGGCTGGTCTATGGCGAGAATATCGCGCAGACGCTCACGCTGGCCGACACCGGCAATGTTGATGTCGCGATCGTGGCGCTATCGCTCAGTGTCCAGGGGAACGGTTCGTGGACCCTCGTTCCGGCGGAGTTGCATGCCGATAACCCGCTGATGCAGATGGCGGCGGCCATCACGGGAACGCCGCACGAGGCGGCGGCGCGCCGGTTCATCGCGTTTGTCAATGGCCCTGACGGACATGCGATCATGAAGAAGTATGGCTTCATTCTACCAGGTGAAATGATCGAATGAACTGGCCTGCTTTCTGGCTCTCCGTCCAGGTAACGGCGATAGCCACGGTCTGTATTCTGGCAATCGGCCTGGCGATCGCCCTGGTGCTTGCCCGTGCCCGGCTGCCGGGGCAGATCGTGATCGAGACGATCATCCTGCTCCCGCTGGTGCTTCCGCCAAGTGTGATCGGCTATTACCTGCTGCTGGCGCTGGGCCGCGGCAGCCCGCTGTTTGAATGGTTCCAACTGCGAATCCTGTTCACCTGGCCGGCAGCCGTTGTTGCAGCAGTAGTTGTCGGGCTGCCGCTCATGATTCAGAGCAGCCGGGCGGCGCTGGCAAACGTTGACCCGGTGCTTGAGAATGCGGCGCGCACCCTTGGATGCAGCGAGCTGCGGATCTTCTGGCAGATCACTTTGCCACTGGCGCGGCGCGGCATTCTTGCGGGGATGATTCTTGGTGCGGCGCGGGCGCTTGGTGAGTTCGGCGCGACATTGATGATCACCGGCAACATCCCTGGCCGGACCCAGACCCTGCCGGTGGCGATCTATGATGCCGTCCTGGCGCAGCGCTACGCTGATGCCAACCTCATGGTGCTGGTCATGACCGGGCTGGCATTTGCCGGTCTGATCTGGGTACGCTGGTTGGAGCCGCCGCCGCAGCGGTATCGTTTCGAGCCGCGATCCGAGGAGCCAGCTGATGGCATCACAGCTACACGTTGAGTTCGAGAAACGGCTCGGGCCGGTCACGCTGCAGATGCAGTTCAGCGTCGGGCCGGAGATCCTGGTGCTGTTCGGGCCGTCCGGCGCCGGTAAGACGCAGACGCTCCAGGCGATCGCCGGATTGATGACGCCGGATCGGGGGCGGATCGCGCTTGATGACACGATCTTCTTTCAGCGTGAAGCGGGGAGACGCGCCGTCAAGCTTCCAGCGCGCAAGCGCCGGATCGGCTATGTCTTTCAGCAGTACGCGCTCTTTCCGCACATGACCGCGCTGGCGAATGTGGCCTTTCCGCTTGCCGGGCGGCGTGACGCGCATACGCGCGCCCTGGCGCTGCTGGAGCGGATGCATCTTGCGCACCTGGCGGGGCGGATGCCGCACGAACTTTCGGGAGGTCAGCAGCAGCGCGTGGCGATCGCGCGCGCCCTGGCGGCGCAACCGCTCGTTCTCCTGTTCGACGAGTCCTTCTCGGCCCTGGATCGCGTCATCCGCGAACGGATCCACGCCGATCTACGGGAGCTTCAGGCCGAGCAGGAACTGATTGTCGTCTATGTGACCCACAACCTGGATGATGCATTTGCCGTGGGTCATCGACTGGCCGTAGTGCGCGATGGGCACGTGGAGCAGATCGGGCAACTGGATGATGTTTTCACTCGTCCGGCGAATCGGCGGGTGCTTGAGATCCTGGGTATCCCAAATGCCATCGCGGCGCGTGTCGTCGAGGTTACCCCGGCGCACCTGATGCTGGACTGGGATGGGGTACCGCTGGTCGCACCGCCGCTCGATCTGCAGCCGGGAGCGGAGGTTACGGCGTATGTCCGCCCGGAAGACATCAGGTTGATCTACCCGGATCGCCCGTTGAGCCGGATGATTGGCCAGAACCTGCTTGATGGCCGGGTGATCGAACGGCGGCCCGGACGGCACCTTCACCAGTTGCGGGTGACCCTCGCTGGCGGCCAGGTGGTTGAAGCGGCGTACCCGCCGTCGTCATACGCCGGATTGTCGCTGACGCCCGGCACGCCCGTGCGGCTGGTGCTCCGCAAAGAGAGTATCGTTGTGATTGCGCCGAGATGTGCTGATGTCCAGCATGCCGCGCTGGCGCGTACAGGTGATCAGACGGATACTGTACCGGAGACAGGAGCGTAAGGATGTTCCACCCACCAGGCGACACCGGTGCGCGCGCCCATGGGCGTCCCTGGTATGCCTTCGGGATTGCCGTCCCTATCGGGGTACTGGGTGGCCTGATCGGTCTGGGTGGCGCGGAGTTTCGCCTGCCGGTGCTGGCCGGTCCGCTCGGTTATGTTGCACGCCGGGCAGTAGCGCTCAATGTCGCGATCAGCCTGGTCACCGTGCTTGCCGCGCTCGCCATTCGTGGCCGTACGTTGACCTTCGCGCCGATCATTCCCCTGGTGCTTCCCATGGGTGCGATGATCGCCGGGGCGCTGGTCACGGCATTTGTTGGCACGGGGCTGGTTGGACGTCTGTCGAACGAGCGACTGGAACGGGTGATCCTGGTCTTCCTGGTCATCATCGGAAGTCTGTTGATCATCGAAGGCCTGCTGCCGGCCCGGATCCCGGCGCTGGTGCCGGATGAACTGGTCTGGCGCGTGGGAACGGGTGTACTCTTCGGGCTGGTAATCGGCCTGGTCAGTAGCATGCTTGGTGTGGCGGGGGGTGAGTTGATCATTCCAACGTTGATCTTTGCCTACGGAGCGGAGATCAAAGTTGCCGGGTCGGCAAGCTTGCTGATCAGCCTGCCTACGGTGCTGATGGGCGTCTTGCACTATCTGGGCCAGGGCGCCTACCAGGAGCGGCGCGACCTGCAGGAAACAATTGCGCCGATGGGGGCCGGCTCGGTGGTTGGCGCGATCACGGGTGGGGTGCTGGTCGGCATTGTTCCATCAGCGATCCTGAAGATCGGGCTGGGGATCATTCTGATCTGGTCGGCGAGCCGGATCTTTGCCTCTGGCCCGCCGCGCGCTGGATTCACTGGCAATAGAGTATCCGTGTGACATCGGCAGATTGTGATGCTGCAGGATCATGCTTTACGCATCATCAAAGGTCTGCTATACTTGCGATATTCGTGAAAGAATGCGCAAAATATGTGGCGAAGGATCCAGTGATTCCTGGACGTATGGTGAGCTCTATGCTGGCGATCCTGCATCGGGTACGTGGCCGGCATGGCTGGCTCCGTATCCGCCAGGCCGGCAGGCCGCCCTGGAACACCGGTGCCTGGATGATGATCGCCTGCATCCTGGCGCTGGGATCGGTTCCTGCCTCGGCAGAACCGCTCACCGCGTACCATGTGTCGGGCTGGCAGATCGAGCACGTGCTGTATACACTACTGCATAAGGAAGTTCCTGCTGTGCTCAGGCATTTTGATCTGGTTGCCGATCCGCCTGAGGTGGTGGCGCTTCAGGTGCTCTCGGCCCTCGATCGGCATGATCATCAGCAACTCATCGATCTTGCCGACGGCCCAACGCTTCACTTGCACAACCAGTTGCACGCCATATTGACAGCCTGGCCTCGCGGTGCCTTGCAACGCCCTGGTGCGTGGGGATCGGTCGGGCCATTTCGCGACGATCCCTGGTATACCCCGCTTCCTCAGGGAAGCATCCGCCGTCTTGCGATCGAAGTCACCTACCAGTCGAGCCGGAGCTGCTGCGTGGTTGAGCTTCGTCTCGGAGCAGATGGATGGCGGGTGGTCGGGTTATCTATGAGGAAATGAAGGGATATCGACCATGCCGCGCTGGTTGACACCTGCCCGTCAGAAAGCCATCCGCACCTGAACGACGAGAGACCCGGGAGCATTGTGGTCTGTGCCGGGCGCACGATCACACATCTTTTCTGGTAGAATGGCTGCATATCGCGCATACTGGTCGGTCATGACGCGACGCCATGCGCGCGATCCTTCCACGATCTACCATGGAGAACCGCAATGAGTGACAGCGACAAGTGCCCCGTCACGGGCAAATCAGTGCGAGCCGCTGCGGGGAGAGGCACATCGAATCGCGACTGGTGGCCTGATCAGGTGAACCTGGGTATCCTCCATCAGCATGCTCCGGCGTCCAATCCGCTGGGGCCTGATTTCAACTATGCCGAAGCGTTCAAGAAGCTTGATTTTGCCGCCCTGAAAAAGGATCTGTATGCGCTGATGACCGACTCGCAGGAGTGGTGGCCCGCTGACTGGGGCCACTATGGCGGGCTGTTCATCCGTATGGCGTGGCACAGTGCCGGCACCTACCGAATCGCGGATGGCCGTGGCGGCGGGGGTACCGGTGCGCAGCGTTTTGCACCACTCAATAGCTGGCCCGACAATGGCAACCTTGATAAGGCGCGCCGGTTGCTCTGGCCGATCAAGAAGAAGTATGGCAACAAGATCTCCTGGGCCGACCTGATGATCCTGGCGGGTAACTGCGCGCTGGAGTCGATGGGCTTGAAGACCTTCGGCTTTGGCGGCGGTCGGGTTGATATCTGGCAGCCCGAGGAGGACATTTACTGGGGCAGTGAAGATACCTGGCTGGGCGACAGGCGCTACAGTGGCGATCGCGAACTGGAAAATCCGCTGGCGGCCGTGCAGATGGGCTTGATCTATGTGAATCCCGAAGGTCCGAATGGGAAGCCCGATCCGGTGGCTTCGGGCCGTGATGTGCGGGAGACCTTCGCCCGCATGGCCATGAATGATGAAGAAACGGTGGCGCTCGTTGCAGGCGGGCATACGTTCGGCAAGGCGCATGGTGCCGGTGATCCGGCGCTGGTTGGGCCGGAGCCCGAAGCCGCCCCGATCGAAGCCCAGGGCCTTGGCTGGATCAACCGGTTCGGCACCGGCAACGGTCCGTATACCACCACCAGCGGTATTGAGGGGGCCTGGAAGCCACATCCGACACGCTGGGACATGGGCTACTTCGATATGCTGTTCGGCTACGAATGGGAGCTGGTCAAGAGCCCTGCCGGCGCGTGGCAATGGCTGGCGAAGGATGTCAAAGAAGAACACATGATCCCGGACGCGCACGATCCGTCTAAGAAGCACCGGCCCATGATGACCACGGCCGACCTTTCGCTGCGGTTCGATCCGATCTATGAGCCGATTGCGCGTCGCTTCCATCAGGATCCGCAGGCCTTTGCCGATGCCTTCGCCCGTGCCTGGTTCAAGCTGACCCATCGCGACATGGGTCCGAAATGCCGTTACCTCGGCCCCGAGGTTCCGGCTGAGGATCTGATCTGGCAGGATCCGATCCCGGCGGTTGATCATCCCTTGATTGATGCGCAGGATATTGCCGATCTCAAGGTGCAGATACTGGCATCTGGTCTCTCGATTGCGGAACTGGTCTCCACCGCCTGGGCCTCGGCCTCGACCTTCCGCGGCTCGGATAAGCGTGGCGGCGCCAATGGTGCGCGTATTCGCCTGGCGCCACAGAAGGACTGGGAGGTCAATCAACCGGCGCAGCTCAGCAGGGTGCTGGGTGTGCTTGAGACCATTCAGCAGCATTTTAATGACGCCCGGCAGGACGGCAAACGAGTCTCAATGGCTGATCTTATCGTGCTTGGCGGTTGCGCAGCGATTGAGGCGGCCGCCAGGGCGGGCGGGTACACTGTCGAGGTGCCCTTCACGCCAGGCCGCACGGATGCGACGCAGGATCAGACCGATGTGGAGTCGTTTGCGGTACTGGAGCCGCAGGCCGATGGTTTTCGCAACTACCAGAAGCAGACTTTTGCCGTTACAGCCGAGCATCTGCTGGTGGATAAGGCACAACTCCTGACCTTGAGCGCCCCCGAGATGACCGTACTCGTCGGTGGTTTGCGGGTGTCAGGCGCCAACGTCGGCCAGTCGGCGCATGGTGTATTCACAACGCGGGCCGGGGTGCTCAGTAATGACTTCTTCGTCAACCTGCTCGACATGGGTACGGTATGGGCGCCGACCTCTGATGCGGCCGAGACGTTTGAGGGACGCGACCGCAGGACGGGAGAACTCAAGTGGACCGGTACGCGTGTGGACCTGATTTTCGGCTCCAACTCGCAACTACGCGCGCTGGCCGAAGTCTATGCGCAGGACGACGCACAGGAGAAATTCGTGCGTGACTTCGTCGCAGCCTGGAGCAAGGTGATGAACCTTGACCGCTTCGATCTTGTCTGATGGCAGGAGGTACGCGGTCACACGCGCAATTGGCCAGCCGGGCGCATGCCAGTGCCCGCCCACCGGCGGGACGGCGTTCCTTTCCGGGTGGCGATCGCCTGCCCGCCGCCGGATGCTTGACTCTGGAGGGCGTGCCGCCCTCCAGGCCACCCTGCTGGTACGCCACAGTGTACGTCGTGTCATTGACTGGAGGTACGTGGTTACGCGCGCAATCGGCCAGCCGGGCGCATGCCAGTGCCCGCCCGCCGGCGGGACGGCGTTCCTTTCCGGGTGGCGATCGCCTGCCCGCCGCCGGATGCTTGACTCTGGAGGGCGTGCCGCCCTCCAGGCCACCCTGCTGGTGCCACCGCGTACGTCGTGTCATTGACCACGCTGTGGCGTCGCCACTATCTCCAGTGCCCGCTGCCGCTCGGCGTTCCGCCCACGCAGTGCCAGGGCCGCCAGGATCAGCACGGCCATACACACCCCGATCGCTGCGAACGCCTGCCCGTAGCCGGCGATCGTATTGGCCCCGCTGGCTGCAATGACACCCACCACCACCGCGCCGAGCAACTGGCCAATCCCCATGGTGACCGTCAGTAAGCCCTGAGCCGATGCTCGCTCATGTGCCGAGGTTTCGTTCAGCAGAATGTAACGGAGCGCCGCACCGAGCAATACGGCCAGTCCCAACCCCATCACCACGGATGCGACGTAGAAGAGCGGCAGACTGGCCGGGAAAAAGCCCAGGATCAACAGCCCCAGACTCGTCAGGAACGTGCCACCTGTCACCACCAGGCGCGATCCCAGCCGATCGAGAAGCCTCCCTGAGATCGGTGAGCCGACGGCCATTGCCAGCACTATCGGTAGGAGCATAAAACTGGCCGTCGAAGAACTGACGCCGTGGGCCGAGATGAGGAGTGCCGGTACGAAGACGATCGAAGCCTCGGCAATGCCCGCGCCAGTTGCCAGGGCTGTCGTCAGCCAGACCTGCCGGGAGCGGAACAATGCCGGTCGCAGGACCGGCGCCGCGGCCCGTCGCTCGATCCAGATAAACAGGGGCATCAGGGCCAGAGCCGCCGCGAGCGTCACCAGGGCAAATGGTGCCGCCTGCCCGGCCTGGAGCCGGCGGGGCTCTAACTCAGCCAATCCATATGCCAGTGCAGCGAGCAATGCGCCCAGTACCAGCGTGCCCCCCCAGTCGAAGGGCGCTGCGACGGCGCTCCCCGCGGACGGCAACAGGCGCATGCTCAGCGCGATCAGGAGCGCAGCGATTGGCAGATTGATCAGGAACAACCACTGCCAGCCCAGCAACAGTAATACCCCACCCAGAATCGGGCCGATGAGAAAGGCAAGACCAAACACTGCACCGATCAACCCCAGCGCCGAACCACGCTGTTCAGCCGGGAACGTGTCACCGATCACGGCACTGGCTACGGGAAAGATGCCGCCCGCGCTGAACCCCTGTACAAGCCGGCCCACCAGTAACCAGACAAAGCCTGGAGCCAGCGCCACCAGGAGTGATCCCAGGGCAAAGCCGCTGATATTCAGGACGTAGATCAACCGCCGCCCGGCTCTGTCCGACAACCCGGCAATGATTGGCGTTCCGACCAGATTTCCCAGCACGTAGAGCGAAAAGACCCAGGCAAGCATCTTCTCGCTGACGTCAAACGCCCGCTGAATCGCCGGCAACGCCGGCCCGACAATCGCAATGTCCAGTGCTGCCATCAAAACACCAACAAAGAGTACCCCCAGCACCTGGTTCCGTTGTTTTGCATCCTGGACGATCATCGTGAGCACTCCTTTAATATACCGACCGGTCGGTAAGCTATGCTATTATAGCATGCGAGTGACGTGGCGGTGCGGACTCCACATTGTTCTAAGCCTGTCATTGCGCGGAGCTTCAGCGACCGCCTGCAGCGAGCGCAGCGTGGCTGACGCAATCTCCGCTCGCACGGGGAGATTGCTTCGCTATGGCTCGCACTGACCCAGAAGCCGGGAGCTTGCGTCGCTATCGCGCGCACTGACCCGGAAGATGGCAGCTTGCGTCGCTATCGCTCGCAATGACCCGGAAGATGGGAGAGTGCGTCGCTGCGCTCGCAATGACCCGGAAGACGGGAGAGTGCGTCGCTGCGCGCGCAAGGACAGCCAGCCATCTGTTATTCGGATAGACACGTAGTGACCTTCGAGGTGCCCTGATGATACTCCTGGACGCTCTTGGTCGCCGGCTTGATCTGGCCGGCCCACCGCAGCGGGTCGTGTCACTGGTCCCCAGTCTTACCGAGTGGCTGTTCATGATTGGTGCCGGGGCACGCGTGGTTGGTGTGACCGACTATTGCAGCGAGCCGGTGGCGGCTCTGGCCGGCGTGCCACGTATCCGCGGTACGAAGAACCCTGATCGGGCGACAATCATCGCCCTGCAGCCCGACCTGGTGCTTGCTGATCAGGAGGAGAACCGCGAGCGTGATGTCCTGGCGCTCGGTGCTGCCGGTATCAATGTGTATGTGACGGCGATTCGCAGTGTGGCCGATGTGCCGGCGCAGCTTGCACCACTGGCGATGGCCCTGGGGGTTGCCCGGCAGGCTGCACCGGGCCTGGACACATTGCGCGCCGCGATCGATGCCGCGGAGCGTCTGGTGGGACGGCGCCGCACCCGGACACTCGCCTTCATCTGGCGCGACCCCTGGATGGCCGTAGGTGCGGAGACCTACGCCGGCGATCTGCTTCGTCTCTGTGGCGCCGATAACCTCGCCCTCCAACTGCCTGGCCGCTATCCGCGCGCCACACTCGACGATTTTCTGGCGCTTGGGCCCGAGCTGATCCTGTTGCCAGGCGAACCCTATCCATTTGCCGAGCGCGATCTGGCCGTGTTTCGTCCGTATGGAGACGTGCCTGCCGTGCGTGACCGGCGGATCATTCTTTGTGACGGGATGGCGCTGACCTGGCCCGGGCCACGACTGGTGGACGCGCTTCATACCTTCAGTGCGCTGATCGGAGACCCGACTCGATAGAACAGAGCGGCTCACCTGCGCTGCGCCGGGTGGTCGTGCCATCACCGGGTTGGCAGTCTGCCATCTAGTGATACTGAGAGAAGTATGCTATAATCTGTGCCAGTTGCACCTACCCAGAAGAATATCGTCGCGGTGACCCGCTAGCCCGGATGCTAGGGCCTAAAGGTGGAAGCTGGTGTGAGTCCAGCGCTGTGCCGCAACTGTAACCGGTCGTTGCTTACGAACGTCGGAAGCCAGGATGCCTGCCGCGACATGTATGTTCAATCCTTCTCGAGCCAGGGAGGACGAGCATGATCCGCGCCCCATGAACGCTCTTGCGCAATGGTTTGCCCGGCACCTGTGTTCCCCGGTCTCTTGATGAGGCCGGGGTTTTGCATTCTGTAGCGTAGGAGTACCTGATGTTCCCGAACATTCGATGTCTGCGAGGGCGATCCGGCACTCTGGTGGCCGTATTTCAGGTTGCATGGAGTTGCCGCAATGGCTGATGCACCCTTCACCTCCGATCCGGAGGGCGAGGCGCGCCGCAAGGCGGCGCGGGCGAATCGCAAGCAGAAAGGCCTGCTGATCGTCAATACTGGCGATGGTAAGGGAAAGACGACCGCTGCTCTTGGGATCTTGCTGCGCGCGCGTGGACGCAAGCTGCGTGTCGGCGGAATTCAGTTCTTTAAGCATCAGAACGCCAGCTTCGGTGAACTCCGCGCCCTGCGCGAGCTAGGGGTCGAATTGCGCCCGATGGGTGACGGCTGGACGTGGACCAGTCGCGATCTTGATGAGACCCGGGCGAAAGCGCTGCATGGTTGGGAAATGGCGCAGGAGCGTATCGGTTCGGGTGACTATGATGTCTTCTTACTCGACGAGTTTACCTACCTGCTGAGCTACGGCTGGCTCGATGCTGCCGAGGTTGTGAGCTGGATCACCGCCAATAAGCCCCCCATGCTGCACTTGATCATTACTGGCCGCGATGCACCGCAGTTATTGATCGCCGCCGCCGACCTGGTGACTGAGATGCGCGCGATCAAGCATCCCTTTCGCGACCAGGGTATCAGGGCGCAAAAAGGGATCGAGTATTGAGAGATGACGGCCGTACACGAAAGGAACGCTGATGAATGGTTGCACTGGCGGGCGTGCTGGCGATGCAACCGCAGGTCATTCTGGTTGACGAGGCGACGGCGGGGCTTGATCCTGGATGCGCCGTCAGGTCTTTACGATCTTCAACCGGCTGGTTGTGCAGGGTGTCACCGTGATGTTGGCGACGCATGATCTTGAGGTAGCGCGTCACTGGGCCGATCTGGTGGCTGTGATGGATGCAGGGCGGGTGGTTGGCGCAGCCCCGGCGGCACAGGTATTTGCCGACCCGGTGCTGCGTACGCTGATCGGGCCGGTATCGCCCTGGAACACAGACGAGGTTGCCAATGATGTGTGTCACTGACCAGCGTTCGCTCGCGGTGCGTGGCCGGGCACTGCTCGTGGCCCTGGCTGCCGACGTGTTGCTGGGGGACCCGCCGAACGCCTGGCATCCTGTGGCGCTACTTGGTAGCTGGATGCGCCTGGGAGAGCAACTCGCGCCAGGGGATGGATTGCCGCGCCTGCTATACGGCGCTGCCTGGCTGGCCGGTGGCCTGGCCCTGGCGGGTGGCATAACCGCACTGTTGCCGCGCCATACGCTCCTTCAGGGCCTGGCCGCCTCAACGTTGCTGGCCTATCGTGGACTGGATCGGGCCGTTGGCGAGGTGCAGGCGGTGCTGGAAGCCGGCAATCTGGACGAGGCGCGGCGGTTGTTGGGCTGGCACCTTGTCAGCCGGCCCACTGCCGATCTTTCGCCCGCTGAGGTTGCCGCAGCGGCGATCGAATCGCTGGCTGAAAACCTCTCCGACAGCCTGGTTGCACCTGCCCTGGCGTATCTGGCCGGTGGCCTGCCGGGGCTGGCGATCTACCGGCTGGTCAACACTGCCGACGCGATGTGGGGGTACCGAGACGCGCGCTATGAGTACCTGGGGAAGAGTGCGGCGCACCTCGACGATGTACTCAACCTGCTGCCTGCGCGCCTGACGGCAGTGCTGATTGCTCTTGCGGGCCAGATTGTGCAGCGGCGTGGCAGGGAGGCCTGGCGCATGGCCCGGCGCTATGCCGGACGTACTGCCTCGCCCAATGCCGGCTGGCCGATGGCGGCGATGGCCGGTGCGCTCGATACGACTCTTATCAAACGTGATCATTACACGCTTGGCGATGGCGTCCGCCCACCTGATCCGGCATTGATCGGCGAGGGACGGAGGATTGCGCGAGCAGCCGTTGCCATGATGTGCATCCTCTGTGGGGTTGTGGCTGTACCCCACCATACTGAAGGTGAGTCGAACGCCTATGCACCATAGCATGAACGCGCTGCTCCTCATCGGCCATGGGAGCCCCGATGCGGCAGGCAATGCCGAGTTTCTACAGTTTGCCCGCGACCTGGCAGCCCACCTGGGCGTGGTCACACAGCCCTGCTTCCTTGAACTGGCCGAGCCGTCGATTGGCGAGGGGCTTGATCGTTGCGTGGCCGCCGGGGCGCAGCAGATCGTGGCTCTGCCACTGTTCCTTGGCCCCGGACGCCATCAGAAGCGCGATGTCCCCGATCTCCTCGTCGATGCCCGGGCGCGCCATCGCGGGATCATGCTACGCTATGGCGCGCCGCTTGGACCGCAGTTGCACCTGGTGGAGGCCCTGGTTGACCGTGCGGCTGAGGCGGTGGCGACATCTACGCATATGGTTCCTCTGGAGAGGACGGCGCTGCTGGTGGTGGGCCGCGGCAGCATGGATCCCCAGAGTAATGCTGAACTTCCCCGCCTGGCGCGGTTGATCTACGAGGGTCGTGACTACGGCCTGGTTGAGTATGGATTTCAGTCTGTTGTTGCTCCCGGCGTGGGCGAAGCGATCGCGCGCTGTGCAAAGCTCGGGGCGCAGCGGGTAGTGGTGCTGCCGTACGTGCTGTTTACCGGATCGGTCTGCAACGATATTGCTGAGCAGGCACACGCTGCACAGGTGCGCTTCCCGGAGCTGGAGGTGCTCATTGGCGAGCGGCTCTTTCCACACCACGGACTGCTGGCGGCGGCGGCGCTACGCTACCGCGAGATCATTGCCGGTACCGTGGCCATGACCTGCGACCTGTGCATCTATCGCCAGCGCGCCAGCAACGAAGAAGAGGCACCATGGTGACCGCTCAGCATCCACATGCGATTGCTACTGCGTCGTTTGCGATTATCCGTCAGGGGCTGACTGAGCGTGGTTTCACGCTGGCTCCGCCCCTGGCTTCCGTCGTCGAGCGGATCATCCACACTACCGCCGACTTTGAATTCGCCGAGCTGGTGCAGATCAGCCCTGGCGCCATCGAAGCAGGTGTGCGCGCATTGCAGGCCGGCTGCGCAGTATTGACCGATGTGCACATGGTGCGTGTTGGAATCAGCGTGGCACGTCTCGAAACCCTGGGAGGAGCGCTTCATTGTCTGATCGATGACCCGATAGTCGCCTCGCGAGCGACAGCTCACGGCAGTACTCGCGGTATCGAGAGTATGCGCCTGGCCGCCGAGCGTGGCCTGCTCGACGGTAGTATCGTCACGATTGGCAATGCTCCGACCGCGCTCGATGAGCTTGTCTGCCTGGTAGCGGCCGGCGCGCGGCCCGCGCTGATCGTCGGGGTCCCAGTAGGCTTCGTCGGCGCCGCCGAGAGCAAGGCGGCGCTCACCCGGGTCACAGATGTTCCGTGGCTGGTGATCAGGGGCCACAAGGGTGGCTCGACCATCGCGGCAGCAACGATCAACGCTCTGCTGCGCCTGGCCGTTGGTGCGAGCAATGATGAGGTGTGAGGGCTGCTACGTATGATGCTGAACGATGGCACTCCCAGCGGCCATGGCTCTGCTCCGAGGGTGCAATGAGATGGAACCACCCGTTCCTCCACGCGATCGGCGTGGCATGCGTACTGGTTTTACCACCGGCACGAACGCGGCAGCAGCAGCGCGAGCCGCCACGCTGGCGTTGCTGACCGGGGAGTGGCCCGAGACGGTGACGGTCAGCCTGCCCACGGGTGAGACCACTATCATGCGCCCGGTCGAATGCCGTATGGATGGCGAGGCTGCTCATTGCTGCATGGTCAAGGATGGTGGTGATGACCCCGATGTGACCCATGGCGCGTTGATCTGTGCCACTGTGCGCCATGCCGAGCTGCCGGGTATCACAATTGACGGGGGCAGCGGTGTCGGACGGGTAACGTTACCCGGCCTGGGGTTGCCGGTCGGAGAAGCGGCGATCAACCCCGTGCCACGCCAGCAGATCTACACAAACGTCGCTGCGGCCGTGGCGGAAGTGATGCCTGCTGGCGTGGGCTACCTGGAGCGCCACGGGCTTGTGGTGGTCATCAGCGTGCCGCAGGGTGAACAGCTGGCCCGGCTCACGCTTAACCCGCGCCTGGGGATCATTGGTGGCATCAGCATCCTGGGCACATCGGGCAAGGTTTACCCGTACAGTACGGCGGCCTGGCGGGCCAGCGTCGTTCAGGCGGTACAACTGGCCGCCTATCATAGCCCCACGCGGGTGGTGCTGGCCACTGGCGCCCGATCCGAGCAGTATGCGATGCGTCTGTTCCCTGAGTTGCCTGAGCTGGCCTTCGTCGAGATAAGCATCTTCACCGGAGCGGCATTGCGCGCCTGTGTGATCCAGGGTGTGCGCGAGGCCACGCTGGTGGCGATGATCAGCCGGATTATCAAGACCGCCCAGGGCCGCATGGTTACGCATGTGGCTGGTAACCCGGTTGATATTCCCTTTCTTGCCCGGATGTGCTGCGAGGCCGGCGCCTCGCCTGAGCTGTGTGATGCGGCTGCCGCAGCGAATACTGCACGCCATTTTCTGGAGCTGTGCCAGGCTCACGGCGAGCTGGCTCCGCTTACCTACCTGACTGCCATGGCACTGGCTCAGAGCCAGCGCTTCGTGCGCCGCCTGGGTGGCACGCTGGCCCTGGAGGTCATCCTGGTGGATTTCGACGGCGCGGTGCTGGCACACGCACGAGAGAACCGATGAGTATTGAAGGTGCAACAGCCTCGCGTATCCTGGTGCTTGGCCTGACGGGGGCCGGGCAGGCGGGCCTGCCCACGGCGCTGATCGCCCGGGTGCTGGCAGCCGATCTACTCGTTGGTGGCGAGCGGCAGCTGGCTTGCTTCCCTGAATTCAGCGGCGAGCAGTTGAATGTGCGCCGGGAGGTGGTTGAGGTGGCGCGGCGGTTGCGCCTGGCATTGAAGCATGGGCAACAGGCGGTGGTGCTGGCCTCGGGTGACCCGCTATGCTACGGGATTGGCGCAAGCCTGCGGCAGTGGTTTTCCGCGGATGAGCTTGAGATCATCCCTGCACCGAGCAGCTTCCAGCTGGCCTTTGCCGCGCTGGGTGAGCCCTGGCACGATGCAGTATTGCTCAGTGCCCATGCCCGCCCGCTTGCCGAGGTGGTACGCAGTGTGCAGCATGCCAGCCGGGCGGCCATCCTCACCGATGCGCGGCACACTCCGGCGGTGATCGCCCGCGCGTTGCTGGCATCCGGTTTGCGTGCCACCAGCCCCTGCGCCATCTGCGAGCACCTGGCCGAGCCGGCCCAGCGCATCGTACGCACGACTCTTGCCGAAGCAGCGGAGCAAACCTTCGCAGCATTGAATGTCTTTGTCGTCTGGAACGGTCAGGCGGTTGGGCCATCGGCTATCGGCCATCGGCTATCAGCTCCCCCCCCCGGCCTGCCTGACACTGCCTTTAGCACGACCGGCGGCTTGATTACCAAGCGCGAGATTCGCCTGCTGAGTCTGGCCGAACTGGCTGTAGGGCCTGGCGAAGTGCTATGGGATCTTGGTGCCGGGAGCGGGGCGGTTGGTATCGAGGCTGCGCGCTGGCAGCCTGCGGCGACCGTCTATGCGATCGAGCGGCGGGCAGAGTTGTGTGCGCATATCCGAGAGAACCTGGGCCGCTTTGCTGCGCCGAATCTTCATCTGGTTGAGGGTGCCGCACCGGAAGCCTGTGCCGCGCTTCCTGATCCTGATGCAGTTTTCGTCGGTGGCAGCGGCGGGCAGCTCGCGCAGATCATCGCGTTGCTACGACAACGGCTGCGCCCTGAGGGGCGCCTGGTGCTCAGCCTGGTGACGCTGGAACATCTGCAAGCGGCATGCGCTGTGTTGCCCGATGCGCGGGTGGTGCAACTCCAGGTCAGCGTTGATGCGCCGATCCAGGGGATGCGGCGTTTTCAGGCGCAAAACCCGGTGTTTCTGGTCACGTGGCGGCAGGCAAGGTACCCGGCTCGCGATCGGTCACGGTAAGCAACGATGCGTGATCTCTAGAAACCTCGCGCGAACGCCCATGCCGGCGGGCTGATGAAGATGAACAATGAAACCCGGTCTATCGAACGTCCATGCCGGCGGGCTGATGATTGTTAAGGATTACATCCGGCAGATCGCCCGCCCGCCGTCGGGCTAAAAGCTCTCGGCTACCTGGGGCGAAGCTGGCCTGTGCCGGCTCCTGCAGGTCGCGCAGGCGGCCTTCGCGCCTGCGAGCCGAGCCCTTCAGGGCCACGGCGGAGCGTCTACAGGTTGTGTAATACTGCATGTTCATAAGGCGAGCACCCCTGAAGTAACGTGGATGAGAAGCGGAGCGGAGCACGTGATGCAGGAGCCAGAACAACCGCAACTGGTCGCCGTCGGTCTCGGCCCGGGCGACCCGGAGCTGGTGACGGTGAAGGGCCGGCGGGCGATCGAGAGGGCAGATGTCATCTTTGCGCCGCGGAGTCGTGATGATGAGACGAGCCGGGCGTTGCATATCGCCTGGCCCTGGATCGACCCGGCGCGCCAGCAGATTGTCGTGCTAACCATCCCGATGCAACGTGATCCAGTCCGGGCGCACGCAGCCTATCGCCTGATTGCCGAGACGATCGGTGCACGGTTGAGTGAGCAAACAGAAGGCCGCTCTGCAGTGGCGGCTCGTGGGGTCTACCTGCTGTTGGGTGATCCGCTGCTCTATGGCACCTTCAGCACTTTGCAGGCGGCGCTGGTGGCGCGCTATCCTCAGATTGCCGTCACCATTGTGCCCGGCGTTACCTCGTTTGCGGCAGCGGCGGCGAGGGCTGGTTTGCCATTGAGCGTGGGCGATGAACGGGTGGCCATTCTGCCCGCCCCCGCCGATCCGGGCGTGCTGCGTGAGCTGCTGGCGCGCTTCGAAACCGTGGTGCTTCTCAAGCTGGGGCGCGCCCTGCCGCAGATGATCGCGGTACTCGACGAACTGGCCTTGCTTGAGGCCGCCGTCTACGCTGAGTACCTTGGTATGCCTGAGGAGCGCATTGTGCGCACGGTCGGCAGCCTGCGCGACTACCAGGCTCCGTATCTATCGCTGCTGATCGTGAGGCGTGAGGAGTGACCTGTGAACGATCGCACGATGCCTGGTACCGTCTACTTCATTGGCGCTGGTCCCGGTGCACCGGATCTCATCACTGTGCGTGGGCGGGCGATCATCGAGCAGGCCGACCTGGTGCTCTATGCCGATAGCCTGGTGCAGGCCAGTGTTGCCGGGCTGGCGCACAAACCGACGGCGCGTATCGTCGGCTCGTCGGAGCTACACCTGGCCCGGCTAGTCGCGCTGATGGTTGAGGCGGCACGGGCGGGCCAGGTGGTGGCCCGGGTACACACCGGCGATCCAACGCTCTATGGTGCCATTCACGAGCAGATGGCCGCTCTGGACGAGCGTGGCATCTCCTACGCGATTGTGCCAGGGGTGACTGCTGCTTTCGCCGCCGCTGCCCGGCTCGGCATTGAGTTGACACTGCCGGAGTTGACGCAGACCGTGATTCTGGGCCGTGTGGCAGGGCGCACGCCGGTGCCGGAACGTGAGGCCCTGTCCGCGCTCGCCGCCCATGGCGCTTCGCTTGCCCTCTATCTGAGCATTGATCAGATTGAGCGCGTGGTGGCCGAATTGCTGGCCGGCGGCACCTACACGCCGGCGACGCCGGTCGCCGTGGTCTACCGGGCGACCTGGCCCGACGAACAGGTTATCAGCGGTACCCTGGCTGGCATCGCCACCGCGGTACGAGCCGCTGGCTTTACCCGCCACGCGCTGATCCTGGTTGGTCCGGCCCTCCACCCGGGCGGGCGGGCTGCCACGAGCCGGCTCTACGATCCGACCTTCGCCCATGGCCGCAGGGACGCAACCCGGCCAGAGGCAGCATTGCCGGCTCTAGATCAGGCCACGGATGGTGCGGGATTCAGCGTGCCGGGTCATCACCGGTTGTTCATTGCAGTGACCCGTACAGGCGCCGCCCTGGCCACCCGGCTGGCCCGTGAACTGGACGGCATGGCGCTCCTACCGTCGCGTTTTGCTCCCGAGATTGCCGGTGTGCTGACCTATCAGGGGCCAGTTGCGGAGGCGATCCGGCAGCACTGGACCACGAGCCGCCAGCTGGTTCTGATCATGGCGGCCGGCGTCGCTGTGCGCGCGATTGCGCCACTGCTTGACCATAAAACCAGTGATCCGGCCGTCGTTTGCCTGGATGAAGCAGGACGCTCGATCATCCCGCTACTTGGCGGCCATCGAGCCGGTGCCAACGAACTGGCCCGCCGCATCGCGACGCAGACTGGCGGTTACGCTGCGGTGACCACGGCCAGTGATGCGCAGGGCCTGCCGGCCCTCGATCTGCTGGGGCGTGACACTGGCTGGCAGATCGACCCGCACTCGGCCCTGACCCACGCCATGGGCTGCCTGGTCAACGGCGAACCCATCGGCTGCTACGTCGACCCGGTGCTACCCGCCCGGCGACGCGAGATGGAGGAATGGCTTGCTGCCTGCCCTGATCTTACCTTCGTTGAGCAGCCCGAGGAACTGCTGGCAGAGCGATACCACGCCGCGCTGCTCGTCACCCACCGGACGCTGATAGACCTCTGGCCCGCGCTGCGCGCGAAAACGGTGCGCTACGCCCCGCCGCTGCTGGTGGTTGGCCTGGGCTGCCGGCGCGGCGTGCCGGCCGAAGAACTACACGCGGCCATCAGTCAAACCCTGGATGCTGCTGGACTCGATGGCGCGTGCATCGCGGCGCTGGCCACCATCGATCTGAAGGCGGCGGAACCGGGTATGGAGAACCTGGCCAGGATGCTTGGTGTTCCTCTGGAGGTCGTGCCCGCAGCCGAGCTTTCCGCTCTTGACCCGGCGAGCTTTAGCCCTAGCGCCGCCCGCGCATACTTCGATGTACCGGGTGTCGCCGAGCCTTGCGCGCTGCGTGTCGCTGGCGGGCCGTTGCTGGTGTTCAAACGCGTCTTTGCCCGCTGTACCGTTGCCGTGGCGCTCACAGCGAACGGAGAACGCAGAGCGCAGAAGGCAGAACGCCGGCAGAGCCTTCCGGCCGCCGCCGCTGCACCTGCCGCACCGGACCGTAGCGCTCCTCCCGGGTCGCAGCTGTCCGGTGGTCACCTCACGCTGGTCAGTCTCGGCCCTGGCGATCCCGCGCAGTTGACACTTGCCGCTTCTGCCGCCCTGCGCGCGGCTGAGGTCGTTGTTGGCTACCAGGGCTACATTGATGCCATTCGTGACCAGATCACCCCGGGCCAGCAGGTGATCGCGTCGGGTATGCAGACCGAACTGGATCGCGCACGACAGGCTCTGGAACAGGCAGCCGCCGGGCGCCGGGTGGTCCTTGTCAGCAGCGGCGATATTGGTGTCTACGCGATGGCTGGACCGGTTTTTGAGCTGCTCACGGCTCGTGACCGGATCGGCGCGAACCCGGCGGTGACCGTGTTACCCGGAGTCAGCGCCGTGCAGGCCCTGGCAGCACGACTTGGTGCGGCGATCAACCACGACTTCTGTGTCATCAGCCTGAGCGACTTGCTGACACCCTGGGAGCACATTGAACGGCGCCTGGCCGTCGCGGCGGCAGGCGATTTCGTTGTTGCGCTCTACAACCCGCGCTCGCGTGATCGCCACTGGCAGCTTGGCGCTGCCCTCAACATCCTGCGCGCCTGGCGTTCCCCCACCACACCGCTGGTCTTTGGCCGTCATGTGATGCGCCCGGACGAGCGCATTATTCTAACCACGCTTGCAGAGGCCGATCCGGCGCAGGCCGATATGTTTACCGTGGTGCTGGTTGGCAACAGCCGTAGCTACCGGTCCGGCGAATGGCTGGTGACGCCGCGTGGCTACGCTGTGGCGGGGAGCGCACTCGACGGCCAGCGTGCGCAGCCCGAGAAAATCGTCACCTCGGCGTCGCAGCCTGCCACCGCCACAGCGCGCGATTATCCCATCGTCCTGACCGATCTTGAGGGCAGGCTGGCGGTGGTGGTTGGTGGCGGAGTGGTGGGTGAGCGCAAAGTCCGTGGTCTGCTGGCCGTAGGTGCCGAGGTGCGTCTGGTCAGCCCCGAGGCCACGCCACAGTTGCAAAGCTGGGCGCACGAGGGGCGTATGAGCTGGGTGCGGCGCGGTTATGTCACAGGCGATCTCGCCGGTGCCCGCCTGGCCTTTGCAGCGACCAACCAGCGCGCGGTGAATGCCGGGGTAGCCCGTGAGGCAGCTGCCACCGGCGTGCTCTGTAACATCGCCGATATGCCGGCCGAGGGCAACTTTCACCTGCCGGCGCTGTATCGTGGGCCTGATCTAACGGTAGCCGTGAGTAGTGGCGGCGCCATGCCCGTGCGGGCAGCAACCCTCCGCGATGCGATTGCGCGCTGGCTACAGACCAGCGCAACTGAGGAGCACAATGAGCGGTAAAGCCTACCTTGTCGGCGCCGGGCCCGGGCGTGCCGACCTGATCACCGTTCGCGGGTTGACCCTGTTGCGGCAGGCCGACGTCGTGCTCTACGACTGGCTGGTCGCGCCGCAGTTGCTGGAGCAGACTTCGCCGGGCGCCGAACGGATCTTTGTCGGCAAGGCCCATAACCATCATGCACTCGAGCAGGATGTGCTAACAGCGCTGATCGTCGAGCACGTGCGCGCCGGGCACCAGGTGGTCCGGCTCAAAGGCGGCGATCCTGGTATCTTCGGCCACGTTGGTGAAGAGGCGCTCGCACTGGCGCGGGCCGGGTTGCCCTTTGAGATCGTACCAGGCGTCTCTTCGGTCCTGGCCGCCCCGGCCTATGCCGGCATCCCGTTGACCTATCGCGGGCTTGCCGCCAGTGTTGCCGTTGTGACCGGCCACGAGGTCTCCGGTGCACATCAGCCCACCGACTGGGCAGCCCTGGCGCGCATTCATACCCTGGTGGTGCTCATGGGCCTCCACCGTGCCGACGCGGTCTGCGCGGCGCTGCTGGCCGCCGGGCGCGCGCCGGAGACGCCGGTGGCGGTGGTGAGCCGCGCGACCACGAGTGAGCAAGTGGTACTGCGAGCGACTCTGGCGACTCTGCCCGCAACCCTGTGCCAGTGCGCGCTCGCGACACCCGCCGTGCTGGTGATTGGTGAGGTGGTTACGCTGGCCGAACAGCTTGCCTGGTTCACGCCGGCAATGGTTTCGGATAGTTTTGCGCCGTTTGACATACTGCAAGATTATATGCGGTGATCCTGACCTGCCGGCAGAACCATAGGGGAGAATCATGCACGGGTTGCTACCCCGCCTGCTCCTGGCCGCGCCGATGAGTGGCAGCGGTAAAACGACCATCACCGCCGGGTTGATCGCTGCCCTGGCGGCTCGCGGCCTGACCATCGCGCCCTTCAAGTGTGGGCCGGATTATATTGATCCAGGCTACCATGCCATGGCCGCGGGGCGCCCGTGTTACAACCTTGATCCCTGGCTCATCCCTCCGGAACAGCTATCGGGCATGCTTGCGCGCCGTGGAAGCGGGGCCAGCCTGGCGCTGATTGAGGGAGTGATGGGCCTGTTTGATGGCTATGCGGGCGAAGATGATGCTGGCAGCAGCGCCCAGGTTGCGCGGCTTACGGGTACACCGGTGGTGCTCGTTCTTGATGTGCGGGCAATGGCTCGGACCGCTGCGGCTGTGGTGGCCGGACTACGCGACTTTGACCCGCGCGTGCAGGTCGCCGGTGTGATCCTCAACCGGGTGGGCAGCCCGCGTCACGCCCGTATGGTGACGCAGGCGATCGAGCATGGCGCAGGTCTGCCGGTTCTTGGATTTCTCCAGCGTGACGACGCAATTGCATTGCCGGAACGCCACCTTGGCCTCGTTCCCACTGCCGAGACCGGGCGCTGGCAGAACTGGCTCGCCGAGGTGCGTGCCCGTGTTGAGGCCGGCATTGATCTGGATCGGCTCGTTGCCCTGGCACATACCGCCCCGGCCCTTCACGGGCCCGATCTGACCATACCGCCGGTACGTCACGAGTCACACGGCATGGATCGATCGATCATCGCCGTTGCTCGCGACGAGGCGTTCAGTTTCTTCTATGAAGAGAACCTTGACCTGTTGCGCGCAGCCGGGGCCGAGGTGGTGTGTTTCAGCCCTCTGCACGACTCTCATCTGCCCGTCGGCACAGGCGCACTCTACCTTGGCGGTGGCTTCCCTGAACTGTACGCCGCCGGGTTGAGCTCGAACACGGCTGTACGCGATGCGATTCGTGCTGCTGCGGGCCGTGGCCTGCCGATCTATGCCGAGTGTGGTGGGCTGATGTACCTGACCGAGGAGGTTGTGGATGCAGCAGGCGCACGCTACCCGATGCTCGGGCTGCTGCCGGGTTGCTCGGTAATGACCTCGCGCCTGACACTGGGCTACCGTACCGTGCGCGCCGTCGCCGATAACTGGCTCTGGCGTGCCGGCGAGACGGTACGTGGCCATGAGTTTCATTATTCCGTGTGGCAGGATCGTCCGGAGTGGCTTGCATACGCCTACACCTGCCTGCCTGATGCCTTTCGCTCTGATGAGCGACCCGAGGGTGCGCAGTGCGCGAACATCCTGGCATCCTACATTCACATTCACTGGCTTGCCTGCCCGTATGTGGCCAGTCGCTTTGTTGCGGCGGCGCGTGCGTTTCGCGCCGGCCAGCACTCCGGTGCCACGCAATGAGACAGAGGTCCAAAGCTGACGTGTCGCCGTTCCTGCTCGCCACGCGCCCCGGCGAGGCGTAAGGTTGTTGCATGTTGCAATAGAAAGGAAACCTATGAGCCTGCTCGCTATCACCACCGCTGCGATTCGTCCATTGGATCGGACCGCGATGGCCGCTGCGCGCGCCCGCCAGGATCAGTTGACCAAACCGCAGGGCTCTCTTGGGCGCCTGGAAGCCCTGTCGATCCAGATCGCGGGGATCACGGGCACGCCCCGGCCTTGCCTGCGGGCACCTGCCGTGGTGGTTATGGCCGCCGATCATGGCATTGCGCGCCAGAAGGTGAGCGCCTACCCTGCCGAGGTCACATCGCAGATGGTACTGAACTTCCTGGCAGGCGGCGCGGCGATCAATGTCCTGGCCCGCCATGTTGGTGCCAGAGTGGTGACGGTCGACATGGGTGTAGCGGTGGACATGCCGCCCCATCCTGGCCTGCGGATCCACAAACTGGCCCCCGGCACCGCCGATTTCACCCACGAACCGGCGATGAACCGCACCACTGCTCAGCTGGCACTCGAGACCGGGATTGCGGTTGCCAGCGATCTTATCGATGCTGGCGTGGATGTCATTGCGACCGGTGACATGGGGATCGGCAATACCAGCGCCTCAAGCGCGATCGTTGCGGCCATCACCGGGCGAACCGTTGCAGAGGTAACCGGACGCGGCACCGGTGTGGACGATGCCGGGCTGGAACGCAAGATCGCCCTGATTGCGCAGGCACTGGCACGGCATCGGCCCGATTCTACCGATGGGCTGGATGTCCTGGCAAAGGTCGGCGGCTTCGAGATTGGTGGTCTGGCGGGGGTGATGCTCGGCGCGGCCGCCCGCCGTGTACCGGTGGTAGTTGATGGCTTCATCTCGGGAGCGGCGGCCTTGATCGCGTGTACCCTGGCACCCTCCCTCCAACCTTATCTGATCGCCGCCCACCGCTCGGTCGAACGAGGTCACCAGGCCGTCTTCGCACACCTTGACCTGGAACCGTTGTTTGATCTCGGCATGCGTCTCGGGGAAGGAACCGGTGCGGTTCTCGGCATCTCGCTGTGCCAGGCCGCATGCAAAATACTGGATGAAATGATGACCTTTGCCGAAGCCGGGGTGGCAACCGGCTCATGAGCAGGCACGATCATACATCAGAAGAGAAGCCTTACAGGCATATGGACGTGGCCCTGCGGTTTTTGACAACCTTCCCGTTTCCATGGCGCGGACAGGTCACAGGTCAGGGGATTGGCGGAGCGCTCCCCTATTTCCCACTCGTTGGGGGCGTGATCGGTATAACGCTGGTCGGAGTCGGCCGGGTCGCGGCACTGTTCTGGTCCCCACTGGTTCAGGCAGCATTGATTGTGGTTGCCTGGGGCATAGTCACTGGTGGCTTACATCTTGATGGTTTGAGTGATACATTCGACGCGGTGATGAGCTGGCGTCCGCGTGAGCGCAAACTTGAGATCATGAAAGACAGTCGCATTGGTGTGATGGGTGCGCTGGCACTGAGCAGTATTCTACTCCTGAAGCTATCGTTGCTTGCCGACGCCGGGCCGAACTGGTGGCGCGCCACCCTGGTGGCGCCTATCCTTGGGCGCTGGGCGATGATCTATGCCATCACACGTTTTCCCGCAGCCCGCACGGAAGGCCTCGGCAGCAGTGTGCAGGGCCGGTTGCGCCTGGCGCACCTGGCAGGTATCAGTGCCGTTGTTGCCCTGCCAGTTATCGGAATCGCCGGCGTCTCGGGGATGTGCGGGTTTCTGCTTGCCGGAACCGGTGCGCACATCCTTGGGCGCTGGTGGACACATGAGCTCGGTGGGCTGACAGGCGATACCTATGGTGCCATCTGTGAAATCATCGAAGTGATTGCTCTCGCCGCAGTCACTGCCATGATAAGGATCTCGGTATGAGTTCCATCGTTCTGTTTACTGGCGGGGCGCGCAGTGGCAAAAGCCGTCGTGCCGAACAATATGCTGCCCGTCTGAACCGCCCGGTAACCTATCTGGCGACGGCCGAGGCCCGCGATGACGAGATGCGTGTCCGGATCGCGTGCCATCGAGCGCGCCGCCCGCCACACTGGATGACCTGCGAAGAACCGATGTACGTGGCAGCGACTCTCAGCACGATGACGCCAGGAAATGTGGTTCTGCTTGATTGCCTCTCGCTCCTGGTGAGTAACTTGCTGCTGGCGCATGAGCACGATCCGCAGCCGGCCATCGAACGCGAGGTTTCTGCGATTGTGCATGTGGCCCGGGAACGGGATCTGACGCTGATCGCGGTGACGAATGAGGTCGGGATGGGAATTGTGCCGGAGTATCCGCTGGGCCGGGTATATCGCGATCTGCTCGGGTGGACAAATCAACAGATCGCCGCCGCAACCGACGAGGTCTACCTGGTGGTCTGCGGTATCCCGGTTGGAGTGAAAGCGCTGGAGGCGGCATGGGCACAATCGCTGGAGTAACGCATGGCGCGCTTGACCATGCTGAACTTACAGGGCTCGGTCTGTTCCCCGAAACGCTGCTCGATTTTAGTAGCAATATCAATCCATTTGGCCCACCGCCTGGTGTACGCGCAGCACTGGCCATGATTGACCCGGCGCCCTACCCGGATCGCAGTTGTCTGCAGCTACGAAGGGCTCTGGCCCGTTGCCACGACCGTGCGCCGGGATCGATCCTGCCGGGCAATGGAGCCAACGAGTTGATCCATCTGATTGCCTATGCCCTGCTACAACCCGGTGATGGTGTTCTGATCGTCGGCCCCACCTATGGCGAGTACGCTCACGTAAGCCGGCTGATGGGAGCACGGGTCGTTGTGGCGCAGGCGCATGCGGAAGCCGCCTTTCAGCCCGACGCTGAAGCCATCGTAGCGCTGGTGCGGCGGCTTCGCCCGCGGCTCACCTGGTTGTGTACACCGAACAACCCGACTGGAGTGGTAGTATCGCCGGCATGTATTCTGGCGCTTGTGGAAGCCTGTGCGGTGCATGGCGGATATCTGGTGCTCGATCGCGCCTACCGCGATTTCCAGCGATCAGACTCTGCCATGGTGCCCGGTGAGGCACCACCAGGCCTGATCGAGCTCCACTCGCTGACGAAGGGCCATGCGCTGGCCGGGCTGCGCCTGGGCTACCTGCTGGCTACACCAGATCTCGCAGAGCGGATCGGCGCCTATCAGCCGGCCTGGAGCGTGAGTAGCGCTGCCCAGGTCGCCGGGCTGGCGGCCCTTGCTGATCCGGCGTTTCTCCAGGCAACCATACCACAGCTCTGGGCGGCCAGCGATATGCTGTACACCGGTATCAGCGAACTTGGCCTGCGGGTCTGGCGCGCTGCATTACCCATTCTGCTGGTACAGACCGGTGATGGTGCAGCGACACGAGCAGCGCTATTGCGTAGCGGTTGCGTGGTGCGTGACTGCGCATCCTTCGGGTTGCCGGAGTGGGTGCGGGTGGCACCTCGTCGGCTCGACGACAATGAGCGGTTGCTTACCGCCTGGAAAGAATCGCTATGACAGCCCCCGTCGTTATGGTGCTCGGTAGCGCCTCGTCGGTTGGCAAGAGCACGCTGGTGACGGCGCTCTGCCGGATTGCGTCGCGGCGGGGAATACGGGTTGCGCCATTCAAGGCCCAGAATATGAGCAACAACGCCGCCGTCACCGCCGATGGCGGCGAGATTGGGCGCAGTACCGCGGTGCAGGCGGCCGCAGCCAGGATTGCGCCGATCGTGCAGATGAACCCGATCCTGATCAAGCCGGAAGGTCAGCGCCGCAGCCAGATTATTGTCGAGGGCTTGCCCTGGCGTACTCTCGACGCGCTTGAGTACTGGCAGCGCAAGGACGTGCTGTGGAGCGTGGTCACACGTAATCTTGATAACCTGCGTGCGCGGTATGATCTGGTCATTGCTGAGGGTGCCGGTAGCCCGGTCGAACTTAACCTCAAGTCGCGTGACATCGTCAATGGCCGGGTGGCCACCTATGCGCAGGCGCGGACGTTGCTGGTCGGCGATATTGATACTGGTGGGATCTTTGCTCAGTTGCTCGGTACCCTCATCTTACTCGATCCTGAGGAGCGCGCGCTGGTGCAGGGATTGATTGTCAATCGCTTTCGCGGCGATCCTGCGCTGTTTGCGAGCGGGATCACGATTCTGGAGCAGCGCGCTGGCGTTCCGGTGCTGGGGGTGGTGCCCTGGATCGACGATCTGGGCCTGGCAGAGGAAGATGCGGTGGCGCTTGAACGTGGCGCAATGCCGCGTGCTGGAGGATTGACGATTGCTGTCGTCAAGCTGCCGACGATCGCCAATTTCGACGACTTTGATCCGCTGGCCGCTGAGTCGGGGGTGAGCGTGCACTATGTCGATCGACCAGAGCAACTGACGGGCGCAGCTGCAGTGATCCTGCCTGGGGTCAAGTATACGCTGGCGGCGCGGCGCTGGCTCCGTGAGCGTGGCTTTGATGCGGCGCTGCAATCCTTCCCCGGCGCGGTGGTCGGCATCTGCGGCGGTTACCAGCTGCTTGGCGAACATATCAGCGATCCACAGGGTGTGGAGGGCACGGGCGGCGCGGAACCAGGGCTGGGATTATTGCCGGTAACGACGGTATTTATGACAGAAAAGCGCACTGTTCAGGTGGTCGGTGAATCGCTTCTCCCGTGGGCGCAGGGGCTGCCGGTGACAGGGTATGAGATTCACGCGGGGCGCACCCGGCCACGGGGCGAGTTGTGCCCTGTGGCACGCATTACCCGGCGCGGCAGCGCACAGGTCGACGAGCCGGACGGACACATTGCCGCTGATGGCCGGGTCTGGGGTTGTTATCTCCACGGAATATTTGGCAGCATTGCGTTCCGCCGTTCCTGGCTGAACTCGCTTGGCTGGTGTGGCGAGGGAAGTGGCGTTGCCATCGACCATTATGATCGACTCGCCGATCATGTGCAGGCTGCGCTGGATAGACAGCTCCTCGATACGTTGCTCACAGTGGAAAGGTGACTGCTGGTGCTGGTGGTCGGGGCAGGTGAGGGTATAATGGCTCTCTCGTAACCGATTGTAATCGAAGAGAGCACATCCATGACGCAGGCTCTAGAACGCAGCGCCGTCCCTGTCCAGTATACCTGGGATCCTCACAGCATTTTCACCGACCACGCAGCCTGGGAGGCCGCGATCGGCGAGCTTGAGGAGTTGCTGGCCGCCGCGACGGCGCTGCGCGGACGACTTGGCGAAGGCCCCGGCCTGGTTGCCAGGTTTCTCGCTGCCGGTGAGGCAATCACGCGCAGTGTCGGGCAGATCAGCGTCTATGCCACCATGTTCTACGCCGTTGACACATCCGACCAGGTGGCCAGCGCGATGCGCGACCGGGCGCAAGGGTTGCAGGCCCGTGCTGCCGCTGCGCTGGCCTTCGGCGAGCCGGAGCTGCTGGCGGTCGGCATCGATACGCTGCTGGCCTGGGCAGCGAGTGATGCCGGCCTGAGCCCCTACCGCCATTATCTGGAGCGGCTGGCCGCCCGCACTCCCCACGTGCGCTCGGCCGAGGTTGAGGAACTGCTCGGTCAGGTACGTGACCCCTTCGCTGCCGCAAGTGCGATCCACGGCGTGCTGGCCAATGCCGAACTGCGCTACCCGCCGGCGCTGGATAGCCAGGGGCGCTCCCACGAGATTACTCAGGGCACGATCAACGCGCTGATCACCCACCCTGATCGTGCGCTGCGCAAAAGCGCCTGGGAGGGCTATGCCGACGCGCATATCGCCGTCGAGAGCACCATGGCCCAGTGCCTGTCCGCTGGTGTGAGACAGAATGTTTTCCTCGCCCGCGCTCGCCGTTATCACTCAGCGCTGGAGGCAGCACTCAAGCCGGGCTTCATTCCGGTCGAGGTGTTTCACAGCCTGATCGCCAGCTTCGAGCGTCACCTACCGATCTGGCATCGCTACTGGCGTGTGCGGCGTAAGGCCTCTGGTCTGGATGCGCTGCATATCTATGATTGCAAGGCGCCGCTGGCCACGCCGCTCGTCGTACCGTACGAGCAAGCAGTGGAATGGATCTGTGACGCCATGGCCCTTCTCGGTGAGGAATACGTCCAGGTCATGCGCCGTGGCCTGCGTGAGCAGCGCTGGGTTGATGTCTACCCTAACCGCGGCAAGCGTGCCGGCGCCTTCTCTACCGGCGCGCCGGGCACGCACCCGTTCATTATGATGTCGTATAACGACGATATCTTCGGCCTGAGCACGCTGGCCCACGAGCTGGGCCACTCGATGCACTCCTACTACACTCGCCGTACCCAGCCGATTATCTACCATGGCTATGGTCTCTTCCTGGCCGAGGTTGCCTCCAACTTCAACCAGGCAGTCGTTCGTGCTCATCTTTTCGAGCGACTCCCTGAGCGCAATGCGCAGATCGCAATCATCGAGGAGGCGATGTCCAACTTCCACCGCTACTTCTTTATCATGCCGACGCTGGCTCGTTTCGAGCTGGCTATCCACCAGCGCGCCGAGCGCGGCGAGGCTCTGACTGCACCGATCCTCAACGCATTGATGGCCGATCTCTTTGCCGAAGGGTATGGTGACGAGGTGGTGATGGACCGGGCGCGTGCCGGTAATACATGGGCCCAGTTCTCGACCCATATGTACGCCAACTTCTATGTCTACCAGTATGCGACCGGGATTGCCGGCGCGCACGCGCTGGCTGCACCGATCCTGGCCGGTGTGCCGGGAGCTGCCGAGCGCTATATCGAACGGTTCCTCAAAGCTGGTGGCTCACGTCTGCCGCTGGAGATATTGCGGGAAACCGGCGTTGACCTGGCCTCGTCTGCGCCAGTCGAGCAGACATTTGCCGTGCTGGCGGGCTATGTCGATCGTCTGGAGCAGCTGGTGGGCTGATGTGGGAGGCGAATGGTGTCCGAAGGAGAATCATGACATTCGGGAACCCGCCGCACGCCGCCGTTCTTGAGGGCGTGCGGTCAGGCGGGTTTCTCGCGGGCCTCAGCCCGAACATCCCGATGAAATCTCTGTTAAGCCTGGGAAGCAACTGGAAGTGCCCACGCTGCCGCAGGCCAGAGAGCAACGAGAACAGCGCGTACAACTTGCCCTCACCGAGGAAGTGGATCAGCCATTCGGCAGCATCTCAAAGGTGAGCGAGCCGGTGACGGTTGTCGGGTGACCAGGCGTACCCGGTGACGGCGGCGTTATCCTCCCGCCTGCTGTACCCTTGCGGCCCGTCGTGCCATCTCGTCGCGCAATGCATGATGATCGTGCGGAATAAACCGCAGCGCGCCAAGATAGAACACAAAGCAGAGCATCCAGGCAGTGACGCAGATCCAGGTGATCGCGGTTTGCAGGTTGTACATATCCGCAATGATGCCCGCCAGGAGCGGCGCGAGCGCCGCGCCACTGTTCTCGATGAAATATTCGACTGCCTGTGCCGTGCTGCGCACCTCCGGCACCGTCACGTCGTACACCGTGGCGATGACGTTGGGCGACGAGAGTGGCATGAAGAGCGCCGTCAGGCACATGAGCACGAAGAAGGTTGTGCGCGCCTCAACCGGCGTTTGCATCGCCAGATAGAGGAACATCGCACCCATCAATACGCCCATGCTCGACACGATGATCCGCCCGCGTGGTGTGCGTTTGAATGCCCAGTCTCCCAGCACGCCGCCGATGAAACTACCGCTCGCCAGGATGAGAATGACGGGCGCAACGGTCAGCAGGATGCTACTCTCGTCGTAGCCGCGCTCGCGCGCCAGGTAGGTGAAGAACCAGTAGGTAATCACGTTCCATGGGAAGACGCCGGCAAACCCCTGGAGAAATACGAACCACATCGTGCGTTTTCCCAGGACGGCGCGCATCTCGGCCCACGAGAATTGAAACCGCGCCATCTCGACCATCCCCTCGAACTCCGGCTCCGCTTTGCCACGCGGCATTTCACGAACGCCGAACAGGATGGCGAGTGCGACCACAATTCCCAGCCCACCGGTGAAGAAGAAAATGTTGCGCCAGCCAATCTGTGGCGCCAGCATCAGTGCCAGCACCATGCCGATCAGGTAGCCGATCGGTTGCGCCAGTTGCAGCAACCCGTACACCTTGCCACGCAGATTGGGACCAAAATAGTCGGCGACCAGGGCATACATACCGGGGTAGGATGAGTCGTCAATGCCGGTCGAAGCGCGCGCCGCCAGGAACGCCGGGTACGTGCGCGCCACTGCACTCAGCCAGGTCGTCGCTCCCCAGACGAACGATGCCAGCGCCAATAACCGCGCGCGGGCAAACCGGTCGTACAGGTAGCCCCAGATCGGGTAGAGCACCGATGCCACCACCAGCGCGCCAGTTGTCACCGCGCCCATCCGGGTCATGGTGATGCCGAATTCGTCCATGATGGCGGGGGTCAGCGGCCCGATCAGCAGTTT
>Ga0272446_1001620_pt1 | contig 32326 bp, 25 predicted proteins | sample YNPCB0061_FD_194587 | JGI IMG/M metagenome (GOLD analysis project Ga0272446, IMG submission 194587) | Hot spring microbial mat communities from Yellowstone National Park, WY, United States - YNP-CB-006-1 | ecosystem: Environmental > Aquatic > Thermal springs > Hot (42-90C) > Sediment | place...
CGCATCCGGCTTGCGCCAGCTCGCCCCCATGCGCAAGGCTTCAGCAAGCGAGCGCAATGCCGCGCGGCGCACCGTCTACACACATCTGCATATGCTGGACGCACTCTTTGATCTGGAAAAAGCCGCTGGCGCACCGCCGCTGGTGCGGTTGTGGCGCGCCCTGCCCTGCCTGGCGCGGAGGGTGCTGCGATGAGGGTGTTGCTGATTGCCCGCTATCGCGATGCCACGATGCAGCGCAAGGTGCAATATCTGGCGGATGCGCCGGATGTCGAGCTTTGCCACATCCTGCCGGCGCACTGGCGCGACGACCTGCTCGACGTGCGTCAGGCCAGCGCGCAGGGACGCTATGCGCAGATTGCACTCCCGATGTTCGGGAAGCCTTCTGACCCACATCGCGCCTTCTACCGCACGCTGACTTTTCACCTTCGCCAGTTTCAGCCGGATATCATTCATGCCGAGGAGGAGCCGGATAGCCTCAGCGCCCTGCAAATCGCCTGGGCGAGACGAGCCTGGCGCCCCAAGGCGCGCCTGTTGTTGCACACCTGGCAGAATCTCGACCGTCCCAAATCCAGCATTGTGCGCTGGGTGATTCACCAGACATTGCGCGCGGCGCAGTTGGTCTTCTGTGCGAACCGCGAGGCCGCCACCCTGTTACGGCGTTATGGATTCCAGGGGGAGACGCCTGTCATCCCCGCAATTGGCGTTGACACCGAGACCTTTCGCCCCTGCTCTGAATCTGGGGGCGACGCGCGCGCGCAAGGTTCGTCGTTGGCTACGCCAACTGGGCATGACGCCCGTTCAGCAAATGAATCGACAGGGCGCACGGACGGCATGGCGACGCCATTCACGATTGGCTACATCGGGCGCCTTGTGGCGGAAAAGGGCATCGATGTGTTGCTGCGGGCGGTTGCAGCCGCACGCACTGGATGCGCCGATGTTCCCCTTCACTTGCATCTGATCGGCGAAGGGCCGCAGCGCCAGGAATTGCAGGAACTCGCCGCAGAAGTTGGCATCGCGAACCAGGTCGACTTTCTTGGTGCGCAGCCGCCTGTACGTGTGGCGGAGTCATTGTGCAACTTCGATGTCCTGGTGCTGCCGAGCCGGACGACCCCAGTGTGGAAGGAGCAACTGGGGCGAGTGCTGCTGGAGGCGATGGCGTGCGGCGTGCCTGTCATCGGCTCCGACTCTGGCGCCATTCCCGAAGTGATCGGCGATGCCGGGCTGATCGTCCCGGAGGGCGATGCCGCCGCACTGGCGGCTGCCATCGTTCAGTTATTCGCCTCGCCTGAACTCCGCAACGACCTCGGCAAACGGGGCCGCATACGCGCAGAGACGCACTATTCACAGCGGCATCTTGCCAGCCAGACGCTCGCCGTGTACCGACAGGTTGTTGCCTGATATGTCGCCGCCGCCGGTTTCCGTCATTGTGCTCAGTTATAACACCTGCGACCTGACCCTGACCTGCCTGGGGCAGTTCGCTGCTGACGCCGCAGCTGCAGGCTGGCAAGTCATCGTGGTCGACAACGGTTCGCAGGACGGCACAACAGCGGCAGTCGCCGAGAAATATCCTCAGGTTGAGGTGGTGCGCAGTGAACACAACCGGGGCTTTGCCGGCGGCAACAATCTGGGGCTGGCGCGGGCGCAAGGCAACGCCATGATCTTGATGAACAGTGACGTGCTCGCACCCTTCTCAACATTGGCGACGCTGCCCCTCTATCTTGAACAGCATCCTGACGTAGGGGCGCTTTCTCCGCAGTTGCTGACGCAAGAAGGCGCACCCCAGGCTTTTGCGTTTGGAGGCGACCCGACGCTGCGCTATCTCCTGAAACGCGGCTTACGCCGCTTGTTTGGACGCCGCCCGCTCCATGATTGGTCTGTTGCGTCCCCTATCGAAGTCGAGTGGGTCTCTGGCGCCTGCATGTGCGTTCGCCGCGCAACGATGGAGCAGGTCGGCGTGCTCGACGAGCAGTTCTTTCTCTATTTCGAGGACAATGACTGGTGTTTGCGCATGCGCAACGGTGGCTGGAAGGTGATGTACGTTCCAACTGTGGCTGTCACACATTTGGGTGGGCGAAGTGAGCCTGAGCGACGCGTGGCAAGCCAGCATTATCGCGACAGCTTGCAGTATTTCTATCGAAAACATTACGGTTTCCCGGCAACCTGGCTGATTGCCAGCGCATTGTGGGCGTATCGAGTTATGCTTCGGTTGCGGCTGTGGGCGGCGCGTCCATGATCAAGACACAGGTTGTTTGGCTCATTGTGGTGGATCACCTGCAGTGTAATGCTTCTTCATCTATTCTGGGGATTGCGCAACGATGCTGATCGACATCCGTCCGCGTCCTGACACTCGCGTCCTCATGCTGCTATTGTTGCTATTGGCTGCATTCCTGCTCCTCTACAGCCTCGACCACCTCAGCCTCTCGGCGGATGAGTTTTTCAACGTTCTGCTCGAACGCGAAAGTTGGTCGGAGGTCTTCGCACACCTGCGCGCTGGCGCAGACCTGCATCCACCGCTGACGCATCTGATCATGGTTGGGTGGCTGCGGCTGGTAGGCGAATCGGAGTGGACAGTTCGCTTCCTGTGGGCGATGACGGGCGTTGTCAATCTCGCACTCACGTTCCGATTGGGCGCCCGCTTGTTCACCTGGCAGATCGGCGTCGTGGCTGCGCTCTTGCTGTTGACCAGCCCGACCTACCTGCTCTACATGCGTTTCGAGAAGTACTACGCATTCACGATCTCGCTGTCATTGGTGCTTCTGCTGACCAGCGTGGCGCTGTGGCGACAGCAAACCCCGTTGCGCGTCGCAGCATACGCGCTGACGCTTGTGACATTGCTCTACACCGACTATCTGGCGCCGCTCCTGCTCACGCTTTCGCTGAACGTCCTGATCTTCTGCATCGGGCGCAACCGTGAGCGGATGCTGGCATTCTTCGGCGCGCAGGCAATTGCCGCCCTTTGCTACCTCCCCTGGCTGAGTGTCATGGCGACTCAGGCTGCCATCCTGCAGGGTGGCGCCCAGGCAGACCTGGGGCGGAGTGGGGCTGGCCTGATCGCTGCGCTCCTGTACTGGCCCTTTTCGATTGGCGTTGGTGAAACGCTCTTCCCGTGGCGCGCTGGCGGTGCACTGGGCGCAGCAGCCGTCGCCATGCTTGCCGTCAATGGCGTCAAAGCGTCTCTGACGTCACCGGTCTCAGCGATTTCGCGACCTGGAATGGCATTGTTGGCGACGCTGGCGCTGTCACTGGTGGGTGCAGCGGCGCTCACCACCTGGATCTTTGCCTCCGTCCCGTTCATTGCTTTTCCCAATCACACTCTCTTTGCAGCGCCACTGTTTGCGTTGCTTCTCGCGGTCGGCGCCGCCGCCCTGGCGCGGCGCTGGTCGATCCCGCTGGTGAGTTTGCTGCTCTTTGCCAGGATGATCGGCATTGGCAATTACTTCACCGCCACCGACTACCACAATCCAATTTACGTCGTGCCGATGCGCGAAATCGTGCAGGAAATGATGAGCCGTGCGCAGCGCGATGAAATGCTGATTGCCACCCCCGATGTCGGGGTGCACTACTACTACGATCTCCTTGCCATCGACCCGATGCAGGAATATCCAGCCATGATCGTGCTCGAACGGCTGGAACCGACGGTTGCCAGGATCACAGCCGACAACCCTGCTCGCATCTGGTTGTTCCAGTTTGGTCGCGACCGTACAGCCGGTCTGGGCGTGGAGCAGGCGCTGGCGCAGTGGCTTGCCGCGCATGGCTACAAATTGCAGCGCGAAACAGGCTACGTCGAACAAGACCCTGTCTATCGCCAGCTCAAGACGATTCTTTTCCAACGACCCGCCTACCAATACAAACTGGTGATCCAGGAATATCTGCGTCAGGCCGAACCCGACACTCCACGTTCTTGACCGCAATGTGCTAACCTTAGATCCTCTGGTGCACTTGACAGCCTAAGGAGCCTACAGCATGGGAATGATGCGTGCGGGTCTAACCGCCGAAGCCTACGATCGTGGCTACACCAACCGGGAGTTGTTCCGGCGTATTGCCGCCTATTTCCGTCCACAAAGCCGCCGCCTGTTGATTGTGATGACGTTGGTGAGTCTGCTCTCGCTTTCCGGTGCGCTGCTGCCGGTGCTGATGGCGCAGGGCGTGAATGTCGTGACCAGCGCCGCCGCCAATCGGGATGCTCTGGCCGCCGCACTGGTGCTGCTGGTCATCGTCATCGGCGTCGTCAATTGGGCGATCAACTGGGCGCGCCGCATTCTCACCGCCCAATTGCTAGGCGACGTCGTATTGTCGATGCGCCTCGACGCCTTCCGCGCCGTGATGAACCACGACATGAGCTTCTTCGACCGCAATCAGTCGGGGCGCATTGTCAGCCGCATCACCACCGACACCGACGAGTTTAGCCGCGTGGCCGTGCTCGTCACCGAGGTGGGCTCGCAATTGCTGCTGGTCGTCATCCTGCTGGTGTATCTCTTCACGATCAACTGGCAACTGACGTTGCTGCTGGCATTGCTGGCGCCGGTGGCGATTGTGGTGGCGACCAGTTTTCAGCGCTGGGCGCGGCGCGCCACGCGCACCAGCCAGCAAGCTGTCGCCGACGTCAACGCCAGCATCCAGGAAGCCGTCACCGGCATCCGCGTCGCCAAGAATTTTCGTCGTGAACAAGGCATCTACGATGAGTTTCTCGCTGTCAACGCGCGCAGCTATGACGTGCATGTCAAGCGCGGGTTCGTGCTGGCGTTGATCTTCCCGACGCTGCAACTCTTCGCCGGGTTGGGGACGGCGGCGCTGCTCTTTGCCGGCGGCTACTACACCTATCTCGGCGCGATCAGCGCTGGCGCATGGTTCCTGTTCATGAACAGCGTCAGCCTCTTTTGGTTCCCCATGATCAATCTCTCTGCTTTCTGGAGCCAGTTTCAAGGCGCATTGAGCGCAACCGAACGCATCTTTGCGCTGATCGACGCTGAGCCAGCCGTAATTCAGAGCGGCCATCAGCCCGCGCCAACGCTGCGCGGCGACATTCGTTTTGAGCACGTCGCGTTCCGCTATGGCGACAAGGAGCAAGTGCTGGACGACTTCTCCCTGCACATTCGCCCGGGGGAGAGCGTGGCGCTCGTCGGGCACACCGGCGCGGGCAAGTCGAGCATCATCAAGCTAGTGACGCGTTTCTACGAATTTCAGGCCGGGCGCCTGTGGATCGACGGCCTTGACATTCGCAGCTTCGACCTGCACAGCTATCGGCGACAACTGGGCATCGTCAGTCAGACGCCCTTCCTTTTTTCTGGCACGGTGGCAGACAACATCCGCTATGCCACACCGCAGCTCGACATGCGCGCGGTGGAACAGATCGCCCGACAGATCGGCGGCGGCGAGTGGTTGGAAACGCTGCCTGAAGGGTTGCAAACCGACGTGGGCGAGCGGGGGGCGCGGCTGAGCATGGGGCAACGTCAACTGGTCGTGTTGGCGCGCATGCTGGCGCAGAACCCGGCCATTTTCATTCTCGACGAGGCGACAGCCAGCGTTGATCCCTTCACCGAGAGCCAGATTCAGGCCGCGCTGCGGCTCATCCTGAAGCAGCGCACCTCGATCGTGATCGCGCACCGTCTTTCCACGGTGCGCGCCACCGACCGCATCCTGGTGTTGCGCAAGGGGCGCATCATTGAGGAAGGCAGTCACACCGACCTGCTGGCGCGCGGTGGTCATTACGCCGACCTCTATGAAACTTACTTCCGGCATCAGTCACTTGAATATATGGAGGAACGCCGCCGCGCAGTGGCTGCGCAAGATTCTGCGTGAAATTCGCAAAAGCCACGCGAAGGATAGACCGGTTCGCCTGCGATAACTTCCAATATAGTTCGCATCTTTTGCTGATAGAGATGTTCAACCGCGATCGAACAGAAGGAGAACCGTAGCATGCTTACACCACGCAAACCCGACGTTGGCATCGGCAGCGTCTACGCCGCAGGCATCTGGCTGGCGCAGGTGCAGTATACGCTGAACGACACAACGCACGCCCTGGCGGGGGCCTTGCACATCCTGGACGGCGAGCGCGACCTGTTCATGCCGCCGATTCCTGCTGACAGCTTTGTCCTGGAAATGGCGGATGGAAGGCAATGTTCATTCGTGCCGGCCACCGGCAATCCCGTCATCGGCGCCTATACCTTCAGCACCCCGCGGCTGGCGATGTAATCGCCGCCCTGAGGCAGCGATTACTCCACCCACTCCAGACTATGTTGTAGGAAATCGCTCAGATCGCCAACCACGGGGGCAAGCAACCTCGCCTCGCCGCCGCTGCTGGGGACGGCGTAGAGTTTCCACGCGCCGTCCCGATTGCTGGCAAAGGCCACCCACCGGCCATCAGGGCTGACTGCAGGCAACACATCGAGCGCCGGGTTGTCGGTCAGCCGCGTCACTTCACGCGAGGTGGCGTCAACGGTGTAGATTTCGTAGTTGCCATCGCGGGCGTTGCTCATGAAAGCCACAAAGCTGCCGGTCGGCGACCAGTGCGGGCGGTCGTCGGCGGGTACAGCCGTCAGTTGCGCCGCATTCGCGCCGTTGCTGGAGATTGTCCACAGCCCGCAGCGGTTGCCCGACTCGTCACAGCCACGAAACACAATCAGGTCGGCGCTGGCGTGCCAATCGGGCGACTCGCCAAAGGTGAGCGTTTCGGTGCCGCCGTTCTGCTCCGCCCACATCACGTAGATGCGCCAGCGCCGATCCCCCTCACGGTTGCTGGCGAAGACGACACGGCTGCCGGCGCTGTTCCAGCGGGGCAAGGCGTCTTCAGCGTAGTTGCTAAAGCGCAATTGCAGCCCGGTGTCAGGATCGAATGAACTCAACCCCGCCATGTCGCTGCGCAGGTTGCGATAGACCAGGCGCTCGCCATCGCCGCGTAAGGCCGGCTGCGCAGCATCGGCGAGCACTTCCTGCGCAGGCGTCGCTTTGCCGACTGCCAGCATCATGATCCGACTGCGCCCACTGACGGCGTCGGCGGCGGAATAGAGAATGCGGCCGCTGGCCGGCCCGTCGCCGGAATCGACAAAGGCTGGCGGCGGCGTCGCCGCGTCCTGGCTGGCGCCGCCACTCGCAGCATCTGGCGTGAGCGCCGCCAGCGCCGTCGGATCGACCGTGGCGCCTGCGGCAAGCTGACACTGGGTCTGCGCCACGTCGCGTCGGGCGACAATCTCTGGCGCCGAGACAACCGAGATCGCCTGATTGTACTCATCCTGCGCCAGGCACCATGCCTCTTCTTCAGCAAGCTGGTCGGCATAGGCGATGTGCGCTTCCTGCAAGCGCTGTTCGACATCGCGATAGTCGGGTTCAAGGGCGTAGAGCGCCTGCAATTTGCGAATGACGACGGGCCAATCGACGCCGGTGAACGCCAGCACGTCGAGGTATTGTTCGATCAGATCGCGTTCGCGTGCGATCTCTTCTGCATCGGGTTTGAGCGCCAACGCCTTTTCATAGAGCGCCAGCGCCTCCTCCAGATTGTCGGCGTTGTCTTTTTCCAGCGCCAGATTGACGTAGGCGGCGACAAGCTGATCGGTGACTTCCGCGCGGTTGAAGGTGGGATCACTCTGCTGAATCAGCAGGAGATTTGTCAACACTTCCTGCCAGCGTCCAGCGCGTGCTGCGCTTTGCGCTGTCGCCCAGTAGGTCGCCACCCCTGCCGCTGGCGTCGTCGTAGCGATGGGTGCTGTGGTTGGGCTGCTCAAGGGCGAGGCCACCGCCGTGATCACGGCAGCGCCGGCCGGGGTGGCGGTTGGCAGCGCGGCTGTCGTCTGCCCACTGCGCGCCAGCGCCAACAGGTTTTCGATGCCCTGCCTGGCCAGATCATTGCTTGGATCGAGGATGAGGATCTTCTGGTATTCGTCGAGCGCTGACTGCAAATTGCCTTCCGCCTGGAAGTCGGTGGCGCGCTGGAGCGCAATGCCGATCTGCTGGCGGCGTTCGACTTCAACCTGTTGCTGGCCGGCGCGCACACCCAATACCAGCGAAAAAATCAGAATGGAGAGAGCCAGGATGGTGAGCGCCCCGATGATCCACCAGGCCCAGGCCGGAAATCGCGAATCTTGTGCCATATCGTTCTTCAACCAGGCGCCGCGCATGGCGCGGCAGGCTATGTCGTAGGGGCTGTTGCGGCAGCCCAACCGTATCAAACGCTGCGCCGGGCGGGGAAGTTCCCGCGCTGTTCCACAGTCGGCTAGTGCACGTGGGCTTAAGCAGACCAGCGGCGCCCGTGTTGCGTGTTCCGTCTCGTTATGCAACATGCAACACGTGACATGCAACCAACGGCTTATTGGCGCCCACGTACACTAGAAGGTGACGCCTGCCACCAGAATCACATTGGCGTAGGGTGTGAATTCGCCGGAGCGCACCACCGCCTTGCTCTGCGCCGTGAGCTGTTTGAATTCGCTGTGCTTCACCATGCGGATCGCGACCTTGCCAAGCAGGGCGCACAACTCGTCGTAGATATGGGGGCTGACTTCCACCATCTCGCTGGCGATGATCGCCTCTTGCACCTTCAGTTCCTCGAGGATGGCGGCCGTAACATCCGTGAAGCGGGGCAGGTTGGGGCGCACCACCAGATCGATGCGCAGCACATTGTCGGGAATCGGCAGCCCGGCGTCGGCGACCGTGAGCGTATCGAGATGTCCCATCCCCGCCACGACGGCGGCAATATCGGCGTTGAGAATACCGGTCTTCTTCATGGTCGCTCCTGAACAGTCACTCTTGTTGCCAATGAAATCAGGACTTACGCATTTAGCCCAGCAACCTTCCTGGAAGCTGAGAGCTTCCAGGAAGGTGACACACTAGAATCTGCGTAAGCCCAAGAAATAATACGTTCTGATTCTACAACATTGCCAGAAATGACAGGAAAGTCGATGGCCGCACAAAGCAGAACCTGACCTCAAAATTCGTGTAAATTGGGGGCTTGACAATATACACAAGTTTGTGTTATTCTGTGCCTGGTTGTGTAGTTCGCTGGCAACCATGCAGGTAAAGGTGAATTGTGCGTATGCTATTGGTTAGAATTGAATTGCCAGGTAGTTGCGACAACCGAATCGCAGTGCGGTGCTGGTCTCTGTCCAGCAAGTGCATCAATCCGCCCCAGTCTGTGTCAGCAGGCAGGTCTATGCGCCACTAATGCGCCAGTAGACGCTCCTCACAACGCAGGCTGCATGGCCTGCGTTTTCTGTTGTCATTTTCCACAAAAAATACACAAATTTGTGCGGGGACGCAGCTCAGTGGTTGAGCGTTAGCCTATCCCGGCGGCAACGCCTTGTCTGCGTATGTGGGCCGAAGTCTGTCGGTTATCGCGGCGCTAGAGGTCGCAGGTTCGATTCCTGCCGTCTCCACTCGCCCAATTACGGCGTTGCCTGGACGGGAGCCGTTGGTCATTCCTTTGCCCGGCGACGGGCCGGCGATTGACGGTTATCGGTTGATGAGGGGTTCTTCCTCAGGAGGTTCAAATCCTCCCCCGTCCACACTCTCTTGTGGCTGGCGGGCCGGCGTGCACAGGTTATCGTTGCCAACTTTCCATCCGGGACTAACAACCTGGAAGCGGCGGTGGCGCAAACCAATCGCCGTTGCCTGTGTGCAAATTTTGTCCGCTGGACGCGGGCGGTGACGTTCTCGTGCCGACTCATGTCGCACTGCCCGGCCAAATCTGTACGTCAGGAAGGTGTAAGATGCAGTTCCAAAAGTACTTTTCCACGCGGGCGACCCCGCAGACCCAGCCAATTCCGGGCGCGGGGCAGGTGATGAACTCTGCCGGCGGCTACGCATGGGCAGTGGACAACTGGGCGCGTCTCGACCGCTTTCTTGTGCTAGGCACAGAGGGCGGCGCCTACTACGTCAGCGAGCGCGCCCTGACAGTGCAAAACGCCCAGGCTGTGGCTGCGTGCATCCAGGCGGATGGACTACGCACTGTGCAGCGCATCGTGGCGATCAGCGCAACCGGGCGCGCACCCAGGCACGACCCGGCGCTCTTCGCCCTGGCGATGGCCGCTGCGCTGGGTGATCCGGCGACGCGGCGTGCGGCGCTGGCTGCGTTGCCACAAGTGGCGCGCACGGGCACGCATCTCTTCCACTTCCTGGGCTACGCCAAGGCATTCCGTGGATGGGGGCGTGGGCTGCGCCGCGCCGTAGCGGCCTGGTACACCGACAAGCCGGCGCAGGCATTGGCCTACCAGGCGGTCAAGTACCAGCAGCGCGACGGCTGGAGCCACCGCGACGCATTGCGCCTGGCGCATCCGCAGCCGCCAACTGACCAGCACGCCATCATCTTCCACTGGATGACGAAGGGCTGGGAGGATGTTGGCGTCGCGCCCCACCCGGAGACGGCTGTCCAACTGATCTGGGCGCTGGAGCGAGCGCAGCGTGTTGTGGATTGCGACGAGGTGGTGGCGCTGATCGAGCAGTACGACCTGCCCTGGGAGGCTGTGCCGGGCCAGTGGCTGGGTGAGGCGGATGTGTGGCGGGCGTTGCTGCCAAAGTTGCCGCTCACGGCGTTGCTGCGCAATCTGGCGCGTATGACCGCCAACGGTGTGCTCGCCGGCGATGGCGACGCCACAACGCTGGCGCTGCGCAGGCTGACGGATCGTGCGTTGCTGCGCCAGGCGCGCGTCCACCCGGTGGCGGTGCTGGCGGCGCTCAACACCTACGCCGCCGGACGTGGCGCGCGCGGTGCGCTCAAGTGGGCGCCAGTCCCCGCAGTGATCGACGCGCTGGATCGGGCGTTCTACGCCGCCTTCGGCAATGTCGAGGCGATGGGCAAACGCATCGTGCTGGCGCTCGATGTCTCCGGCTCGATGAGCATGGGCATGGTGGCTGGCGTACCAGGGCTGACCCCACGCGTGGCTAGCGCCGCGATGGCGTTGGTGACAGCCAGCGTCGAGCCGCAGGTGATGATCGTCGGCTTCAGCCACACGCTGGCGCCGCTGGCGATTCGCCCGGGCCAGCGTCTCGACGAGGTGGTGGCGCTGACCAACCACCTGCCCTTTGGCGGGACGGACTGCGCCAGGCCGATGCTCTGGGCGTTGGAGGCAGGCGTCAAGGCGGATGCGTTCGTGGTCTATACCGACAGTGAAACGTGGTTCGGGCAGGTGCACCCGGTGCAGGCGCTGCAGGACTACCGCCGCAAGACGGGCATCCCGGCGAAGCTGGTTGTGGTGGCGATGACCTCCAACGGCTTCACCATTGCTGACCCGAATGACGCCGGTATGTTGGATGTGGTCGGCTTCGACGCCGCCGCGCCGCAGGTAATCAGCGACTTCATCGGCGCTGCGTAAGTTGATAATGGGTGGTGGGTGAAGGGTGACGCATCACCCTTCACCCATCACATACCAGAAAGGAGATGATCGACATGAAACTGGCTGAAGCGCTCATCGAGCGCGCAAACCTTCAACGCCGCCTTGATGCGCTCAAGGCGCGGATGGGCGCCAATGCACGCGTGCAGACCGGCGACGCGCCGGCCGAAGATGCAATGGCGCTCCTGGCGGAATACGAGCGCGTTGCCGTGGACCTCCTGGCCGTGATTCGCCGCATCAACGCCACGAACGCCCGCGCCGAGCTTGACCCCGGCGTGAGCCTGGTGGATGCCATCGTCATGCGCGACATGCTGCGCAAACGGCAGCAGGCGTATGCCGACCTGGCCGACGCCGCCATGGGCAAGCAAGAGCGCTATTACCAGCAGACGGAAGTCCGCTATCAGCGCGTGGTAGATGTCGCCGCACTGCGCAAGCAAGCCGACGAGCTGGCGCGTGAGGCGCGTGAACTCGACACGCGGCTCCAGGGTGCAAACTGGACGATCGAGCTTGTGTGAGTGAGGTTCTGTAGGTAGCCGTCGATGTGAAGGCGAGTGCACCGACGCCATCCTGGTTATGGTGGCACCAGCACGCCTGTGCGAGCCGTGGGCATCCTTAATTGTGAGGCTCCCAATTGTCACTGGCGTAATGGGTAAAGCGTATTGTCACTTCCTCTTGCACTGATTCATGGCGACGGCGAGGGTGGGAATGGGGAAAATTGCAAAGACGTTGTGTTGCTCCCCTGCCGCACAACGCCTTTGCGCGATCTGCGATCAACGACTAATCGCGCAATCGCTCAATCTCGGTTGCATATACGCGCAGCGCGGCCATCTGCGGCGGCGTAATCGTGATGAAGGGACGCGCCCGTTTGATGCGAGCGATGGCGGCGTCAAGGCTATCGCCCTGCGCAATGAGATAGGCGGCGGCCAGCGTCGGCGCACGTCCAACGCCAGCCTTGCAGTGAATGTAGACCTTGCCCCCAGCGGCGATCTGTGTCTGGATAAAGTCCACGCCGCGTTGAAAATGCTCTTTGCTGGGTGAATCGTCGTCGATCGTGGGCAGATAGCAGTAGTGCGGGAAAGCCAGCCCATGCGCTGCGTCATCGAACTCGGTGCGCAGGTTGACGACGGCGGTGATCCCCTCGCGTTCGAGGGCGCGCTTACCGGCGGCGTTGAACTGTGGACCGACGTAGAGCTGCGGCGTGACGCGGCTGTAGCGCAGCACCGGCACACCCGTCACATAGGAAAGTCCGCGCCCCCACGCCCATTGCAGCGTCACCCACAAGCCTTGCTCGCGAAGGCGGCGCGTCAAGATCGACCAACCCTTGCGCAACGTTGCAATCGCGTTCATGGCTGTCCCTTTGCCTCCCACTGAAACGCTTCCATCACCACAGGAACGCCGCGCACGATGCAAAGCCCGGTGGCGACCCAGCTCAGGATCGTCGCCGTCGTCCACACCAACGGCAACAGCGACGAGTTCACGGTCTGGAACGCCAGCGTCAGGGCGAGCAAGGCAAAGGCTGCCGCCTTGGCCAGCCCGTACCCGGCGCGCATCGGCCGCCCCGCCACGATCCAATGCCCCCAATCGCTGTGCATCTGCGCGTGCGCCGTCTTGCCGCCGGCGTACCCAATCTCGCGCACAGAATCGGTCAGGGCGCCGCGTATGATAAAGGTGATGGGGATGACCAGCGAGATGAGCGAAAGGCTGGCAAAAACCACCCACAGCACGATCTCGACGGCGCGGTCGGCGGCAATGTCGAGCACGCTGCCCAGCAGCGTCGTCTCGGCGCGTCGGCGCGCCACGATGCCATCCACAGCGTCAAGTGCGATCAACAGCAACACGCCCGGCGCCGCCAGGAAGCGCCCGGTGGCGCCGCCAAAAAAGATCATCAACACCAGCAGGATCAAGAGTGGGAACCGCGCCAGTGTGATCCAGTTCGCCAGATTCATCACATTACACCGAGCTGTTTATCAACAGGACTTACGCATTTAGCGCAGCAACCTTCCTGGAAGCTGAGAGCTTCCAGGAAGGTGACACATCAGAATCTGCGTAAGCCCAAATCAAGAGATGAACAAATTTTTAAGAGATTATCAGCCAGTGCAGCGCGAATCGGCAAACGGGTCTACTACACGGGTCTATTTCATGTTGGGGGCGAAATCACTTATGCCGTAGGTCATCGCCTCCGGCGTGACATGCGGCTGGCGGCTGGCGACTGACGGCTGGCGACTGACTCGCCCACTTGTCACCCGGCAATCTCCACCAACGGCAGCGCGAAGAAGCGCGCAAGCTGCTGCGCCTGCTTTTCCACCGCGCGGCGCACGCGCTGCGACAGGCGCTTGAACGGTTCAAGGGAGATGAGCAGACCACCCGATTTGCGCGTGTAACGCCATGTGGCGACGGCGACGCCGCTCTCCAGCACCACGCCTTCGATGTGACCGGCGATGCGAAAGACTTGCTTGTGATGCGCCGCCGGCACAATCCAACGCTTGTCTTTGTGCGCCAGCAAGAGCGGATCGAAGCGGTAGAGCATCTGTACGCTGCGCCGCAGCCCTTCCACCGGCGCCAACAGATCGTCTACGTCCTCCCGCAGCAGCACCATATCGACGCCGTCCACGCTCACCGTCATCAGCTCGTCGGCGATGGCGGCCAGCCACCGTCGCGTCGATTCAACTTTGCCACCGCGCCAGTAGGCAAAGTCTTGTTGCGTCGCCGGGCCATAGGTGCGCACATAGCGGCGCAAGACTTCCAGGTTGGCGGCTTCCACGTCGGGCGGCGCCCAGGGGAGGTCAGGGCGCCAGAAGGTGCGATGCGCAAAGATGCCTTTGCCCTCGCGCGCGGCGTGGCAGGCATAGCCCAACCGCACCAGGTCGGAAAAGACGCCGCCCCACGGCGACAGATGCTCCTCATTGGTGATCAGCCCGGATGCGCGCAGGTCGGAGCGCCCCATCATTCCTTTTGCGCGCAGCAGCGCCTCACTGCGCGTCACCAGTTCGGTGTACGCGTCCAGCGTATCCGTGCGTTCGGCGGTGCGCCCCCACCAGCTCTTGCGGTCGGCGAGCATGGCGCAGACAAGCGGCCAGTCAGTCGTGGCGTAGACGTGCAGCGTGCCGCGTTGCCCCCACAGCTTGACCAGCGAGCGGTCGTCGAAGAGCAACTGCTCATAGCGCGCATGGCTCAAGTCGGGCGTGCGGTTGAAGAGGGCGACGCCGGCTGCCGGGTGAATCTGCGCCTGAACGCCAACGAGCATCTGCGCGGCGCTTTCTGGTGTGGCAAACGGCGAGATCAGACCGGAGCGGCGCAGACGAAACCAGCGCACCTGCTCCAGGTTGACAGCAAGCGGTGTAGTTGGCATGGATCGAACTCGCTTCGCATGGTCAGTGACGAACAAATGGTCTACTGCTTCAGTGTAACGTGCATCGACGCCGCAAACAAATCGACGCAGGCGACAGGCTCCTCTTTCCTCTGCACTTGTTTGCTCTTCCTACCGCGCCTGCATATAATGTCCGGCGCACAACCAACCGACTCTCACAAGTGTTCAACGTCAACCAATCTGTTTTCGCCGGTTCCACAAGGAGGACCTATCATGCAACGCACTCTGGTGGCGTCCGTCGCCATACTGTTGATTACGGCTATGCTCGTCAGCGCCTGCGCGGCGCCGGTGGCAGCGCCTGCACCTGCTGGCGGTGAGGCTGCAGCGCCGGCGGCGCCAGCAGCATCCGCCCCCGCTGGCATGAAGACTGCGCTCGGTGAAGGGGAAGGACAGCTCGACATCATCGCCTGGGCGGGCTACATCGAACGTGGCGAGACCGACCCGGCCTACGACTGGGTCACAATGTACGAGGAAGCGACCGGTTGCAAGGTGAACGTCAAAGTGGCTGGCACCTCCGACGAGATGGTGACGCTGATGAATCAGGGCGGCTTCGACCTGGTGACTGCCTCCGGCGACGCCAGCCTGCGCCTGATTGCAGGCGGCGCCGTGCAGCCGATCAACGTCGATCTGATCCCAAGCTGGAGCACGGTGGATGAGCGGCTGCAGAACGCGCCCTGGCACACCGTGGACGGCGTCCACTATGGCACGCCCTATCAGTGGGGCGCCAACGTCCTGATGTACAACACCGAGACCTTCCCCGAAGCGCCAGACACCTGGGGCGTGATCTATATCGAACAGGAGCTGCCCGACGGTCAATCCAACAAAGGGCGCGTGCAGGCGTATGACGGGCCTATTGCCCTGGCCGACGCTGCCCTCTACCTGAAGACGCATAAGCCGGAACTGGGCATCACCGACCCTTACGCGCTGACCCAGGAGCAGTACGCGGCCACACTCGAACTCGCCCGCGGCCAGCGCCAGCTTGTCAACCGTTACTGGCATGACGTCATCGCGCAAATGGAGGACTTCAAGAACGAGGGCGTGGTCGCCTCCAGCTCGTGGCCCTTCCAGGTCAACCTGCTCCAGGCGGAAGGTGCGCCCATCGCCAGCACGATTCCCGTCGAAGGCGCCACTGGCTGGGCCGACACGACCATGATGCACGCCAATGCGGCGCACCCCAACTGCGCCTACCTGTGGATGGAGCACTCGCTCAATCCACAGGTGCAGGGCGACGTGGCGGCGTGGTTTGGCTCGGTGCCTTCCGTGCCAGCGGGCTGTGAAGCCAGCGACCTGCTCGGCGCTGAGGGTTGCAAGACCAACGGCTTTGACAACTTCGACAAGATTTCCTTCTGGCGCACACCGACCACACGCTGCGCCGATGGCAGCGACGCCTGCGTCCCCTACAGCCAGTGGGTGTCGGACTACATTGCGGTGATGGGCGGGAATTAAGAGTACGAGAGATCAGGCGACTGAGCGATTCAGAGAAGCGATTCAGAGATCGGAGAGTAGAGACTGGAGATTGGAGATTGAAGCGCTGCTGCGTCGATACGTCATACAATCTCTACTCTCCAATCTCTACTCTCTACTCTCTACTCTCCCTTAATGCAAGGCAAGGCGATATTATGCAATACAAGCACTTCATCGACGGTCAGTGGGTTGATAGTCAAGGCGGCGGGGTGTTGACGATCCTCAACCCGGCGACAGGTCAGCCAATCGCCACCGTGCCGGACGGCAGTCGCGCCGACGTGGAGCGGGCGGTGCAGGCGGCAAAGCGCGCCTTTTACGACGGGCGCTGGTCGCGCAAGACGCCTGGCGAGCGTGCGCTGGCGCTCTTGCGGCTGGCCGACCTGCTCGAACAACACGGCGCGGAAATTGGCCGCATCGAATCTGAGAACGCCGGCAAGCCCTTTGCGCAACTGACGATGGCGGGCGACGTGCCCTTCTCCGTGGACAACCTGCGGTTCTTTGCCGCCGCCGCCCGCGACACCCACGGCATGCGCGCCGGCGAGTATGTGGCCGGCTACACGTCGATGTTCCGCCGCGAACCGGTGGGCGTCGTCGGGCAGATTGCGCCGTGGAACTATCCGTTGCTGATGGCGGTGTGGAAGCTCGGCCCGGCATTGGCGGCAGGCTGCACCGTTGTGCTCAAGCCTGCGCCGACCACGCCGCTGTCCACGCTGAGGTTGGCCGACCTGATTCAGCAGGCGGGCATCCCGGATGGGGTCGTGAACATTGTCACCGGCGGCAATGACACAGGCCAGGCGCTGGTCGAACATCCCGATGTGCGCATGGTCAGCCTGACCGGCTCGACGGCGACGGGCAAGAAGATCATGGCGACGGCGGCGAATACGCTCAAGCGCGTGCACCTGGAGTTAGGCGGCAAGGCGCCGGTGCTCGTCTTCGATGACGCCGACCTGGAGCTGGTGGCAGCGAAAGCCAGCTTCGCCGCCATCTGCAACACGGGCCAGGACTGCACGGCGGCGACGCGCGTCTATGTCGCACGTGAGCGCTACAACGATGCGGTCGAGGCGCTCGTCGAGGCGATGCGTGCGGTGAAAGTGGGCGATCCCTTCGACGACAGCACGGCCATGGGGCCAGCGATCTCGGCGGTGCAGCGACAGCGCGTGCTTGGCTTCATCGAACGCGCCAAAGCCAGCGGCGCCCGCGTGATCACTGGCGGCGGCGTGCCGGCTGGATTTGATGCTGGTTTCTTTATTGAGCCAACCGTCATCCTCGACGCCGACCAACAGGCGGAAATCATCCAGAGCGAGGTCTTCGGCCCGGTGCTGACGATCAGCGCCTTCGACAGTGAGGAGCAGGCAACGGCTTACGGCAACGACGTGCTCTACGGGCTGGCTGCGTCCGTCTTCACGAAGGACGTCGGTCGCGCCATGCGCATCGCACAGCAGCTCGAGTTTGGCACGGTCTGGATCAACGATCATATCCCGCTGGCGTCGGAAGGCCCGCACGGCGGCTTCAAACAGTCGGGCTTTGGCAAGGATCTGTCGATTGAGGCAGTGGGGGATTATCAGATCACCAAGCATGTGATGATCGCCAACGGGTGACAGGCAGCGTCGGTGGATTGGGCGGAGCCATTCTGCACCCGATCCGCTGCGCCGCTGTGGGCGACGCGAAGGGAGAGGGCGTCAGGGCGCGATATCGCGCCCTGACGAGTGGTTCTCCTGGTGCGCATTGAGCTTTAGCAGACCAATGGCGCTCGTGTTGCGTGGTGCGTGTTCCGTCTCGTTACGCAGCACGCGCCACGCAACCAGCGGCCTGGTTGCGTCCATGTGCACCTGGGTATTGGAAGATCGCGGACTTTGATTCAGAGTGACGCAGCGGGTGTCACTGCGTTGCTGGGGCTGGCGGCTGGATCCACTCCTCGAAGAGCGTCATCAACGCCGGGTCGGGCAGGTCGCGCAGCGCGTCCAGCCATCGTTGCGAATCGACGATCTGCCAGCGATAGGTGCGGGCGTAATTTTGCAGGAAGCGGTCGAACCGGCGCACGCCAATCGTATCGCGCACGGTGTCGTAGAAAAGTGCACCTTTGGCATAGACGATGGTTTCATATTGCGTCCCGTTGAGAAAAGCTGGCGCCGGCTGATCCACCGCCGTATCTTGCTGCTTGGCCCTGAGACCGTTGAGCGGCGTCTGCCAGCGCTGCACAACCAGCCGCTCCGCGTCATCTTCACCACGCGTATTTTCCATGTACAGGCGCATCGAGAACTCCGCCAGCGCCTCGTCTAGCCAGGGTTCAGCCACCGGGTCATTGTGCACGATCTGATACCACCACTGGTGCGCCATCTCGTGCGCGACCAGCATCTCCAATTTGTCACGGAAACGCGTGTAGGTTTCGACGCCGATCAAGATCGCCTGTGGATACTCCATGCCGCGAAAGGAGATCGGCGCTGGCGCCACGCGCATATCGGTGAAGGGATACTCGCCAAAGTGATCGCTATAGATGCGCAGCGCCTGCACGGTGTACTTCAGCGCCGCTTGCGCCGCTGCCTCAGCGCCGGGCAGGTAGTAGCTGGTGACGCGCGTGCCGTAGGCTTCATCGGTCACGGCGCCAAAGACGGGGCTGACGTGAAGCAAAAATTCGCGAGAGGGGCCGGTTACGAAGACGTGCTGCGTCTGGTCGCCAGCCGCTGCCGTGCTGACCTCGGAGCCGCTGGTCACTGGCGTCCAGCCTGCGGGCAAAGTCAATGTCACCGCAAAGAGCGAAGCCACATTGAAGGCGGCGTCGCCACGTTCGGCGCCATTGGTCAACCACCACTGGCCGGCGCCCAGCGTGGGGCCATCGAGGTAGACCGCCAGCGACGGGTAGAACAACGGCAGGCTGATCATCTGTTGGCTGCGCCCGAAGAGGGCGTAGAGGGCCGATTGGTCGGTCCACGACGGAATTTCGAGTCGCCAGGTCAGTTCAACGGTCACGCTGCGATCGGGCAGCAGCGGTTTGTCGAGATCGATGCGGAGCGCTGTGTTGTCGTTGGTGTAGACGAAGGTGGCGGGCCGGCCTGCGACGAGCGCGCTCTGGATCACCATGTTGCCGCCGTAGTGCTCTAGCATCGGGTAGAGGCGAAACACCAGGTAAGTCCAGGGGTCGATGCTGGTGTTGGGCACGACGATAGAGGCGCGGCCGGTAAGTTTCAGCTCCTCCGGATCGAGCGTCGCCTCGATGTCGTACTGTGGCGCCGGCCCCAGCTCGTCAAGCTCTTTCTGGAACTCCGGCTTGAGCGCAGGGCGATAGCGCGCGTATGGATCGGGGCGCGTAGCCGCATCCGCCGATCCACAGCCGTTCAGGAGCAACAACAGAGCCACTAGCGCCAGGGCGATGGCGCTGGCGATCCCAAAATAACGGATTGATGGCATGGCGATGCGGCATTCATTCATGGGAGGCAACAGTAAGGTTATCCACTTCGCGAAGTATCGCGTCTATGGTATGCTTTCGACAGTCGAGCCGCACCTGTATATGTTTTAGCACCTTTTTGGATGCGACGCAAATAAGAATTTACGATGGCAGACGCAACTACGATTTTATTGATTCGGCACGGCGAAAATGAATATGTCGCCACCCACCGGCTGGCGGGACGCACCGCCGGCGTGCATCTCAATGACAAGGGGCGCGCGCAGGCCGACAGGCTGGTGAGCTATCTGGCCGACCAACCCCTCGACGCGATCTACAGCAGTCCGTTGGTGCGCTGCCTCGAGACGGCGGCGCCGCTGGCGCAGGCGCGCGCCTTGCCGATCATCGAGGACAGCACCTTTCTGGAAGTGGACTACGGCGCATGGCAGGGCGCCGACCTGCGCGAGCTGGCAAAGCTGGACGATTGGCGCAAGGTGCAGCAGACGCCCAGCACCTTTCGCTTTCCCGGCGGCGAAAGTCTGCGCGAGGTGCAACATCGCGCCGTGACTGGTGTGGAGGCGGTGCGGAGCCAGCACCCCAACCAGGTTGTCGCCATCTTTGCGCATGGCGATGTCATCCGCACGACGCTGGCGCACTATCTCGGCGTGCCGCTAGACCTGTTCCAGCGCATCGTCATCCAGACGGCGTCAGTCAGCGTGCTGAGTTTCCGCGATGGCGTCGCATCGATCCTGGGCATGAATTTTCTGGCCGAGCCGCCGAAGTTCGAGGTCAAGCCGCCCGCGGCGGACGCACTGCCCGGACAGAGCGAGGCGGCGCCGGATGACGCACAGGCTGTCGCACAGGCTGTCGCCACAGAAGATCGCTCATTCAAGCATGGGTAACACCACAACGGGCTTCCTCCAGAGGAAAGTTCAAGGCTATGATGCAGTTCAAGTATGACCTGAATCCAGTAGATTCCATCGTCGCCGACGCCATTGGGGAGCCGGGACACCGCACCTTCTTCTTGCAGGGACGCATGGGGCGTCAGCTTGTCAGCGTGACGTTGGAAAAGCAGGAAGTCAATAATCTGGCGATCAGCATGTTGCAATTGCTGGAAGAGCTGGAAGAGAAGTATCCAGACCTGGCGCCGGCTGCACGCTCAAGCCGCGCGCCTCGCGCCGAAACCAGCTTCGAACCCGCATTCCGCGTGGCGCAGTTGATTCTCGGCTACGATGAGGATGAAGACATGATCTGGCTGATCGCCAAAGCGCTGGTGACGGACGCTGACGGCGCCATCATCGACCCGGACGATGAGCGCGTGCCGGCGGTGCGCTTCGTCGCCACGCGTGCGCAAATGCGCGCGCTCAGCGAATACGCGTTGGAAGTGGTGGCCGCCGGACGCCCGACTTGTCCGCTGTGTGGCCGCCCGATCGATCGGCAGGGACACTTCTGCCCACGCACCGATGGGCACGCCATGCCGATCATCTTCTAGGCCAGGCTGCGTGCTGAGATGGCTATCGAACTCACAGAAACCCAGGTGCTGGAGACCCTTCAACACGGCGCCATCGAGGAGAAGGGGCTCTTGCCCTACAGCTCGAACCATAGCTTTCTGGTGGTCGTGGCGTATGACGACTTGACGCTGCCCGCTGTCTACAAGCCGCAGCGTGGTGAGGCGCCCTTGTGGGACTTCGAGTGGGGCACGCTCTGCAAGCGGGAGACTGCCGCCTACGAAGTCAGCCGGGCGTTGGGCTGGAATCTTGTGCCGCCGACGGTGCTGCGCGAGGGCAGCCGCGGCCTGGGCAGTGTGCAGTTCTTCGTCGATCACGATAGCGAGGCGCACTACTTCACCGCCGCCGAAGACGCCCGCTACGCCGAGAGCTTTCGACGCCTGGCGCTGTTCGATTTTGTCGTCAACAATGCCGACCGCAAGAGCGGTCACTGTCTGATCGGCCACGACGGGCGCGTGTGGGCCATCGATCACGGCATCTGTTTTCACAACGAATACAAGTTGCGCACCGTGATTTGGGAATTCAGTTGCGCGCCCATTGCGGCAAACTACCTGGCTGATCTGGCTGCCCTGCGCGCCGCCCTGGACGACCAGGCAAGCTACTTTGGGCGACGCATCGCCCGTCTGGTCAGCCCACCTGAAGTAGCAGCCATGCGCAGGCGGATCGACCATCTGCTGCGTGCGCGCAGTTATCCGGCGCCGTCGACGCAGCGCCGCAACTATCCATGGCCGCCGATTTAACCTTGCCGTTCCTCGCCCTGGCTTGAAGTGGTGATTCGTATGCAGCGTGCGCCATCTGCACATTGGGAGGTTGCGTGAAAGCAGTTGTCATGGCGGGCGGCGAGGGGTCGCGCCTGCGCCCTATTACGATTGGCCGCCCCAAACCGATGGTGCCCATCGTCAACAAGGCGGTCATCAGCCACATTTTTGACTTGCTCAAATCTCACGGCATCACCGAGGTCGTGGTGACGCTGCGATACATGGCCTCCGCCATCGAGGACTTCTACGATGACGGCAGCAGCATCGGCATGAAGATCACCTACGTCATCGAGGAAGCGCCGCTCGGCACCGCTGGCAGCGTCAAAAACGCCGCGCAATATCTTGATGACACCTTCATCGTCATCAGCGGCGACGCACTGACCGATTTCAACCTCAAGGAAATTGTGCGCGTGCACAAAGAGCGCAAGGCGCTCGCCAGCATTACGTTGACGCGCGTGCCCGATCCGCTCGAATATGGCGTCATCGTCACCGACGAGAGCGGCCGCGTCACCCAGTTCCTGGAAAAGCCATCGTGGGGCGAGGTGATCTCCGACACAGTCAACACGGGACTCTACGTGCTCGAACCGGAGGTGCTGGACTTCATCCCCGATGGTGTGCCACATGATTTCGCCAGCGAATTGTTCCCCCGCCTGTTGGCTGAGCAGCGCGAATTGTACGGATACGTGGCGGATGGTTACTGGTGCGATGTCGGCAACATGAATGAGTACATGCGCGCCAACTCCGATGTGCTCTACGGCAAGCTGAAGCTGGCTGAGCCGATCGGTTCGCACCTGGGCGGCGGCATCTGGGTGGGCGAGAATGTCGAAATCTCGCCCAGCGCGCAGTTGTTCGGCCCAATCTATCTCGGCAACGAAGTCAAGATCAAGGGCGACGTCCGCATCTACGGGCCAGCGGTCATCCGCGACTACACCGTCGTCGACAACTACAACCGCATCGAACGCAGCGTCATCTGGCGCAACAACTATATCGGCGAGTCGTGCGAGCTGCGCGGGGTCATCATCACGCGCCAGTGCAGTATCAAAGCGCAGGTGATCGCCTACGAAGGTGTGGTGGTGGGCGACAACTGCGTCATCGGCGAGGGCGCTGTGCTCCACGCCAATGTCAAACTCTGGCCGCACAAAGAGATCGAAGCGGGCGCCACGATCAAGGACAGCGTGATCTGGGGCAACCAGGGGCGCCGCGCCCTCTTTAGCCGGTTTGGCGTCTCTGGCGTCGTCAACATCGACCTGACGCCCGAATTTGCCGCCAAGCTGAGCGCTGCGCTTGGCGCCACCCTGCCCAAGGGCAGCTACGTCGCCATCAATCGCGATGCCCATCGCAGCTCACGTATGCTCAAACGCGCGCTGATCAGCGGGCTGCCGGGCACCGGCGTCAACGTGTGGGACCTGGGCAATGTCGCCATCCCAGTGTTGCGCCACTACGTGCGCCAACGCAAGGACTCGTCGGCTGGCATTCATGTCCGGCTCAGCCCCTTTGATCAGCGCGTGGTCGATATTCGCATCATCGACAGCCAGGGGCTGAATCAGACCAGCTCCGCCGAGCGCGCCATCGAGCGCAACTTTTTCCGCGAGGATTTCCGCCGCGCCTTCCTGGATGAGATCGGCGTGATCGCCTACGCCCACGAGCCGATCCATGAATACACCCAGGACTTCATGCGCCACGTCGATGCGCAGCGTATTCGCGACTATGGCTTCAAGTTGGTTTGCGATTACTCACACGGCCTGGCCGGCGACACGTTGTCGGACATCCTCAACCAGCTTGGCGTCGACGTCGTGCCGCTCAACGCCCGCATCGACGAGACCAAGCTGGCGATGTTGCAAGCTGAGTTCAAGGCCAACCAGGAGCGCATGGGCAAGATCGTCAACGCGCTCGGCGCCCAACTGGGTGTGCAGTTGGACGTCGGCGGTGAGAAGATTTTCCTGGTCGACGAGCTGGGCAACGTGCTCGACGATGTCACAGCGGCGGCGCTGATGGTCGAGCTGGCGCTCTACGCGCACCCGGGCCGGCCAGTTGCCGTGCCCATCACGATGCCCAACGCCTTCGAGACCATCGCCAGCTGGCACGGCGCCCGCCTCTTCCGCGTGCCGCAGAGCCTGCACGGCCCCATGCACACCGCCAGCTATGTCGGCGTGCTCCTGATCGGCGACGGCGCGGGCAGCTTCATCTTCCCTGGCTTCCAGCCCGCAGTTGACGGCATGATGGCGACGATTCGGCTGCTCGAATATCTGGCGATCCGCAAGATGCCGATGAGCGAGATCGTGGCCTACCTTCCCAAATATCACCTGGCTAAGGAGGCGGTCGAGTGTCCCTGGGATGCCAAAGGCGCCGTGATGCGTATGCTGATCCAGCACCACCAGCATCGTCAGGTCGAAAAGATGGACGGCCTCAAGGTGCACCTCGACAACGGCGAATGGGTCCATCTCTCGCCTAACCCGGAAAAGCCGCGCTTCGAAGTCGTGGCGGAAGCCGCAGATGATGAACGCGCCTGGGCGATCGTTGCTGAATATCGCACCATGATCCAGGAGATCATCCACGACACCGGCCTGGGCGCCAGTTCCAAGAAGGATGAATAGCCCTCGCGTGCCTGCTTCGCTCACTCTGCACACCGCTTCACCGGCAGCCACCCGGCGCATCGGCGTTGCCATCGGCCGCGCCGTCGTCGCCGGTCAGGTGATCGCCCTGCGCGGCGATCTCGGCGCAGGCAAGACCACACTCGTGCAAGGCATTGCGGCCGGGATGGGCGTGCAGGTGCGCGTCACCAGCCCAACCTTTATCCTGGTGAACGAATATGCGGCGGAGAACGGTCGTCGCCTGGTGCACATCGACGCCTACCGGCTGGCGGAAGGCGTCCCCCTTGCCGACGCCGCCACCTTTGGCCTGGCTGACCTGCTGACAGAAGCGGGCATGGATGGCGTGAATGTCGTTGCCATCGAATGGGCAGATCGGGTGGCGGCGCTCTTGCCGGCGGATATCCTGACGATCACCATCAGCGCCAGCGAAGATGACCCTGACGCGCGCACATTTCAGTTAACGGCGACGGGTGCGCAAAGCGCTGCCATCGTAGAGCAACTACTGACCGCTGGCATGGTTGCCAATCTTTCCGGAAGCGCAGACGCTCCCGCGCAGACGCTGTAGCGACAACGTAACCATCGGACAGCCGCCCATGCCGTACTCCATGACCCGCGCCCGCAGCAGGGCGGCTGTTATTGCTCGCCAGGTTAACGAGTCAGGCGTAACAAGTGACTCGTGACGCCTGACTCGTGGCAGTGAGCGGCCAATCCCGAAATCAGTAACCTACCGCACTGTGACGGGGAGATAAATCCTTTGCGGCAACAGCTCCTCCAGATCGCCGATCACGGCCGTCACCAGCACGCGCGCGGGCGGCAGCCCTGTCGCCGCGGGCGCCGAGACCACCACTTCCCCCTGGTGGATGCCGGGCGCCAGCGTGTCCGGCACTAACGCAACCTGGATGGCGTCGGGCGTCGCCGATAGTTGCAGCCAGGGGATTTCCGTGCTGGCCTGCCAGGGGCCGTCATCGCAATGGATGCATTGCACGCTGACCAGCGCAGGCGGTGGCGTCGCGCTGTCGGGCGTGCTCTCGAACTGGACACGATCGGGCGTCACTGCCAGTTGCGGCGACACGACCGGGGTTCCTGGCGCCGCCAACCGGCTGCTGGCAGGATGCACCTCCACTACGTCCGAAAAGGCGCCGTCAGTATCGACAAAGCGCGCCTGCACGCCACAGTTGCGCAGGTAGTTCTCCGGTGACTGCCACTGCAACGGCGCCGCCGCCGGCACGGGCGCCGTGTAGAGCGTGACGGCGTCGAAGACCACCTCGGCGGCGGCCAACCGCTCGACGCGAAAGGTGATCGAGGTTGCCCCGCTGCCCAGGCTATAGGGGACGGCAAACTCCTGATAGCGCTCCGCCGCAGTGAAATCGACGCCGCGCAGCACGCGCACGCCTGCATCGCCCCCCGGCCCCATCACGCGCAGCCGCACGACATCTTGCGTCGTGAGATTGTCGCTCACCTTGAGGCGGAAATAGGCGGTGGCGGGCAGCGTCGCCAGGAAGCCACTGCTCCACAGGGTGGCGACGCCGCTGTTCGCCAGCCGCAGCGCCGCACCGCCGGTGGCGGCGGCGTCCGCAAGCCGTTCACCGGCGGCGGAAAAGTTGGGGTCGCTGTCGTCGCCGATCCAATCCAGGCTGAACTGCACCTGCGGCCACCCGTCGGCCTCGATTCGCTCCAGCCGGAAGCCAGTGTCAAAGTAGCTGGCGCCAGTGAAATCGAGCTCGTCGCGCGGGAATGAGGCGCCGAAGTAGATTGAATCCTGCGCCACAACGGTGCGACCGAGTGCATCGCGCGTCTTGACGTAGACAGTTTTCCACCCTTCGCCCTCGCTGAGCGTCCAGGTGGGTTCGGCGGTGTATGGCTGCCAGTCTGCGCCGACAAAGTCGGGATCATTGGCGATCATCATCTCCACAGAGGCGCCCTGACCGGTCATGCCGGCGCTTGTCGCCTGATCGTAGATGTAGAGCTGGACCGTACGCGTCGTTGTGGCGGGCGCCTCGTTGGCGATGATCACGGGCGCGTAGTTGGCGTCCAACGCCAGATCGGCAACGATGTAGCCTCGATATGCGCTGGAGAGCGCAAAGCCCACGCCAAGCTCACGGAGGCGACTATCGAGCAGGTTCTTGCGATGCGCGTTGCTGTTCATCCAGGCGCGCACAGCGGCTTCGGGCGTCGTGTAGCCGCACACCGAGTTCTCGGCCCACGCCGCCAGCTTAGTGTAGCCAGCCAACCGCATGCGCTCGCCTGGCGTGCGGCCAGCGCTGTCGATGTGGCCGCAGTAGCTCGACGGCTGATGGAGAACCACATCTTCGGCAAAGGTGCGCGCGGACAGCGTCAACTCCTGGTTCCAGCGCAAGGGCGCCAGACCCGCTGCGCGGCGTTCGAGGTTGATCAGATATACAGTCTGAACTTCATCGTAAAATAGATCGGCGGGCGACACGCTCTGAGCGTGAAGCGGCGCCGGTGTGATGATGAGGGCAAGTAAAAGAACACAACAGAGTGCTAGCTGCGATGATAGGTGCGACTTACTCATTCACAAAACTCCATCACGCCGCCGCGCCCGGTTGGCGTGCGGCAACAACTCAATCAGAACTCCCGTATCTTCTCAGTCACGATGGGAGCCACAAACTCCCCATCTATAATCGCAAAATGTCAACAAATCCTTGCTACGTTTTGCCTACGGATCGCCGACGAAGCGAGGACTTCTGCTGTGACGCGTCACGCGCCGGCGCCGGTGGCCCGTTATTCACGCAACGCCTGCAAATCGTCCTCGGCGTCGATGTCGTGCAGCCAGGCCGCTTCGGCTGGCGTCGGGACAACGCGATCCGGGTGCGCCTGCAATACTCGCCGCCCGCCCACATCGCCTTCCAGCGCGGCCAGTTCAGGCCAGTAGCTGCGGTCAAAGAGCGCCGGCGCCCCGCGCAGTTCGCCCTCGACCAGGGGGGCGACCAGGTCGGCCCCCGCACGCCAGGCGCGCACCAGCCGGCGCAACAACAACGGCGCCAGGAATGGCTGATCGACAGGCATAAAGATCGCTGCATCGACTGCGGCTGGCGCCGCTTGCAGCGCCGCGCGCACGCTTGTCGCCTGCCCCGCTGTCCACAGCGGGTTGGCGACAATGGTCACGTCCGCCTGCATTTCCGCCAGCAGGGTGCGGATGGCGCGCTCCTCGGCGCCGGTCACGACCAGCACCGGGCCGCCGCCGCTCTGTTGCGCAGTGCGCACGGCGCGCACGATCAGCGGCGCGCCGCCGCCGACCTCCAGTTGCTTGGGGCGCCCCAGCCGGCGACTCCCGCCTGCCGCCAGAATGACCACCGCCACCTGGCCCCACCGCTCGACGACGGGCGGCTGCGCGGCATCGCCCACACGCGCCACGAGCGAGGCGACGCCCTGTTCCGCCAGGCGCGCCGCCGTCAACCGGCCGTAGACAAGGTGCAACGGCGTATCCGCCTTGTTCAGGAGGGGGACGAATCGCATGGCTGGATGCAGCCCCTTGGCGCCACCGGCGGGATGTTGCAAGAGCCGCGCCAGGTGTGTTGGCGCCAGGCGCGGCGACGGCGACGACGGTAAGCCAAGCACATCGCACACCAGTTCCGGGCGGTGCACCGCACGTTCATCAACGGCGGCGCCGACGGCGTCCAGACCGGCGACTGGTGCGAGATGCGTCGTGGCGGCAGGCAGCACCGGTTCGTGTGCAGCAGGCGCCTTCAGCGGGCGCATCTTGCTGCCGTCCGCCTCGACAGTGATGGCGGCAATGCCCAGGTCGGCGGCGCGGCGCGCCAGCGCATCGATCTGTCCTGGCGGCAGCCCCAACCGCCGGTCGCCCACCACCGGCCCGCCGAGCAGACAATAACCGTGCCGCGCCAGATGTTGCTCAAGGGCGCTGAAGGGCAGCTCAGCGTCGCCCACCTCTAGAAACGCAGGCGCCCACGCAGTTTGAAAAGCAGCAATCCGCGTGCTGGGTGCAATCACAGCGCGCTTGCCCAGGGCGGCCACTTCGGCGGCGAGACGAAAGGCTGTGCTGCTCTTGCCGCCGCCTCCCACCAGCGCAACGACATCGGGCGCAACCGGATTCAACGCTAACCTCAGACCTTGATAGAGCAGCATCTCATCTCCAGATTCTCGCTGACGCAGCCAGTGTGCGATACTTGATAGCATTCAGCCAAAGGAGCAGCGAATCATGCAAACCGGTTCCCAGTCCACCATCGTTGTACTTGACGGCAAAGCCCTGGATGCGGAGACCATCGCCGCCCAGCGCGCCGTGCGCCGCGCCCGGGCGCGCATGGCCAGGTTTCTGCTCGGCGCGCTTGTCATCGGGCTGATCATGATCTTCGCCGTCAGTTATTGGATCAGCCAGAACGCCGCAGTAGAGCCGGGGCTGACATCTTTTTTGCTGCTGGCGGCGCTGCTGATCACTTTTGTCTACTTCACCAATAATCTCTGGCAATGGCGCATCCTGCGCGTGCACGACCTGCGCTGTCCTCACTGTAGGCAGCCGCTGGGTGGTGAAAGCCACTGGACAAAGCGCCCCGGCTACGCCTGTCCCCACTGCGGCAAAGACGCCATCGCCACCGCGCGCCAGCTCGGCGAAGGCTGAAAGCGGCGCCGCCCGTCACAGCCTTCGCTCTGTTCAGCCTGCCAGCGTCGCAGCGATGATCGCCTGGTAGCCTTGCGCCGCGGCGATCAGCTCGGCGATGCGCAGCCGCTCGTCAATCACGTGGGCATCCGCTTCGGTGGCTGGGCCAAAGCCGATCGTCGGCACGCCAGCAACGCCAGCGCTGTAGGCGGCATTGGTGCAGAAGCGATAAGCGGTCAGCTCAGCGGCGATGCCAGCGTTGTGCAGCGCCGCCAGCGACCCGGCGACAAAGGGATCGTCCTCGGGCAGCACCCACGCCGGGAAGAACTTCTCCGCCCGCAACGTGGCGCCGGTGAACGCCGTGTACTCTCCTGCGGCGATCTCAGCCTGCAATTGAATATCCGCCAGCGCCGGATTCTCCGTGATCGCCGCCAGCACATCGGCGGCGCGTTCGCCGGGCAGCAGACGCCGGTCGTAGGTCACTTTGCAGACGCTGGGAATGACCGAATGGCCCGGATAGGGCGCCGAGACGATGTCCGTCAAGGCAAAGAGCGCCGGCCCCATGATCGGATTGGTGGGCAGCGCAATCGCTTCGACGGCGGCGATCACGCGCATCATGTCCAGGACTGCGTTGCGCCCCAGGTGTGGCGCCGACGAGTGAGAGGGTCGCCCAATCGTCGTCAGGTGCACCTCGGCGCGACCGCGCCCTCCCCGGCTCAGGTGAAGATTGGTCGATTCGCCGATGACAACGAAGTCCGGCTGCGCGGCCTCCATGACGGTGCGCAGGGTGACGCCTTCGAGCACTTCCTCCAGCGTGGAGGCGCTGACGACGACGCGCCCGGCCAGCGTGGTGCGGTCGAGAGCAGCCGCAGCATGCACCATCGCCGCCAGCGCGCCCTTCATGTCGGCGACGCCGCGCCCATAGATGGCGTCATCCTCGATCACGGCGCCAAAGGGGTCGTGCACCCAGGGTGCGCCCGGCGAGATGCCGACTGTATCGATGTGCGCGTCCAGCAGAATCGTCTTGCCGGGGCGTGCGCCCTCGATCACGCCGATGACGCTGCCATTGGCATCCTGCCACACGCGGTCGAAGCCAAGCGCAGTCATCTCAGACTGCACGCGCGTCGCAACGTGTTGTTCTTCGCCGCTAAGGCTGGGTAGCCGCACCAGGTCTTGTGTAAACTTCAGCAAACGCTCGGTATTCATCCTCAACTATCCTCATCAAGATTCAGCAACGTGATCCATAGCCGATTTAGACACTGCATTGTACCTTGATCGGCTGATTGAGCGAAGCGCCCGGGGGCGATGGGTCTATTTCAGATTGGGGGCGAAATCACTTTTGTTGTAGGCCATCGCCTCCGGCGTGACATGACGGCGCGCCACGTTCAAGGCGACGACCTGCGATGGATGCCACGAGTACACATGGGCTGAAATAAACCAATGGCGCGCGTATTGCGTGCTGCGTGTTCCGTCTCGCTACGCAGCACGCAACACGTAACGTGCAACTGGCGGCTTATTGACGCCCACGTGCACCAGCTTGCATTGCACCCCATCCACAGCCTGACAACAATAGGTTGCTGCATTTGTCGCTTATCTTGCGCCACAAATCAGAGTAGACTTATGTATACGGTCTGGACACCGCAGCCTGAGAGCAGGCGCGGTCTTGTTTTTGGGCTTACGCAGATTCCAGTGTGTCAGCTTCCAGGAAGGTTGCTGAGCTAAATGCGTAAGCCCAAGTCTTGTCGGCTCAAGAGTGAGAAGCAATGGAGACGATGCACACGACCCAATCAACGGCGGCGCTGGCAGCTTCATCCCCAAAGTTGCGCCAGCTCCAGCACTGGGTTCTCTGGCTGGTCGCAGTGACCACAATGGGCGTCGGGCTAGGGCTGAGCTGGTGGAGCGGCGTCCACACGGATCGCCAGATGCGCAATGCGCTGCTCGCCTATGCAGAGGGCGTGGCGGATTCGATGGATCCGTATCTGCTCAAGCAACTTGCCTTCACGGTGGCCGATCGCGACAACATTGTGTTTCAACGAATATCGGAGAGTCTGACGCTCTACGCCGGGCAGGTCGCCGTCGGTTTCCAGCCAGCGGATCTGCGTCCCGACATCTACCTGTTGGGGCAGCGTGCGGGCGAAATTCGCTTCGGCCCGGAGAACTGGGCCGAGAATGATCCATACGCCACGACGCCGGGCGCGCCATACCTGGAGCCGCCGGCAGCGTTGAGGGAGGTTTTTTCGCAACGCCACCCTGCCACTGTCGGTCCCTACGTTGATGAGTACGGCGCTTTCGTCTCGGCTTTTGTCCCTGTGCTTGATCCGGCCACCGGCGAAGTTGCCCTGGTGGTGGGCGTGGACATCGAGGCGACGACCTGGCAGGCGCAGGTCAACCGGGTGCGGCTGATCCCACTCGCGTTCGTCGCCGTTCTGGTGATGATTGCGCTGGCTGGCGACGCGCTGCTCCATTGGCGCAATCGCCGCCCGGAGCCGTGGCCGCGCCGTCTACGTCACCTGGAGGTCATCCTGGTCGCCTGCTTTGGCGCTGTTGTCACGCTTGGTGGAATCTTGCTGGCGAGCGCTATCGAGAAAGAGACCAATTATCAGGTCTTCCAACAAATTGCCTTTTCCGCCGCGACGCGGGTGAGCAATGCATTGCACCTCTTCGAAGTTCGGCAACTGGATGGCCTGGCGCGTTTCGTCGCCAACAGCCAAGACATTGAGCCGCAGGAGTTCGCCGACTACACAACCCCGATCGTCGCCGATTCGCCGGTCGGCGCCTGGGAGTGGATTCCGAACGTGCCGGCGGCGGCGCGCAGTCAATTCGAGGCGGCGGCGCGTGCCAGTGTGACGCCCGACTACATGATCTGGGAGATGAATGCGGCGGGGGAACGGGTAGCGGCGGCGCCGCGTGACCGCTATTTCCCGGTGCTCTATCTGGCGCCGGAAACGCCGAATCGTTATGCGTACGGCTTCGACATTGCCTCGGAGCCATCGCGGCGAGGGATGTTGGCTGAAGCGGAGCGCACCAGACAGGCCACCGCCACCCGGCCGCTGACCCTGATCGATGGCAATCTCGGCGCATTGGTGGCTGCCCCGGTCTACCAGCGCGCCGATCCGGCGACATTGCGCGGCTTCGTGCTTGCTGTGCTGCGTCTGCAGCAACTCCTGGAGAGCAGCCTGGGCAGTCGCCCTGCTGACAATGCGCTGACCTGGGTCTCGCTCTATCACCTGGCGGTGGATGAAGCCCCGCGCCTCGTTGCCACGACAACGCCGACCGCCACCGTGTCAACCGGCTTCGTGAACAACGACTCGACGCACCTCGTGCTACCGGTCTTCGCCTTTGGGCAGACGTACGCTGTCGTAGTGACG
>Ga0272446_1001621_pt1 | contig 32318 bp, 23 predicted proteins | sample YNPCB0061_FD_194587 | JGI IMG/M metagenome (GOLD analysis project Ga0272446, IMG submission 194587) | Hot spring microbial mat communities from Yellowstone National Park, WY, United States - YNP-CB-006-1 | ecosystem: Environmental > Aquatic > Thermal springs > Hot (42-90C) > Sediment | place...
TACGTCTTCCTGAACCAGTTCTACGACGTCTCCGCCACCGAGGCCGAACTGACCACCGTGCTGGCCCGGGGGCACCTGGTTTCGGCCGCGCCGTCGCTTTCCCGGTCCCTGGGCGGCGACTGGAGCTTCACCGCCGCGTGCGAGGGCGCGCGCCAGATTTTCGAGTCACCACTGGACCCATATTGGGAGGCCACCCCGACCGGGACGTTGACCCGGAGTCTGGGCCAGCGCGGCGAAATCGCGCTCACCTACCGGTACGACCGGCGTTGGTACGACGAACGCCCGGCGCTCGACGCCGAAGGCCACGCCCTGCCGTTCCGGCTGCAATTCGACAGTCACGAGGCCGAACTGCGCCCACGGGTGTACTGGGACGCCGCCCGGCACTGGAGCACCCGGCTCCGACTGGGCGCGCTGGTCAATCGCGACAACGGCGGCGGGTACTTCGATTACACCCGTTACTCCGCCGGCGTACAACTGCGCTACCGCGCCGCCGGCTGGACCTGCCTGGCCGAGCTCCGCGCGTTGCGCTACGAGTACGCAACGCGCCGCGTGGCCGGGCCCGCTTCCCCGTTGCGGCGCAAGGACGACTGGAGCTTGCGCCTGCGGGCGGAACGGCAATTGTCGCGGCGGTGGACGCTCTTCGCCCAGTGGGACCGGGAGACCAGCGCGGATCGCCTGCCCGACTCGGATTACCAGGCCAACACGGTACAAGTGGGGCTGGAATGGGAGCCGTGACGCATCCCCCGAGATTTTTGCCGCGCCGCGCCCAGGCCCTCGCTGCCGTGGTCCTGGCGGTGGCGGCCTATGGCGTGGCGGTGCTCTGGGGACGGCTTCAGCTCGGCGCCCAGATGCGCGCCCAAATCCTGGACCGGGACGCCGTGATCCTCCAGGCGTTGGCCCGCCGCGAAGCCGCCGAGGCCGCCGCCCGCGACCCCGCGTTTGACCCGGCCGAGCCGGCCTCGCAGTACGCCGTGCTGCTGGGGATGGCCGACCTCACCAACATCATTGCCGCCCGGCTCTTCGACACTGCGGGCCGGTTCGTGGCCGGCGTGCCGATCGAGGTCAAGGAGGCTGCCTTGAGCGAAGCCACCCTGGCGCGGCTGCAAACCCTCGAACCCTTCACACGCTTCCGCCCCGACGCGCCGCGCGCCGAGCTGTTCCTGCACCTGCCGGACCTGGCGTCGCCCCAGCCGGACACGCTGAGCTGGGTCGAGGTGTACATCCCGTTCCACACGCCCGGCGGGCGCACCTTGCTCGGCGTGGGGCAGTTCGTCCTCGAGGGCTACACGCTCCAGCGCGAGTTCGCCCGCCTCGACCACCGGCTCAATCGCCAAAGCGCCGTCCTGTTTGGGGTGGGGGCGTTGCTCATCTGCCTGGGGCTGGGCTGGGCCTTTGCGCGACTCGAACGCGCCAACCGCCTGCTCGCCGCGCGCACCGCGGACCTCCAACGCGCCAACCAGGCCCTGGCCGAAGCCGCGCGCTCGGCCGCCCTGGGCGCCGTGGCCGCGCATCTCATCCACAGCCTCAAAAACCCCGTCGCCGGCCTGCAATCCTTTGTCGTGGCCCGACACGACACCGCCGACCCGGCCGAGAGCGCCGAGTGGCGCGAAGCCCTGGCCGCCACCCGGCGCATGCAGAAGCTCATCCAGGACGTGGTGGGCGTGCTGCGCGATCAAGAAGCCGCGCCGGCGTACCACCTGACCCTCGCGGAACTGGCCCAGAGCGTGGCCGCGTCTTTGCAGAACCTCGCCACCGCCCGGGGCGTGACCCTCACCACCCGCAGTTCGGGCGAGGCCACCCTGGACAATCGCGCGGCCGGGTTGCTGCGGTTGATCCTGACCAACCTGGTCCAAAACGGGCTCGAAGCCACCCCGTCCGGCGGCCGAGTGGAACTGGTGCTCGAGGCGGATGCCCAAACGCTCACGGCCGAAGTGCGCGACCAGGGCCCGGGCATTCCCGAGGCGATGCGCGCGCGGCTGTTCGAGCCGGTGCCCTCGACCAAGGAGGGCGGCTCGGGGCTCGGCCTGGCCATCTCGCGGCAACTGGCCCGGCACCTGGGCGCGGCGCTCGAGTTGGCGGACACTTCGCCCCGCGGAAGTGTCTTCCGGGTGCGCCTGCCCCGGCCCGCGGCTTGAGCCGGCAAAATCCGTTTGACGGCCCGGCGCCGGGCTGGTTGCTTAACCGCCGTTCCGAAAAAGCAAACCGAGCACTATGCTTTTGAACCCCGGGCTCCTGCGGGAGCCCTTGTTTGTTTCTGCCGCCGCGCGCCGCCCGCGCAAAGCCCGAAGCGACCGGGCCGGGTCGTGGGCCGGGTTGCGTGGTCCGGGGGACAGGCCGCTGATCCGGGAAAACCCGCATGACTGAACAAATCGTCATTCTCGACTTCGGTTCCCAGTACACGCAGGTCATCGCCCGGCGGGTGCGCGAGTGCGCGGTCTATTCAACCATCCTGCCCTATCACACCCCCGCCGCGGAGATCGCCCGCTTGCAGCCCCGCGGGCTGATCCTGTCGGGCGGGCCGGCCAGCGTGTACCAGCCCAAGGCCCCGTTGCCGGATGCGGGCATCTTCAACCTGGGCATCCCGGTGCTGGGCATCTGCTATGGGGTCCAGCTTCTGGGGCAGTTCCTCGGCGGCAAGGTCGAGCCGGGCGACAAGCGCGAGTACGGCAAGGGCACGCTCACCTTGACCGACCGGCGCTGCCCGCTGTTCCGCGGCCTGCCGGCGCGGCTGCAGGTCTGGAATTCGCACGGCGACAAGCTCACCCGCCTGCCTGCCGGCTTCCGGCCCGTGGCCCGCACCGAAAATTCCGAATACGCCGCCATTGCCGACGAGTCGCGGCACTTTTACGGCATTCAGTTCCACCCCGAGGTCGCCCACACCCCGCGCGGGCGCGAGGTGCTGGCCAATTTCGTCCACGGCATCTGCGGCTGCGGCCGGCAATGGACCATGCGCCGGTACATTGACCGCGCGATTGAGGACATCCGCGCGCGGGTTGGGCCCGAGCGCGTGATCCTCGGCCTCAGCGGCGGAGTGGATTCGAGCGTGGCGGCGGCCCTGCTGCACCGGGCCATCGGCGACCAACTGACCTGCATCTTCGTCAACAACGGTCTGCTGCGCGCGCGCGAACCGGAGATGGTGCGCGAGGTTTTCGGCCGGCACTTTCGCATCCGCCTGCACTACGCCAACGCGGCGGGCCTGTTCCTGCGCCGGCTCAAGGGTGTGACCGACCCCGAGCGCAAGCGCAAGATCATCGGGCGCACCTTCATCGAGGTCTTCGAGGATGCGTTGCGCCACGTGGGTCCGGCGCGCTTCCTGGCCCAGGGCACGTTGTACCCGGACGTGATCGAATCGGTGCCCATTGGCGGGAACCCGGCGGCGCTGATCAAGAGCCACCACAACGTGGGCGGCCTGCCCCGGCGCATGAAGCTCGAACTGGTCGAGCCGCTGCGTTGCCTCTTCAAGGACGAGGTCCGCCAACTGGGCCGGGAATTGGGCCTGCCCGACGAGATCGTCTGGCGCCAGCCCTTCCCGGGGCCGGGGCTGGCGGTGCGGATCATCGGCGAAGTCACCCGGCGGCGCCTGGACATCCTGCGCCGGGCCGATGCCATCGTGCTCGAGGAGATGAAGGCCGGCGGGTGGTACCGCAAAATCTGGCAAAGCTTTGCCGTGCTCCTGCCGGTCAAAAGCGTGGGCGTGATGGGCGACGAGCGCACCTACGACTACACCATCGCCGTGCGCGCGGTGGAGTCCCAGGACGGCATGACCGCCGACTGGGTGCGGCTGCCCTACCCGTTGCTCGAGCGCCTGGCCAGCCGCATCATCAACGAGGTGCGCGGCGTCAACCGCTGCGTGTTCGACATCACCAGCAAACCCCCCGGCACCATCGAGTGGGAGTAGCTTCCCCCGGCGGGGCGGCGCGCCGGGAGAATTGAGTTGCGGCCGGGCTCATCGGACGCCAAAACAAGCGCTTGCCAAGCGATGGAGCGCGCGGCTAAGTTCTCCGCCCTTTGCTCGCCGCGTGCTGCGGCGCAGCGCGGGAGAACACGGTGATTTGGTCGCCGGGCGCATCGTCGCAGCCGGCAGTTGCTGAATATGGTCAAGATTCGTTTGAAACGCCTCGGGGCGAAAAACACCCCGGCCTACCGCATTGTGGTGGCCGACGCGCGCAGCCCGCGCGATGGCCGGTTCATCGAGGAGATCGGCTCGTACGCGCCGCTCCAGCCGGGCCAGAATTTCACCTTGAAGCTCGACCGGGCGGAGTTCTGGTTGAGCCGCGGGGCCCAGCCCACGGAGACGGTGGCCAGTTTCATCCGGCGGGCCCGCAAGCAGGCGTCCGCCGCGGCCGCCGCCGCCCCGGCCGCCGCCTAGGCGGAGTGCCCACCTCCCGCGCCGCCATGCAAGCGTGGTTGGAATGGGTGGTCAAAGGGCTGGTCAGCCGGCCCGAGGAGGTGGCCATCCGGGCCGTCGAAGAAAACGGAGTGACCCATTATGAAGTGCAGGTGGCGGCGGCCGACATGGGCAAGATCGTGGGCAAGCACGGCGCCACGATCAAAGCCCTGCGAGCGCTCTTCCAGGTGGGCGCGCTCAACCAGGGCCGCCGTTGCACCTTGGAACTGGTCGAACACCAGGACCCGGCGGAGTGACCGCCCCGCTCCGGGCCGGTCCGACCGACCCGCGAGGGGTATGAAAATTGACGTGCTGACGCTCTTCCCCGCCATGTTTGCGGGGCCGCTGGACCAAAGCATCATCCGCCGCGCCCGGGAGCGCGGCCTGCTGGACCTGCGGCTCCACAACCTGCGGGATTGGACCCATGACCGGCACCGCACGGTGGACGACCGGCCCTTCGGCGGCGGCCCGGGCATGTTGCTCAAACCGGAACCGATCTTTGAAGCGGTGGCCAGCCTGCGCGGCCCGGACACCCGCTGCATTCTGATGGGCCCGGCCGGACGGCGGTTCGACCAGCTCGTGGCCCGGGAACTGGCGGCGTTGCCGCACCTGATCTTGATCTGTGGCAGCTACGAGGGCGTGGACGAGCGCGTGCGCGAGTTCCTGGTGGACGACGAATTGTCCATCGGCGATTACGTGCTGACCAACGGCGCCCTGCCGGCGATGGTGGTCATTGACGCGGTCACGCGCCTGCTGCCGGGGGCCCTGGGCGACGACGCCAGCACGCGCGAGGAATCTTTCGGCGCCGGCGGCATCGAATATCCGCAGTACACCCGCCCGGCGGACTTTCAGGGCTTGAAGGTGCCGGAGGTGCTGCTCTCCGGCAACCACGCGGCCATCGCCCGCTGGCGGGCCGAACAGGCGCGCCTGCGCACCGCCCAGCGCCGGCCGGACCTGGCCGCGGCCGCGGCCGAGCACAACCACCAAAACGTTTGAGTTATGAACCAGGCACTGCTGAACAAAATCGAAGCGGCCTCGCTCCGCAAAAACCCGTTGCAATTCAACGTGGGCGACTCCGTGCGCGTCCACACCAAGGTCATCGAAGGCGACAAGGAACGCATCCAGGTCTTTTCCGGCGTGGTCATCGGCCGGCGGGGGCACGGCATCAACGAAACCTTCACCGTCCGCCGCATCAGCTTTGGCGAAGGCGTCGAGCGGGTCTTCCCCGTCCACTCGCCGCGCATCGAGAAAATCGAGGTTGAACGCCGCGGCCAGGTGCGCCGCGCCAAGCTGACCTACCTGCGCAAACGCGTCGGCAAGGGCGCGCTGGCCGTGCGGGAAAAGGGGCGCAGCACCGCTGGGGGCGAGGCGGAACCCGCCCCCGCTCCCGCCCCCGCCGAACCTGCGCCCGCTCCGGCCCCCGCGACCCCCGCGTGAGTGCGCCGGGGCGCCTCCCCGCCCACGAGGTCTGCCGTGGCCGGCCGGTCCAGCATCGCAGCCGAGGACCGCTGGGCCTTTGAACGGGCGCTTCTCCGGTCGGGGGTCCGCGCCATCGCCGGCGTGGACGAAGCCGGCCGCGGTCCGCTGGCCGGACCGGTCGTGGCGGCGGCCATCATCCTGCCCGTGGACTGGCTGCGCCACGGTCTGCCGGCGGGGCTGGCCGGCCTGAACGATTCCAAGCAACTCCGCCCGGCGCAGCGCGAGCGCTACTTCGCGTTCCTCACCGCGGCCCCGGAGGTGCGTTACGCCGTGGCCCGGGTCGAGCCGGAGGAGATTGACCGGCTGAACATTCTGCGGGCCACCCACCAGGCGATGCTCCGGGCGCTGCGCCAACTGGAGCCCCCGCCGGAGCACATCCTGGTGGACGGCCTGCCGGTGCCCGCCTTGCCCGGCCCGCAAACCCCCCTGGTCCGCGGCGACGCGCGCAGCTACTCGATCGCCGCGGCCAGCGTTCTGGCCAAGGTCACCCGCGACCGGTGCATGGTCGAGTACGACCGCCTCTATCGCGCTTACGGTTTCGCCCGGCACAAGGGCTATCCCACCCCGGAGCACCTCGAGCGCCTCCGCCGCCACGGGCCCTGTCCGATTCATCGCCGCAGTTTTCTGCCGGTGCGGCTCGGGCAAGCGGAATTGCTTTGAGCCGAAACAAGGCAGGCCCGCGGGCAGCTTGCCCCGCATTTTCCCGTTGCCGCGTCGCGGCGTCCGCGCCGTAAATGCGCCCGTGTGGGCGTGGTGGCAGGCTGTGTCGAAACGGTGGCGCGCGCTCCGGCTCCGCTGGACCCGGTCAGACCCCGAGCATCTGCGGCGCGGCCGCCTGGGCGAGCGGGCCGCCCGGCGCCATCTGCGCCGGCTCGGGCTCAAATTTCTGACCGCGAACTTCCGCACGTCCCGCGGCGAAATTGACCTGGTCTTCCGCGACGGCGACTGCCTGGTGTTTGTGGAGGTCAAAACCCGCTCCTCCGAAGACTGGACCCGGCCGGCCGCCGCGGTGGACGCGGACAAGCGCCGGCGCCTGTCGCTCGCGGCCTTGGACTACCTCCAGCGGCTGGGCCATCCGCGCGTGCGGGTGCGCTTCGACATCGTCGAGGTCTTGCTCGAGGCGGGCGCGGTGCGCGAGGTGCGGCACTTGCCCAACGTTTTCGCCCTCAGCGCGCCGTACCGCTACGGTTGAGCCATGCCGGAGCTGCCCGAAGTCGAAGTCCTCGCCCGCCATCTGGCGCCGCTGCTGGAAGGCCGGCGCGTGCGGTGCGTCACGGTTTTCCGGCCCCGGGTGGTGCGACCGCAGACGGCGGAAGACTTCGTCCGGGCCGTGCAGGGCGCGCGGTTCCTCGGCCTGCGGCGCCGCGGCAAATACCTGGTGTTTGCGCTGCGCCGCCGGAGCCGCGGCAGCGACTTCACGCTGATCGGGCACCTGGGCATGACCGGCCGCATGTATCTGCTTCCCGCCCGCGCCGCCTTGCCGCGGCATTGCGCGGTGGCGCTGGACCTCGGCCGGCATCGGTTGGTCTTCGAGGACACCCGCTACTTCGGGCGCCTGACGCTGGACGCGCGGGTGCTGGACCGGTTGGGGCCCGAGCCGCTGGACGGGGCGTTCACCCCGGCCGCCCTGGCGGCCGCGCTGCGCGGCTCGCGCCAGGCCGTGAAGGTCCGGTTGCTTGACCAGGCCGTGGTGGCGGGGCTGGGCAACATCTACGCCAGCGAGGCGCTGTTTCGCGCGCGCCTTTCGCCGCGACGGGCGGCCGGCTCGCTGCGGGCCGCGGAGATTCGACGCTTGCACGCGGCCATCCGGGCGGTGCTGACGGAGGCGATTCGCTTTGGCAGCACGGTGCCGCTGGACTGGGCGGGGTCGGCGGGCGGCGACCGCTTGTTCTACTACGGCCGCGCGGCGGAGGCGCCGGATTACTTCGAGGAGCGGCTGGCGGTTTACGACCGGGCCGGGGAGCCGTGCCGGCGGTGCGGGGCGCGGGTGCGGCGGCTGGTGCAGGCGGGGCGAAGCACGTTTTACTGCCCGCATTGCCAGAGCGGCTGAGCGGGTGGAGCAGGGCAGGGCCGAGGCTTGGCGCGGCCTGAGACAGTGAGCAGCGAACCTTCCGGGAAAAGACCGGCGGGCGGGGGAAATCTCAGCCCGGGCTTCCCCGGCGGGGACGCCGGCGCTACAGTGCCGGGCAAAACCAGTTGCCATGTCCCAGCCCGTTCGTGTCGGCCTGATCGGCTCGCAGTTTGTCTCGAGCATTCACGCGGAATCCCTGCAGCGGTGCGCCGCGGCGCAGTTGGTAGCCGTGGCTTCGCCCACGCCCGGTCACGCCGAGTCCTTCGCACGCCGGTTCCACATCCCGCACTATTTCACGGACTACCGCGACCTGCTGGCCCGGCCGGACGTGGACCTGGTGGTGGTGGGCGTGCCCAACCACCTCCACGCGCCGATCGCCCTCGCGGCCGCCCGCGCCGGCAAACACATCGTCATGGAAAAACCCCTGTGCCTGAACCTGGCCGAGGCGGACCAGATGCTCGCCGCCGCGCGCGCGGCCGGGGTCAAGCTCATGTACGCCGAGGAACTGTGCTTCGCGCCCAAATACGTGCGCCTCAAACAACTCCTGGACTGCGGCGCGCTGGGCTGCCCCACACTGCTCAAGCAATCCGAGAAACACGACGGCCCCCACGCGCCGCACTTCTGGGATGTCGAACGCTCCGGCGGTGGCGTCACGATGGACATGGGCTGCCACGCCATCCAGTTCTTCCGCTGGCTGCTCAACGGCGCCCGCATCGTGTCCGTGTACGCCCAGATGAGCACGCTGGTCCACGGCGACAAAACCCGGGGTGATGACAACGCGCTGCTGATCCTCGAATTCGAAGACGGCACCGTGGCCCTGGCCGAGGAAAGTTGGACCAAACTCGGCGGTATGGACGACCGCGCCGAGGTGCACGGCTCGAAGGGCGTGGCGTACGCCGACCTCCTCCACGGCAACGCCATCGAGACCTACAGCTTGGAAGGCTACGACTACGCCGTCGAAAAAGCCGGCTCCACCCGCGGCTGGTCCTTCACCATTTACGAGGAGGCGTGGAATTACGGCTTCCCCCAGGAAATGGCCCACTTTGTGGACTGCGTGCAAAATGACCGCGTCCCGCGGGTCACGGGCGAGGACGGCCGGGTCGTGCTCGAGGTCATCTTCGCCGCCTACGAATCCGCCCGCACCGGGCGAAAAGTGAGCCTGCCCTTCCACAGCGATGCCGCCAAGCCGATTGACCTGTGGCGCCCCGCGCCAGGGCGAGCAGATCTTCCCCCCATTGAAGCCAGCGTAGCCAACAAACAAGGGTGATCTGGGTTAGCCCGCGGTCTGCGGCTTGAGGCAGTTCGCTTGCCTTCTGCCCCATTGGCCCGGGAATGCTAACCTACGGGCGACGGAGGTCGGCCACGCATTCGAGGTGCTGTGTCTGCGGGAACATGTCCAGCGGAATGACCGTCTCGACGCGGTAGCCGCCCTCTCGCACCAGCTCCTGCAAATCGCGCGCCAACGTGGCGGGGTGGCAGGACACGTAAAGGATTTGCGCCGGCCGACACGCCCGCAGGGCGGCGCGCACGGCCGGCGCGCAACCCACCCGGGGCGGGTCCACGATGACCGTGGTGTGCTCGGGGACGAAGCGGCCCAGCAGCGCCGGCAATTGTTCCTCCGCGGCGCCTTCGACGAATTCGCCGTGGCGCACGCCCCGGGCGGCGGCGTTGCGCCGGGCCGCGGCAATGGCGCGCCGGTCCAGTTCCACGCCCGCGAAAGATTCGACCAGGTCCGCCAGTTCGAGCGCGAAGAAGCCCACGCCGCAAAACACGTCCACCAGGTGCCGCGTGCCCGCAGCGCGCAGTCGGGCGCGCAGGGTTTCCACCAGGGCGGGCAGGAGATGAAAGTTGTTTTGGAAAAACGAATCGGGCGGCAGTTCCCAGCCGGCCGGCGGCAGCCGCAAGACCACTTTCAAGCCGCCCCGGGGCGGCGGCGCGGCCCGGACCCGGCGCAACTGCGCGTTCAAGGCCGGCTCGGCGATGGCGCACTCCTCGACGTCCACCACCAGGCGCGAGTCCTGGCGCAGAAAACCCAGCACCCGCCGTTGCTCGGGCTTGTGCCACTGGGTGCGGACCATGATGCGGTTGCGGTAGCCGTAGGGTTGCGGGCACGGCACCACCGGCGCCACGACCGACGCGTCCAGGCCGCCCAGCCGCTCGAGCAGGTTCCGGAGTTGGCGGTGCTTGAGGCGCAACTGTTCCGCGTAGTCCAGGTGCTGGTACTGGCAGCCCCCGCACACCCCGAAATACCGGCAACGCGGTTCGACCCGGTGGGGCGAGGGCCGCGCCACCCGCACCAGCCGGGCGCGGGCGAAGTTTTTCTTCACCGCGACCACCTCGACTTCGACCTCCTCGTCCGGGGCCACAAACGGCACAAAGACCACGAACCCGGCCACGCGCGCCACGCCCTCGCCGCCGAAGGCCACGTCGCCCACCGTGACGGTCAGGCGCTGTCCGGGTTGCAACGGCGGCGCCGGTTCCGCGTTGGCTGGCTGGCTCATGCGCCCACGATTCCGGTGCCGCTGCCGCTCAGCGCCCGCGCGGCGATGTCGCGACGGTAGTGCGCGCCCTCGAACCGGATGCACGCAACCGCCGCGTAGGCCGCGTCCCGCGCCGCGGCCAGCGTGTCCGCCCAGGCCGTGACGCCCAGAACCCGCCCGCCGCTGGTGACCACGCCTTCGCCGGCGGACGCCGTGCCGGCATGGAAGACCTTCACATTCGGCAGCCGGGCCGCCTCCTCCAGGCCGGTGATGGGTTTGCCCTTGGTGTAAGCGCCGGGATAACCGGCCGAGGCCATGACCACGCACACCGCCGCCTGCGGCCGCCAGCGCAGTTCGACGCGGTCGAGCGTGCCGGCGAGGCTGGCCTCGAACAGTTCGAGCAGGTCGTTCTCCAAACGCGGCAGGTACACTTGCGTTTCGGGGTCGCCGAAGCGCGCGTTGAATTCGAGTACGCGCGGGCCCCGGGCGGTCAGCATCAGCCCCGGGTAAAGCAGGCCGCGGAAGTCAATGCCCTCGGCGGCGCAGCCGCGCAGCCAGGGTTCGAGAATCTCGCGCCGCGCTTGGTCGAGGTGGGCCCCGGTCAGGAACGGCGTGGGCGAGTACGTGCCCATGCCGCCGGTGTTCGGGCCGGTGTCGCCGTCGCCCACCCGTTTGTGGTCCTGGGAGGTGGGGAACAGCCGCGCCGTGCGGCCGTCGCACAGGGCGTGGAGCGACACCTCGGTCCCTTCGAGCAATTCCTGAATGACAATTTGCCGGCCGGCCTCGCCGAAGGCGCGCTGGACGAGCATCTGCTCGATGGCGGCGTCGGCCTGGGCCATGTCGCGGCAGATGAGCACGCCCTTGCCCAGCGCCAGGCCGTCGGCCTTGACGGCGCACCGGCCGCCCAGTTCGGCGGCGAAACGCGAGGCCGCGCGGGGCTCGCTGAACACTCCGGCGCGCGGCGCGGGGATGCCGTGGCGTTCCATGAACTGCTGGGCGAAGACCTTCGAGGCCTCGAATTGCGCGGCGCGGCGGTTCGGCCCCCAGGCGCGCAGGCCGTGGGCGGCGAACAGGTCCACGAGGCCCAGGGCCAGCGGGTTGTCCGGGCCCACCACGGTGAGGTCCGGGCGTTGTTCGCGCGCGAAGGCCAGCAGGCCGGGCAGGTCCTCCGCGCCCAGCGGCACGCAGACCACCGCTTCCCCGGTGCGCGCCACGCGTTCCCGGGCGATGCCGGCGTTGCCGGGCGCGGCCCAGAGCCGGGTGACGTGCGGGGATTGCGCCAGCTTCCAGACCAGGGCGTGCTCGCGGCCGCCGCCTCCAATGACCAGCACTTTCACGGGCGGCGATTGAACCGCAAGCCGGCCCGCGGGCGCAACGCCGCAATCCCCGAGAAGTAGTCGGTCGCGGTCGGGAGCGAGCGCGGCCGCGTTGGGCGGGCGCACCTTGGCGGCCGGGGTCAACCGCCCGCCACGATGCGGACGATTTCAAGCCGGTCCCCGGCCCGGAGCGGGCGGCGGGCAAACTCGGAGGGCGGCACGGCCTCGCCGTTGTGCTCGACCACCACGCTGCGCGGCAGAAAACCTTGCGCGCGCAGGAAGTCCTCGAGCGTGCAGGGCAACTGCACCTCCACGGTGCGGTCATTGGCAATTACGGTGGGTGCCGCCATGCCGGACATTTTGCGCCGCCGCGCGCCGCAGTTCAAATCCCCGCCACGGGAGCGCGCGCGGCGGCGGACCGGCTGGCGAGCACGAGCCTGTGGCCCGGCCGCGCCGGGCGCAGCGGCCGGGTGGGGGTGATTTCCCGGGCCGGGGTCACGGTCAGGAAGGTGATTTCCGGCGGGCAATTGAACCGGATGCCCCACAGGTTGCCCACGCCGCGGGTCACGTAAATCCACCGTCCTTCCCAGCGGCACAAGCCCTCGGCGAAGCGCCGGTCGCGGATGGGCAGCACGAGCGGGCCGATCCACGGCAGCTTGACCTGGCCGCCGTGGGTGTGGCCGCTCAGCATCAGGTCCCAGCCATACGGCTGCAAGGCCCGGCGGGCGTCGGGGTTGTGCGCCAGGACGATCGTGGGCAGGTCGTCCGCAGGAGCGGCCGCGAATGCCCGGGCCGGCTGAAAATCGCCCGCCCACAGGTCGCCCAGGCCGACCAGCCGCACGGTGTGCCCGCGCACTTGAACGGTCCGCGCGGTGTTGTGCAGGAGGGTGATCCCGGCGCGGTGCAGCAAGGAGCGCACGCGGGTTGTGTCCGCGTCGCCACGCCGGCGGGCCGCCCAGGCGCCGCCGTCGTGGTTGCCCAGGCAGGCGAACGTGGGCGCGGCTTCGCTCAAGGGGCGGAGCACCCGGGCGTAATCCTCCGGCGCGTCGTAGCCGCGGGTGATGAAGTCGCCGGTCAGGCAGATCAAATCCGGGCGCAGGGCCAGGCCCTGCCGCACCGCTGCGGCCAGGAAACTCAGGCTCACCACGCGCGAGGCGTGCAGGTCCGAGAGGTGCAGGAGGGTGAACGGCGCGCCCGTGCGGGCGTCCAGCCGGACGGTGGGACGGGTAACGCTCAGCCAGCGCGGTTCGACCGCGCGGATGTAGGTCAGCCCGCCGAGCGCGCTGGCGCCGGCGGCGATCAAGAATTGCCTTCGGGTGATCTGCACCGGATACCTGTCCATTCTTCGACCCCGCCCGCGGCGATTTGCTCAAACTTTTTGGGCTGCTGCGGGCCGCCGGGGTGGTAGGCGCGCGGCGCGCCAAACGCGCGCGGGGGCGCCCGTGCTCCTCCGCACGTGCGTGAGCCGGCTCAAGCACCGGCGGGCGGGTTGCCGTCGGCCCCGCGGCCGTCCAGGTCTATGAGGATGTCGCGCGGCTCGGCGCCCTTGCTGGGGCCGACGATGCCGCGGTTTTCCAGTTCGTCCATGATCCGGGCGGCGCGGGTGTAGCCCAGGCGCAGGCGGCGTTGGAGGAGGGAGACGCTGGCCTTTTGTTCGCTGCGGATGACCTCGATGCACTGCTGGATGAGGTCTTCGTCTTCGCCGCAGCCCTCGGGGTCGCCGCCGCCGCCGGGAGCGGCCAGTTGCTGGTGGATTTCCAGGTCGTAGAGGGGTTTGCCCTGCCGGGCGATGAAGTCCACCAGGGCGGCGATTTCGGGGTCGGTGACCAGCGCGCCCTGGGCGCGGATGAGTTTGGCGGAGCCCGGGGGCAGGTAGAGCATGTCGCCCTTGCCGAGCAATTTGTCCGCGCCCATCGCGTCGAGGATGGTGCGGGAGTCCACGCGGGAGGCGACCTGGAAGGCGATGCGGGCGGGGATGTTGGCCTTGATGACGCCGGTGATGACGTCCACCGAGGGCCGCTGGGTGGCCACGATGCAATGGATGCCCGCGGCGCGAGCCATCTGGGTGATGCGGGCGATGGCCATTTCGACATCCGCCGGCGCGACGAGCATCAGGTCCGCCAGTTCGTCAATGATGACGACGATGTAGCTGAGCTTGTCGGGGATGACGATGTCTTCGTCCTCGGGCACCACGATGTCTTCGTCCACCTGCACGGCGAAGCCGTCGGTGCCGGGTTCGATTTTTTCCTTGCGGGCGGCCAGGGGCAGCTCGGGTTCGCGGGGGGGCAGGGGTTTGTCCTTGGGGCGTTCGTTGAAGGCTTTGATGTTGCGGACGCCCACGCGGGCGAAGATTTGGTAGCGCTTTTCCATTTCGCTGACCACCCAGCGCAGGGCGAGGATGACCTTCTTGGGGTCGGTGACGACCGGCACGACCAGGTGGGGCAGGCTGTTGTACTGCTGGAGTTCGACCACCTTGGGGTCAATCATGACAAACCGGAGTTGGTCGGGCGCGAACCGGTAGAGCAGGGAGGCGACGATGGCATTGATGCAAACGGATTTGCCGGAGCCGGTGCTGCCGGCGATGAGCAGGTGCGGCATGTCCGCCAGGTCGCCGATGAGCGGGTGGCCGTACACGTCCTTGCCCAGGGCCAGCGGGATGCGGGCCTTGGTGGTGCGCCATTCTTCGGACTCGAGCAGCTCGCGCAGGATGACCTTGGATTTGACCCGGTTGGGGACCTCGACGCCGACCGAGCTTTTGCCGGGCACGGGGGCCAGGATGTGGATGCGTTCGGCCTTGAGTGCGGCGGCGATGTTGTTGGTGAGGGCGGTGATTTTTTCGAGCTTCACGCCCGGGGCGGGGTGCAACTCGTAACGGGTGATGGTGGGGCCCTTGGTGATGTCGCCCGGGGTGACCTGGATGTCGAACTGGGCCAGGGTCTGTTGCATGAGCCGGGCGTTGGCCATGAGTTCTTCCTTGGACTCGGTGGGCTTGACGGTGAGGTCGGGCAGGGCCAGCAGGTCCAGGGGCGGAAGTTTGTAGTTGCCGATCTGTGGCGGGCGCGAGACGGCCAGCGGCTTGGGCCGGGGCTTGGGGGCGGGTGCCGGCCGGGGCGGAGGCGACGGTGCTGGGGCGCTGGCGGCCGGACTGCCCGACGGCGCAGCCGCGGGAGCGGGAGCGGGAGCAGCTGAAGCGGGTGCGCCTGGCGGGGAGGTGGCTGGCGGCGAGTCTTCGGCCGGGCTTTCGGCGGCGGGGGCTGGCACGGGGCCCGGGGTGGGCGCCTTGCCCAAAATGTCCGCGGTGGTGGCGGCGGCGACTTCGCGGGCGGGGATGATTTCGTTGATTTCGGGCTCCGTCTCGGCCGGTGCGGGGGTGGCACGGGCCGATTTGGGTTTGTCCGAGGGCACGCGCAGTTGCGGGACGCTCAGGTCGCGCACGGTGGGCTCGGGCACGGGCTTGAGGTCGGGGCCCAGGCCGGTTTGCGTGGCGGGGGGGATTTCGGGGCCGGTCTTGGCGGAGCCTTTGCCATTTTGGGCGAGGGCGCGTTCGAGTTCTTCCTGGAGGCAGCGGGCCTCTTTTTCGAGTTCGCGGGTGCGTTTTTCGAGGCTCTTTTCGTCGCCGGGAATCACCTGAGTGGGGGCGCGCCAGCGGGCCCAGAGGGCGCGGACCCAGTCACCGAGCTGGAAATTGGTAAGGCCGTAGAGGCTGATGAGGTACAGGCAAGCGTACAGGATGGCCGCCCCGACAGTGCCGAAGTAGCCGAAGCCCACGTCGTTGAGGCTGCGCCCGAGTACGCCGCCGGCGCCGGGGGCGTGGAGGTTGAACGCGAGGCGCTCGAGGAAACCGGGGTTCGCTCCTCCGGGGCTGTGCGCCATTTGCCCGAGCAGGGCGTGGTTTGTGGCCAGGTCCAGGGCGCCGGCGCAGGTGGCGGCCAGGAGCAGGGCCCAAGGCCATTTGCGGCGCAGATAGGCCAGTGGGCGTATGAATTGGGCCAGGCCGAAACCCAGCAGCAGCACCGGCACGAGGTAGGCGCCCGCGCCCAGGGTGAAGAACAGGCCGTGGGCCAGTTCCGCGCCGAACCGACCGGTCCAGTTGTGCGGCGGGTCGTTGGGCGGGGTGCGCACGGCGGCCAGGTCGTACTTGTCGAACGTGAACAGGGCCGCGAAGAGCAGCAGGGACAGTCCCAGCAGCACAATGCCCAGGATGTCGCTGCCTCCGCGGGAGCCGTTGTCGGGGTCCTTCCGAGCCACGGACGCAATCTAGGAACCTCCCCCCGGACTGCAATGCGGAAAAGGGCGGGGGCGTGACTTGGCGCTTTTCCCGGCGGGGGCGCTGGGTGGAGAAAGCCGGAATCCGAAAGCCGAAGCCCGAACCGGGGCCAGCGCCGGTTCCGGGCGCCCGGCCGGTTCAGGCCCAGCTCATTTCCTTCTGAATGCGCTCGAGCAAGGCTTTGGTCGCGCGGATGCCCTCCGGCTCGCTGAGCCGGTTGCCCTCGTATTCGATGCCCACGTAGCCGCGGTAGCCGGCGTCGAGCACGATCTTCATCATGCGCCGGAAGTCGGTGTGGACCTCGTTGCCTTCGGCGTCGAAGTCATGGCTCTCGGCGCTGACGGCCTTGGCGAAGGGCATCAGCTCGGCCACGCCGCGGTAGCGGTCGTATTCCTCGCCCTCGCGGATGCGGAAGTTGCCGAAGTCGGGGAGGGTGCCGCAGTTGGGGAGGTTGACCTTTTTCATGACGCCGGCCAGCCAGGCGCCGTTGGAGGAGAGGCCGCCGTGGTTTTCCACCAGCACGTTCAGGCCGTGCTTGGCGGCGAACTGGGCCAGTTGGCGCAAGCCATCGGCGGCGCGTTCCGCCTGTTCTTCCGGGGAGCCCACGCCCTCGGTCTCGGCGTTGACGCGGATGGAATGGCAGTTGAGATGCTTGGCGGCCTCGACCCATTGGTAGTGGTTTTCGACCGCTTGTTTGCGCTTGGCCGCGTCGGGCTGACCCAGGGCGCCTTCGCCGTCCACCATGATGAGCAGGATCTTTACGCCGTGGCCGTCGGCGCGTTTTTTGAACTCGTTCAGGTAGTCCAAGTCGCGAGCCTTGTCCTTGAAGAACTGGTTGACCAGCTCGATGGCCTCGATCCCGTAGTCCTGGCGGGCGACCTTGGGGAAGTCGAGGTGATCGAGTTTCTTGGCGAAGAGGGTGCGGTGGAGCGACCACTCGGCCAGGGAGATCATGAAGGGGAGTTTGCGTTCGGCGGCGGCCAGCCGCGTGAGCATTCCGCCGACCGCGGCCGTGCCGCCCCCGGCCAGCAAGAGCCGGGTGAGGAAGGTACGACGATTGGTGTTCATGGTTGGGGGTGGGGTTAAAGCGGTCAACCGACGGCGCCCGGACTCAATGTCCTGGTGCCGCAGTGGTGCCCGGCGCGGCCGGCGCGGGTGGCGGGCGGAACAGGAGCGCCAGCGCGGCGGCCGCAATGAGCGAAATCACCGTGGGCACCAGGAACAGCGCGCGGTAGTCCGTCACTTCGCCCTGGGTGAAGACCTCTTGTTTGAGCCAGGGGCAGACGAAGTTGGCGGCGATGTTGCCCAGGCCGAAGATCATCATGTTGAACAGGCCCTGGGCGCTGGCGCGCGAGTCTTTCGGGAAGTAGGTGTCCACGAAGATATAGACCGTGGCGAAGAAAAAGGCGTAGCACACGCCGTGGACCAGTTGGACCAGGACGATCAGGGCCGGGCTTTGGGGGAAGAAGGCGTAAATGGCGAAGCGGGCGGTGTGGCCGAGGATGCCCAAGATCATTGTGAGGCGCCAACCCAGCTTCTTGAGCGTCACTCCCAGGATGAGCATGGTGAGGATTTCCATGACCTGGCCGATGCTCATCACCGGCATGATCCAGTTGCCGGGGATGCCCGGGCCGCCGGCGCTCTGGGGCGTGCCCAAGAACGAGCCGGTCCAGTTGAAATAGGCGTAGAGGAGGAAGGAATCCACGAAGGTGATCACCCACAGCACCAGCACGAAGGGTTTTTGGAGCAGCCGCATGGCCTCGAGCCAGGCCAGTTTCTCAGTGCCGGCTTCGTCTGCCTTCTTGGGCGGGGTGTGCGGCAGGGTGAGGCTGTAGGCGGCCAGCACCAGCGAGGCAATCCCGGCCACGATATAGGTCCAGCGCGTGGCGGCTTGCAGGGCGGGACCGGTCAGGCCGCTGCCCAGCACCGTGCCCAACCAAGCCACCAGGCCTTCCGGATTGGCCGCGCGCACCTTGTCCCAGTCCACCAGGATGAACGTGAACGGCCAGGCCGCCAGAATCCAGCCGATGGTGCCGCCCATGCGGACTAGGCCGAATTCCTTTTGCGCGTCCTTCATGTGGGCGAAGGCGATCGAGTTGCAGATCGAAAGGGTCGGCACGTACAGCAGGCAGTGCAGCATCATCAGCCCGAAAAACGGCCAAAACGAGCGGGTGAAGGCCAGGGTGAAGATGGCCACACCGCCCACCAGATGGCTGAACGCCAGGAAACGCTCCGCGGCGAAATTGCGGTCGGCAAACTGATTGCTGAAGAACATGCCGACAATGGCGGCGATGGGGAACGCGTTCAGAATCCAGGACTGCTGGGCGACGGTGAATCCCAAGCTGGGCAGGTAGCCGTAAATCAGCGGCAGCCAGGCGCCCCAGATGATGAATTCCAACACCATCATCACAAACAGCCGCAGGCGGAAAGACGAATTCATGGGCGGGGAGGCAGTGGGTTGTGCGGATCGAGGGAGTGCAAGGGCCGGACCCTCAAGTGCCGCCGTCCCGGCCACAGCCCTTGCCGCTGGCCGGAAACCGTTGGACGGCGCACGTGGTGGTCATTGCCGGGCAGGCACGCTAGGCAAACGGCCGCGCTTTGGCAAGGGCGGGCACGCGCCGCCACAGGGCACCGCCCGCACAGCCCGGGCAGCGCACAAAAAAAAAAGGCGACCCCGCCGCGGGGCCGCCGTGAAGTTCGAGAAGCCGTGAGGGTGTGGCTCAGAGGCCCTTCGCGGCCATGTATTTCATGAGGTCCACCACGCGGTTCGAGTACCCCCACTCGTTGTCGTACCAGCTCACCACCTTGAAGAAGCGTTTCTCGCCCTTGAGGTTGTTCTGGAGCGTGGCGAGGCTGTCGTAGATCGAGCTGCGCTCGTCGTGGATGAAGTCGGTCGAGACCAGTTCCTCCTCGGTCACGCCCAGGATGCCCTTGAGGTAGGTCTGGCTGGCGCGCTTGAAGGCGGCGTCAATCTCCTCGATCGAGGTGTCGCGCGTTGTGCGGAAGGTCAGGTCCACCACCGAGACATCGGCCACGGGGATGCGGAAGGCCATGCCGGTGAGTTTGCCCTTGGTCTCCGGCAGCACCTCGCCCACGGCCTTGGCGGCGCCGGTGGTGCTGGGGATGATGTTGATGGCCGCCGCGCGGCCGCCGCGCCAGTCTTTTTTCGACGGGCCGTCCACGACCTTCTGCGTGGCGGTGTAGGCGTGGATGGTGGTCATGAGGCCGGTCTCGATGCCGAAACCTTCCTTGAGCAGCACGTACACCAAGGGCGCCAGGCAGTTGGTGGTGCAGGAGGCGTTCGAGACCACGTGGTCGGTGGCCGGGTCGTACTTCTCGTGGTTGACGCCCATGACGAAGGTCTTGGCACCGCCCTTGGCCGGGGCGGTGATGATGACCTTCTTGGCGCCGGCGGTCAGATGGGCCTTGGCTTTCTCGGCGTCGGTGAACAGGCCCGTGGCCTCGATGACCAGTTCCACGCCCAGCGCCTTCCAGGGCAGGGTGGCCAGGTCTTTCACGGCCATGAGGCATTTGATCTTGTGGCCGTTGACGACCAGCGTGTCGGCCTCGGCCAGGGCCGGATCGCTTTTCTCGGTGCTCAGGGCGTGTTTGAACTTCCCGTGCACCGAGTCGTACTTGAGCTGGTAGGCGAAGTAGTCGGCGTCGGTCGAGATGTCCACCACCGCGACGACGTCAAACTGCGTTCCGAGCAGGCCCTGGTCGCAGAGCGCCTGGAAGACCATGCGCCCGATGCGGCCGAAGCCGTTGATGGCAACTTTAACTGGCATAGCAGGTTTCGATTTCGAGTTCGTGGTTCAACTAATCGGAAGCCGATTAGGCTGGAACGGACTTTATCGGGAGGGCCCGACCCGTCAACGTCAAAGGCCCGCCGCGGGATCGCCGGAGCGGGCGGCCGCGCCGCGCCCCGAGTGGCGGCCGGTTGCCGGACGTGCCGCTAGCTGGCAAACTGCCCCCGCCGCACTATTCCTGAAACCCACATCCCTGACTCCCGACGATGAATGCGAATTCCCCCGGCTTGTTCGGCGTGGTGGAAGGCTTTTACGGCCGCCCGTGGTCGGTGGCGCAGCGGCGCCAACTCCTGGGCTGGTTGCAGGCCAACGGCCTCAACGCCTACATGTACGCGCCCAAGGACGACGCCAAACACCGCGCCGTCTGGCGTGAGCGCTACGACCGCGGCGAGGCCGCCGAACTGGCCGCGCTGGTGCGCGAGTGCCGTCGCCACGGCGTGCGGTTCATCTACGCGATCTCTCCCGGCCTGGACCTGCAGTACACCGCGCCGGCCGATCTCGAGACCCTTCGCGCCAAGCTCAAACAGGTCCACGGGCTGGGCGTGCGCGATTTCGCCGTGCTCTTTGATGACATCAACCCCGACCTGAGCCCCGCGGACAAAGACCGTTTCGGCACCCCGGCCGCGGCCCAGGCGCACGTGGCCAACGCCGTGTTGGGCTGGGTGCGCACCTGGACGCGCGGCCGCGGGCAGCTCCTGTTTTGCCCCACCGAGTACTGCGGCCGCTTCGCCCAACCCAGCGTGGCAGAGTCGCCCTACCTGCGCACGCTGGGCGAGCGATTGGCGCCCGAGATCGCGGTGCTCTGGACCGGGCCGGAGATCATTTCGGAGGTCATTCCCGTGGACTCGATCCGCGAGCTGCAACGGGTGCTCCGCCGCCGGCCCATGCTCTGGGACAACCTGCACGCCAACGACTACGACATGCGCCGCCTCTACCTGGGGCCGTACGCGGGGCGGCCGGGCGAACTGTTGGGCGAAATCTCCGGCATCCTCCAAAACCCCAACTGTCAGTTCGAGGCGAACTTCATCCCGGTGCGCACGCTGGGCGCTTACGTGCGATTGGGCGCGAGTTATGTGCCCGCCGCCGCTTACCAAGAGGCGCTGCTGGCCTGGCTGCCGCACTTCAAGAGCCGCGGCCGGCGCGATTTCACCCTCGAAGACCTGCGCCTGGCGGCCGACATTTTCCACCTGCCCACCGAGCACGGCGAGCTGGCCCGGCGTTACCTGGCCGACCTGCGGGTGATCTTGCGCACGCCCCCCAACGCCTGGGGCGAAGTGGCCGTGCGCGTCGAGCAAATCACCCGCCAGATCATGGCCATCTACGAGAAGGTGACCGAACTGGCCGACCGCCCGCTGGCCTACGCGCTCTACAACCACTTCTGGGAGATCAAGGAAAACGCCGGCCTCGTGGCCGAGTGGGCCCGCTGGCGCTTGGAAAACCCGGCCGCGCGCGAGCCGTTTGCCTCGCCCGGCTTTCGCCCGCGGATTTACCGCGGCGGCTTCACCGCGGAGCTGGAGCGGCTCTTGCCGATGGACGAGGCGGGCCGGTTCCACCCGGCGGTGTGAAAGTCGAGCGGGCGAACTGACGGAAGGCCGCCGGGGGCCGGTCCGCTCGCCCCGGCCGGTGGCGCACTCACACCCTGCTCGCCAGCGCGCGCTGGACGGCTTCCAACAGCTTGTCCGCGTCGTAGGGTTTCTCGAAGTAGTCCACCGGGTCCAGTCTCAGGGCCTGTTCTCGCAGGCCGGGCTGGCGGCTGGCGGTCAGGAAAATGATGGGCGTCAGCTTGGGCAGGAGGGTCTGGATGCGTTCGGCCACTTTCAACCCGCTGCCGGCGGGCAGACCGATGTCCAGCAGCACCAGGTCGGGCTGATGGCGCACCGCCATGTCCAAGCCGCTCAGGGCGTCGCCGGCCATGAGGACTTCCAAGCCGGCCGAGCGCAGGCGCACGGCCAGGGCCTTGGCGATATGCCGATCGTCTTCCACGATCAGGACCCTGCCGGTCAAAGACGGTTGCGCAGCCGGCGGCGCCGGGGCGGCCGTCGGGGGTGGTGCCTGGGCCGGGACGGAGGCGGCGGGCGCGGGGCGGGGCGGTCGCGGGGCGGTAAGGGGTGTGGTCTCGGCGGGACTCTCGAACCGGGGCATGGCCGGGGTTGGAGCACTGGCCGGCGGTGGAGCGGTGGCGTCCTGCGGGGTCGGAGCGAAAGGCGGCAGTCCCAACAGGTCATGGACCACCGGCAACAGGCTTTCGGCGGAGACGGGTTTGCGCACCAACGCGCGGGCGTGCAGGACCCGCGCCGTTTCTTGCACCCACGCTTCCGTGCTGGCGCTCAAGAGGAGCAGGGGAATCTCGGGCGCTTTCTCGCGCAGGTGCTGGGCCAGGCTGAAGCCGAACCAGTCCGGCGGTTCGGCATCCGCCACCACCAGGTCGGGCCGGGTGTCCAGGGCCGTTTGCAGGGCGTCGGACCGGCTCGTGTTGAGCAGTTCCACGCCGGCAAACCGCAGGTGGGCGTTGAGCCATTGGCTCACCGCCGGGTCGGGGTCGGCCACCAGAATCAGTTTCATGACGAATCCCTCGCCGCGCGGCCGGGGAGGTGTCCCGCCCGTGGCGCTGCCCGGTTTATTGGAGCAACGTGCGGATGGTGTTGAGCAAAATTTGCGGCCGGTAGGGTTTTTCCACCACGGCAAACGGCGCCAACGACGCCAGCCGGGCGAGCAATTCTTCGCGGGCGTAGCCGGAGCTGACGATCACCGGCAGGTCCGGCCAATTGCGGCGGATTTCGCGCAAGGTTTGCTCGCCGTCCAGGCCCGGCATCACCAGGTCCAGGATGACCAGGTCCGGGCATTGCAGGTGCAGGAGTTCCAAGGCCCGGGTGCCGCTGTCGGCCGGTCTGACCCGAAACCCTTCTTGCTGGAGGAAATCGCAGAGAAATCCGCGAATGGCCGGGTCGTCATCCACCACCAAAATTTCCCGGACGGCCGGGGGAGGCTCCAGCGGCAGCGTGAACAGGAAGTTGCTGCCGCGACCCGGTTCGCTCTCCACCCAGATGCGGCCGCCGTGGAGTTTGACCAGTTCCCGGCAGATGTACAACCCCAGGCCCAGCCCGGCGCGCGTGGCGCCGTCGGCCCCGGGCGGGTCCAGTTGGTGCAGCCGCTCGAAAATCCGCTCCCGGTGCTCGGGCGGGATGCCGGGACCGGTGTCGCTGACACTGACCCGCAGTTCGCGGGGCTGGTCCGGGTGGCGGCCGGCGTGCAGCCGCACCTGACCGCCCACAGGGGTGAACTTGAGCGCGTTGCCGACCAGATTGGTCAACACCTGCACGATGCGCTGGCCGTCCACCAGCGCCGGCGGCAGGTCCGGCTCACAGGACCAGGACAACTGGATGTGGCGGCGGGCGGCCTCGGGGCGCATGAGGTCGGCCACTTTTTCCAGCAATTCGGCCAGCGCCACGGGCTGGCGTTGGATGTGCATCTTGCCGGTCTCCAGCCGGGTGACGTCCAGCAGGTCGTTCACGTGCAGCCGCAACTGGTCGCAACTGTCCCGGGCGATCTCGAGGTACTCGCGCTGGGTTTCAGTCAGCGGTCCGGCCAGGCCGTCGAGCACCAAGCAGAGGAACTCGCGCGCCGCTGTCAGGGGCGTTTTCAACTCGTGGGAGAGGGTGTGATAGAAGAGCTGAATCTCCGCGTTGCGGTCGGCCAACTGGCGGATGGTCTGCTTGTACTTGTCGTTGGCCAGCCGCAACTGTTCCTCGTTCCGTTTGCGGTGCGTGATGTCCCGCAAAAAGACCAGCCGGGCCGGCTGCTCCTCCCACGGCCCCACGGCCATGCGGCATTCCACGGTGAGCGTTTGGCCGGCCGCGTCGCCCAGGGTGACTTCCCGCGTTTGGCCGGGACGCAGGTCGGCGGGCAGCGATTCCGCGCTCAACTCGCGCCCCGCCGCCCGCCACAAGGCCCGGGCCGCCGCGTTGGCAAAGAGCAAGCGCCCGGCGCTGTCGCTCACCACCAACCCGTCCGGAAAGCGGTCCAAGACGGCTTGAAAACCGGCAGAATGCTTGCGCGCGCACTCCTCGGCATGGTGCCAGACCGCCGCCAACTGCATTGCCAGCGTCCGCACTTCCGGGTCGGCAGATTCGGGCAACCACCAGGTCCGCACGCCGCACGCCCGGGCCAGTGGGGCCCGCTCGGCGTGCTTCGCGTCCACGAGGGCGACCACCGTGCCGCTGGTCGCGCGCGCCTGCAACTGGCGCAAACCGTCCGGGTCCGCCGGCGTCCCGTTGGCCCAGTCCACCAGCACCACGTCGTAGGATCGGCTTTGCAGACGCTCGTGCGCTTCCGGGAGCGACGGCACCCGGTCCCAGGCCAGCGGAGGCGCGGGCTCCCGGTTGCCGGGCATCCCGGGCGGTAATCCCGCCGGCAAGCCGGGCCCGACCCCCAAAACTTCGATGGGCGTTTTCACGGTGGAATCCCATGCCGCGGGCCGACAGCCAGCAAATTCTGTCGCCGACATGGGCCAATCGTCATCAGGGCCTTCGAGCAACCCCCGTGCCTTGTCGCTCCGCGGCCTTCACCGGGGCTTGGATCATGTGGTTGCATCCTCTGATGACCGACGGTCCGGGCGAGTATTTTGCCACGGCTGTCCAAGGCCTGGACACCGACCGTTGCAAAGGCAGTCACGACCGCGCAACGCCCGGAGCGGCGGCCCCACGAAAGACTCGCCTTGTCCGTCGGGCCGCTTAAGCTGCGCGCGTTCCTGCCCTGCCGACCGCAAACCCGGGGCCTCGGGGCATCACTGCTGCCCGGTCCCGTCTTCCGGCCCGGCGGGTCGGCGCAAGCATCACCATGAAACAAAACCGTCTCACCGGGTTCCTGTACGGACTGACCGCCCTCCTCCTGGCCGCGCTCAGCGCCGGGCCAACACTGCTTGCCGCGCCGCAAACCATGACCGTGGTGGCGCGCGACGGCACGCGGCTGGCCACGGACGTGTACCTGCCCGAGGGCGCGGGGCCGTGGCCGGCCATTTTGATCCGCACGCCCTACAACAAGGCTGCCGCCGCGGGCATCGGCGCGGACGGCGCGCGGCGCGGTTACGCGGTGGTGGTCCAGGATTGCCGCGGCCGCTTTGCCTCCACGGGCGAGAACCTGCCGTTCCACCGGGACCACGAAGACGGGCCGGACACGCTGCGGTGGTTGCTCAAGCAGCCCTGGTGCAATGGCCGCGTGGGCACCTGGGGCGGCTCGGCCGTGGCCATCACCCAGCTCCTGATGGTCGGGCGCGACGCCCCCCAGCCGCTTTGCCAACACTTGACCGTGGGCGAGCCGAACCTCTACGCCGGCATGTTCCCCGGCGGCGTTTTCAAAAAGGCCATGATCGAAGACTGGTTGCGCCTGGCCCAGTGGGGCACCAACGCCCTCGCTGCCTGGGAAGCGCACCCGACCTACGACGCCTACTGGCAGGAGCGCGATGTCTCGCCGCGCTATCCCCGGGCCAACACCGCCGCCGTCCACTTGGGCGGCTGGTACGACATCTTCGCCCAGGGCACCATCAACTCCTTCGCGGGTTACCAAACCCGGGGCGGCCCGGCGGCGCGCGGACGCCAGAAACTGGTCATGGGACCCTGGACCCACGGCGTGCTGCAAAACAAGGCCGGGGACCTGACTTTCCCCGAGCACGCCAAACGCCCGCCCGGCGATGTGCACGACCCTTGGAAATGGTTCGACTTCCACCTCAAGGGCGCGTCCAACGGCTTCGACCGCCTGCCCGCCGTCACTTATTACGTCATGGGCGATGTGAGCGACCCCGCCGCGCCCGGCAACCAGTGGCGCACCGCCGCGCAGTGGCCGCCGGTGCCCACGCGCGACACCCCGTGGTACCTGCACGCCGACCGGCGCCTGGCCCCGGAAAAACCCGCGGCATCCCGCGCCGCCCTGAGCTACCTCTACGACCCGGCCAATCCGGTGCCCACCCTTGGCGGTTACCAACTCACCATTCCTGCCGGCCCCAAGGACCAGCGCCCCATCGAGGGGCGGCCCGACGTGCTGGTCTTCACCAGCGCCCCGCTTGCCGAACCGCTCGAGGTCACCGGCCGGGTCCGCGCCCGGCTCTGGATCAGCAGTGACGCGCCGGACACCGATTTCTTCGTGCGGCTGTGCGACGTGTACCCGGACGGCCGCTCGATCAACGTCTGTGAAGGCCAGCTCCGCGCCCGCTTCCGCGAAGGGTTCAACCGCGAAGTCCCGCTGCGCCCCGGCCGGGTCTATCCGCTGGACGTGGACTTGTGGTCCACCAGCATCGTCTTCAACCGCGGCCACTGCTTGCGCGTGCACGTGACCTCGAGCAGCGCCCCGGGCAGCGACCCGAATCCGAACACCGGCGACCCTTTCCGCGCCCGCGACTACCATCGCACGGCCCGCAACGTGGTTTACCTGGATGCCCTTCGGCCCTCGCACGTGCTGCTGCCGGTGGCCGCTCAACCCGTTTCCCACGCCGGCCGTGCAGCGGCCACCCCGGAACGCCCTACCGCGCAACGCGCGGGTCCGGCCGAGTAGTTGGCTTCGGCTATCCCTGCCGCCCGGCCTCGCGGCGCCATGCAGAGCATCCGGCAGATCACACGCGCGACGCGCCCCAGCCGACCCGGCCGCGCCGGCGCCGGAGCGGGGAAAGTCGCGGGGCGGGCGGCAAGCCTCGCCGCTTGGCTCTTGATCGCGCAAGCCGGAGAGCCTGCGTCGCCCCCGGTGGTGGCCCGCCCGCTGACCGTCCCCGCCAGCGCGCGAGCGGGCTTTACGCTGCTGGACCCGGCCCGCACCGGCCTGGCCTTCACCAACGTGCTCAGCGACGCGCGCGCGGCCGAAAACCAAATCCGGCTCAACGGCTCCGGCGTGGCCGCCGGCGACGTGGACGGCGACGGCCTCTGCGACCTGTACTTCTGCGGCTTGGAGAACGCCAACGCCCTCTATCGCAATCTGGGCGACTGGCGGTTCGAGGACGTCACCGCCCGCGCCGGTGTGGCCTGCGCCGGCCAGTACAGCACCGGCGCGGTCTTCGCCGATGTGGACGGCGACGGCGACCTCGACTTGCTGGTGGGCAGCCTTGGCGGCGGGGTGCGGTTGTTCCGCAACGACGGCGCCGGCCGGTTCACCGAGGCCACCGACGCCGGCCTGGCGCGGCGTTACTGCGTGACCACTTTGGCGTTGGCGGACGTGGACGGCGACGGCGACCTGGACCTCTACGTGTGTCACTACCGCACCACCACGGTGCGCTCGACCGGCTTGGAACTGCTCCGCGTGGGCGGCCGGCGGATGCTCCGCCCCGAGGACCGCGAAGACTACGAACTCCTGCCCAACGGCCGCCTGCTCGAACACGGCGAGCCGGACCAACTTTACCTCAATGACGGCCAGGGCCGCTTCACGCCGGTGGACTGGACCGGGGGCGCGTTTCGGCTCGCCGATGGCACACCGCTGACCCGCCCGCCGCGGGACTGGTCGCTCACCGCCGCCTTCCGCGATCTGGACCGCGACGGTGCGCCGGACCTCTACGTGTGCGGCGACTTCCACTCCGAAGACCGCCTTTGGCTCAACGACGGCACCGGGCGCTTCCGGCTCGCCCCGCCCTTGACCCTGCGCCACACCAGCACGTTCTCGATGGCGGTGGATTTTGCGGACGTGGACCGCGACGGCCGCGACGACTTTTTCGTGGCCGACATGCTGGGCACCGAGCACGCCCGGCGGCTCATGCAGCGGGCCGGCAGCGACCCGAATCCGGCTGCCCTTGGCCGCTTCGACGACCGCCCCCAGTACGACCGCAGCGTGCTCCAATGGAACCGCGGCGACGGCACCTTCGCCGAAATCGCCGCCCTGGCCGGCGTGGAGGCCAACGACTGGGCATGGTCGGTCGTGTTCCTGGACGTGGACCTGGACGGCTACGAAGACCTGCTCTGCAACACCGGGCACGCCTTCGACACGCAGGACGTGGACGCCGACCTGCGCATCGCCGCGCTGGGGCCGATGCCGCGCGAAAAAGTGCCCGGCAAGCTCCTGCTTTACCCGCGCCTGCCCATGGCCCGGCTGGCGTTTCGCAACCGCGGCAACCTCACCTTCGAGGACGCCTCCGCCGCCTGGGGGTTCAATGCCCGCGGCGTCTCGCACGGCCTGACGCTGGCCGACCTGGACGGTGACGGCGACCTGGACGTGATCGCCAACAACCTCAATGCCCCCGCCGCGGTTTATCGCAACGACACGGCCGCCCCGCGTCTGGCGGTGCGCCTGCGGGGCCGGCCGCCCAACACCCAGGGCATCGGCGCGCGCCTTACGCTGCGCGGCTCGGGGCCCGAACAAAGCCAGGAAGTCATCGCCGGCGGCCGGTACCTGTCCGGGGCTGACCCGCTGCGGGTCTTCGCCGCGCCCGGCCCGGGGCCGTGGGAACTGGAGGTGCGTTGGCGCAGCGGCCGGTGGACCCGGCTGGCGAACCTCTCGGCCAATCACCTTTACGAAGTGGCCGAACCCGCCGAACTACCGCCGCCCGTCGCGCCACCCCCCGCGCCGCCGCCGCCGTGGTTTGAAGACCTCACCGAACGTCTGGGCCACCAGCACCACGAGCCGCCGTTCGATGACTTCGCGGTGCAACCGCTCTTGCCGGTCCGGCTGAGCCAGGGCGGTCCCGGAGTGGCTTGGGGCGACCTGGACGGAGATGGTTGGGAGGACCTGGTGATTGGCAGCGGCAAGGGCGGTCCGTTGGCCGTGTACCTGAACGACGGTCAGGGCGGCTTCACGGCCCGACCCGGCGGGCCCGGGTGGATGGCGGCAGGCGATTACACCGGCCTTCTGATCCGCCCAAGCGCGGAGGGTCCGGCACAAATCTTGGCGGGCGTGTCCAGCCTGGAAGGTCCGGTGCCGGCGGCGGTGGTGGCGATGCGCTTGGCGGAATCGGCCTTGACGCCGCAGGTGCCGCCCGGGCCGGCCAGTGCGGGACCGCTGGCGCTGGCGGATTACGACGGAGACGGGGTGTTGGACCTGTTCGTCGGCGGGCGCGCGGTGCCGGGGCGTTATCCCGAGCCGGCGGACTCGGGGTTGTTTCGCGGCGTCAGCGGGCGCTGGGAGCCGGACCCGGCCAACGCCGGCGTGCTGCAGCAAGTCGGTCTGGTGAACGGTGCAGTGTTCAGCGATGTGAACGGCGACGGTTGGCCCGACCTGGTACTGGCGTGCGAATGGGGTCCGGTGCGGCTGTTCCTCAACCGGCGCGGCCGCTTCGAAGAAGCCACCGCCGCCTGGGGCCTGGCCCGGTGGACCGGCCGTTGGACCGGGGTGAACACGGGCGATTTCGACGGCGACGGCCGGCCGGACCTGGTGGTGGGCAATTGGGGGCTGAACGACCCGGCCCGCGCCACGCGCGAGCGACCGCTGCGGCTGTATTACGGCGATTTCGACGACAGCGGCACGCTGGACATCCTGGCCGCGTACCACGATCCCCGCACAGGCCGCGAAGTGCCCTGGCAAGACCTGGGCACCCTGAGCGCGGCCCTGCCGTTTTTGCGCGGGCGGTTTCCCACGTTCGCCGCGTTCGGGCGGGCAACCGTGAGCGACGTGTTGGGAGACGCAATGCCCCGCGCGCGCCGTGTGGAAGCCGCTCACCTGGCGAGCACGTTGTTTCTCAATCGCGGCGACCACTTCGAGGCGCGGCCCTTGCCGGCCGAGGCCCAGTGGGCGCCGGCCTTCGGCATCGCGGTGGCGGACTTCGACCACGACGGGCGGCCGGACCTGGTGGTGACGCAGAACGGGGCGGCGACGCGGTTGTACCGGAACCGGCAGGCGCGGCCGGGGCTGCGGGTGCGGCTGGCGGGGCCGCCGGGCAATCCGGCCGGGTGGGGGGCGGTGGTGCGGTTGGGGGACGGGGCGCGGTGGGGGCCGGCGCGGGAGTTGCACGGCGGGGCGGGGTATTGGTCGCAGGACGGGGCGGGGGTGATTCCGGCGTTTGCGGGGGCGGCCACGCAGGTGCAGGTGCGCTGGCCGGGGCGGACGGAGCCGATGACCCTGCGCTTGCCGGCGGGAGCGCGCGCGGTCGAGGTCCGGGAGGACGGGTCCGTAATCGCCCGCTGAAAAAGAACCGGGGGTGGTGACATCTCGGGTGCCCCATGCCCGGTCTGGAGGCTCTGAAAAATTTTGCCACAAAAGTCTTGTCAAAGGACCCGGGGCTGTTACAAAGAGCTCTTGCGAACCCCCATAGCATTACGTCTCGTCTTGGCCAGTCTGCTGGCATGCGTCTGGGCCGCCTCCGCCCAGGACTTCAAAGTCAAATCAGTCGGCTCAGTCCGACACGGCACGGAGACCCAGGTCACCGTGGTCTTCTCGAAGCCGGTGGACGCGACCACCGGCACCAACCCGGCCAACTACACCTTCTCCGGCGGCATCACCGTCACCGGGGCGTCCCTCATGACCGGTTTGCCGGGGCCCAACCTGCAGGACGTGCAGCAAAACCCGGCCCCCTTCGGCCGGGTGTTTGACAACGAATGCGTGGTGCTGACCGTGACAGGGCTGGCGCCCAATGCCGCCGCCAGCGTCACGATCCAAAACGTCAAGGACACCGAGGGCAACACCATCGCCCCGACCGTGATGAACTTCCGGGACTCGGGGTACTCGTGGGTGGACATCGGCGTTCACCCCATCCCCGGAAAGGTCATCGCAATCAACACCAACGGGTTTGACATCTACAGCTCCGGCGTGACCCAGTGGTCGGACGAGGACCAGACCACGTTCGTGTACAAGGAAGTCACGGGCGACTTCGAGTTTCAGGCGCGCGGCGAGTTTACCGACTTTTCGAGCCGCTGGGGCCGCGCCGGCATTATGGCGCGCGAAGACCTCAACGCCGGGGAGAGCGGCGCCGTCCAAGACACCACGGCCAGCCGTTACTGCGGCGTGCACGCCAACCCGGCCAAGTGCTACAGCGACTCCGGTGCCGGCATCGTGACGGCCAACAATCAGTTCGAGTCGCACTTTCGCAGCCTGGTGGGCGGCGAGACCGCCAGCATCGCCGGCGGCACGCCCCAGTGGCCCAACGCCTGGTTCCGGATGCGACGCGAAGGGGATACGATCTTCACTTACCGCAGCGACGACGGTTTGGACTGGGTGCAGATGGCCGAGCGCACCGTGGACGATCCCGGCCCGTGGAACCCCAAGCTTTATGTCGGTTTCGCCTTTTCGCCGGAGACCGGCAACATCAATGCCGCCAACCCGCCCGACGCCAAGAACCGGCTGTTCCTGTTCCAGGTGCGCACCACCCGGATCACCGTGCCGCGGGTGAACCGCTTTGACCCCAACCCGGTCGGCTTTCGCATCGAAATCACCGACGCCGAGTCACAAGTGGTTCCCTCGAGCGTCAAGCTCAAGCTCGACAACAGCGCCGTATTGCCGGCCTCGGTCAACAAGGCGGGCTCGGTCACCACGGTGGTTTATACCCAGGCCGATCCCTTCCCGGTGGGCAGCAGCCACAAGGTGGACGTGGAGTTTCAGGACAATGCGGGCGCGTCCGTCACCTCGACCCACAATTTCGTAGCCCAGTACGTGGCCATCCCGGCGGATTACCGCGTGGCCAGCGCCTCGAACCCGGGCATGGTGGCCAACGTGTACCAGATTGACTTCGTCCGCACCGGCGTGGACGAAAACTCGATCGGCAGCGCCGAGCAGCAATGGGCGCGCGGCTTTGTGGACCCCGGCACCGGCCAGCCCTATGCCAACGTCGCCGCGTTGAGCACGGACAACGTCACGGTGGTCAACTGGGAACAGGCCGGGGGCGACATTGACGTCACGCCCGAGGACGGTCCGGACAACTTCAACAGCGCCCTCCCACCCGCGGCGCCCTTGCCCAACGACTACATTCCGGGCATTCCGGGCTTCGGTTTCGATCCCGGCCCGGGTGGTCGAAACGGTGCCCCGGACAACAACATCACGGTGGAAGTGCTCACCTATCTCCAGTTGAACAAGGGCGCCTACCGGATGGGCGTCAACAGCGACGACGGCTTCAAGCTCTCCGTGGCTCCCGGCGTGGGCGAGGTCTTCGGCCTGGTCCTGGGCGCCTTCGACGGCGAGCGCGGCGCGGCGGACACCGTGTTTGACTTCTACGTGGCCGAATCCGGCTACTACCCGGTGCGCCTGTTGTGGTGGGAAGGCCAGGGCGGTGCCAACGTCGAGTGGTACACCGTGGACCTGACCACCGGGGAGAAGACCCTCGTCAACGGCGCGGGCGCGAAGGCGGTCAAAGCTTTCCGTACCGCCAACGGCCGGGCCTACGTGAAGACCTTCCTCCCGGCCAACGGCTTCACCGCCGCCGCGCGCCGTCCCACCATCAAGGCCGAACTGGTCAATGGGACCACGTCCGTCGTGGCCGGCCAGACGCGGCTGATTCTGGACGGGGTGGAGGTGGCCACGGGCGGCAACACGGTCTCGTACACGCCGCCGCGCGACTTCGAGTTCGGGTCGGTGCACACCGGCCAGCTCATCTGGGTGGAGAGCACCACCCCACCGAC
>Ga0272446_1001622_pt1 | contig 32307 bp, 29 predicted proteins | sample YNPCB0061_FD_194587 | JGI IMG/M metagenome (GOLD analysis project Ga0272446, IMG submission 194587) | Hot spring microbial mat communities from Yellowstone National Park, WY, United States - YNP-CB-006-1 | ecosystem: Environmental > Aquatic > Thermal springs > Hot (42-90C) > Sediment | place...
CATCCATAATGCCGATACCATCCTGGCAATTGGGTTGCGCTTCGACGACCGAGTAACTGGCAAGGTTTCGCGCTTTGCCCCCAATGCCCACACCATCATCCACGTGGACATTGACCCCGCCGAGATTGGCAAGCTGGTCAAGACCACTGTTCCGGTGGTGGGCGACGCCAAATGGGTGGCGGCAGAGCTGGTCAAGGGCGCAAAAAAGCTCAACCTAAGCAAGTGGTGGGTGCAGCTCGAGGACTGGAAGACCAAGCACCCCTTCGCCTGGAGGCCCAAGCCCCACCTGCAAAGCCAGGAGGTCATCCAGGCCTTCTGGGAGGCTACCCAGGGCAAGGCCGTGGTGACTTCGGGGGTAGGGCAGCACCAGATGTTTGCAGCCCAGTTCTACAAGTTCGACGCGCCGCGCTCCTGGATCAACTCCGGGGGCCTGGGCACCATGGGGGTGGGGTTGCCTTTCGCCATCGGGGCGGCCCTGGCCCGACCGGGCGAGCTGGTGATCGACTTCGATGGCGATGGCAGCTTCCAGATGACCCTGCAAGAGCTAGCCACCCTCAAAAAACACAACCTGAATGTCAAGATTGTAATTCTGAACAACGGCTTTTTGGGCATGGTGCGCCAGTGGCAAGACCTTTTCCACGCCAAGCGCTACAGTGAGGTCTACCTGGCCGACTCCAATCCCGACTTCGCCAAGCTGGCCGATGCCTATGGCATCAAAGGCATTACCCTGACCGACAAGGCCAAACTGCACGATACCGTCAAAGAAGTGCTGGCGCACCCCGGCCCGGTGCTGCTGGAAGCCCGGGTTTACCATGAAGAAGGCGTCTTCCCCATGATTCCAGCAGGTGGGGCGGCGGAAGACATGATCATCGAGAACCCGCGGGAGACAGTGGCGGGTGATTGAGTAGGCCAGTATAGCCGGTAGCTGTTCCGCGTTTGGCTATCCGCAGAAATCGGAGATTTCTCATGAGACACTTGGTTTCGGTGCTGGTTCAAGACAACCCGGGCGTCCTGCAACGTATTGCGGGCCTGATTGCAAGGCGGGGCTTCAATATCGAGTCGCTGGCGGTGGGGCGCACCCACCAGCCGGGCCTCTCCCGCATCTCGCTGGTGGTTTCGGGGGACGATGCGGTGCTGGAGCAGGTAGAAAAACAGCTCAACCGACTGATTGAGGTCATTAAGGTAACGGATCACGCTGAGCCCCACGTGGAGCGCGAGCTGGCCCTGGTCAAGGTGGGTATTGCCGGGATGGAGGAACGGCTCGAGGTCAAGGATATCGCCGAGGCCTTCAGGGCCCGTATTGTGGACGTGGCCAAAAAGTCCATCATCTTCGAGCTTACCGGCGACTCCACTAAGGTAAACAACTTTGTCGAGGCCATGCGGCCTTATGGACTGCTCGAGGTCATGCGTACCGGTGCGGTGGGCATGTCCCGCGGCGAGCAGGTGCTCAAGGTACGCGAGAAAAAAGCCGTCTAGGATGGGCCAATGCCCATCTTTTGTTTTTCGTGAAGATGTTGAAGGGCTGTCCTTCGACCTTCGATGAGGAGAAAAGAATGAAGATCTACTACGACCAGGACGCGGATATCGGCTTCATCAAGGACAAGACGGTGGCTATTCTGGGCTTTGGCTCGCAGGGCCATGCCCACGCCCTCAACCTGCGCGACTCCGGCATCAAGGTGGTGGTGGGGCTGCGGCCCGGTAGCCGCAACGGGGAGAAGGCCCGTAAAGCGGGGCTCGAGGTACTGCCGGTGGGGGAGGCGGTGCGCAAGGCGGATGTGGTGATGATTCTGCTCCCCGACGAAACCCAGGGCGCGGTCTACAAGGCCGAGGTGGAGCCCAACCTGAAGGAAGGGGCCGCCATTGCCTTCGCCCACGGTTTCAACATCCACTTTGGCCAGATTAAGCCCCGCCGTGACCTGGATGTCTGGATGGTGGCCCCTAAAGGCCCCGGCCACCTGGTGCGCTCGGAGTACGAGAAGGGCTCGGGGGTGCCCTCGCTGGTGGCGGTCTATCAGGACGCCTCCGGCTCAGCCTTCCCCACCGCGCTGGCCTACGCCAAGGCCAACGGCGGCACCCGTGCCGGCACCATCGCCACCACCTTCAAAGACGAGACCGAGACCGACCTGTTTGGTGAGCAGACCGTGCTGTGTGGCGGCCTGACCCAGCTCATCGCGGCGGGCTTCGAGACCCTGGTGGAGGCCGGTTATCCCCCCGAGATGGCCTACTTCGAGTGCCTGCACGAAGTAAAACTGATCGTGGATCTGATTTACGAATCGGGCTTTGCCGGGATGCGCTACAGCATCTCCAACACGGCGGAGTACGGCGACTATACCCGTGGCCCTATGGTCATCAACCGCGAAGAAACCAAGGCCCGCATGCGCGAGGTGCTGCGCCAGATTCAGCAGGGCGAGTTTGCCCGTGAGTGGATGCTCGAGAACGTGGTGGGCCAGCCTACCCTGAACGCCAACCGCAACTACTGGAAAGACCACCCCATCGAGCAGGTAGGCCCCAAGCTCAGGGCCATGATGCCTTTCCTCAAGTCCAGGTTTTCCAAGGAAGAGGTTGGTAGCTAGCAGTCATAGCTGATAGCCGAAATCAGCAGAACTGGAGATTTTATGCGGCACATCCGAATTTTCGATACCACCCTGCGGGACGGCGAGCAAAGCCCCGGCGTAGCCCTTTCGCTCCAGCAGAAGCTGGAAATTGCCCATGGGCTGGCCCGGCTGAATGTGGATATCATCGAGGCAGGCTTTCCGGTGAATGGGGCTAGCGAGTTCGAGTGTGTCTCGCGCATCGCAGCCGAGGTTAAGGGGCCGGTCATCTGCGGGCTGGCCCGCACCCACAAGCTTGATATCGAACGGGCCGCAGCGGCCCTGGAGAAAGCCGAAAAGAAGCGTATTCACGTCTTTACCAGCGCCTCCAAGGTGCACCTGGAATACATGCTCCGGAAGACCCCAGAGGAGATTTTGGAAATTTCCGATGCGATGGTGCGCTACGCCCGGCAGTTCACCGACGATGTGGAGTTTAGCGCCCAGGATGTGATGCGGGCCGACTTCGACTTCGTCATGAAGCTCTACGAGACCGCCATCGCCGCCGGGGCTACCACCATCAACATCCCCGATACCACCGGCTACGGCACCCCGCAGGAGTACGGGGCGCTGATCGGGCGCATCTACAAAGAAGTGGTGCGGGGGCGGGATGTGCATATCTCGGCCCACTGCCACGATGATTTGGGCATGGCCACGGCCAATAGTCTGGCCGCGGTGGAGAACGGGGCGACCCAGATTGAGTGCACCATCAACGGCATCGGTGAGCGGGCGGGCAACACCGCCTTGGAAGAGGTGGTGATGGCCCTGTATGTGCGCCGCGACCACTACAAGGCCCATACCCGCATCAACACCCGCGAGCTGTACCGCATGAGCCGGATGGTGGAGCGCTACACCGGCATGGTGGTGCAGCCCAACAAGGCCATTGTGGGCGATAACGCCTTTGCCCACGAGTCGGGTATCCACCAGGACGGGGTCATCAAGAACAAAGAGACCTACGAGATCATGAATGCCGAGCTGGTAGGTCGCCAGGCTGCAGTGTTGGTGCTGGGCAAGCACTCTGGACGGGCTGCGGTCAAGAAGGCCCTGGCCGACCTGGGCTATAAGCTGGACGATGCCCAGATTGGCACCATTTTTGCCCGCTTCCGCGAGATCGTCGAGCGCAAGGGGCCCATCGAGACCGAGGAACTGCGGGCCCTGGTGGAGAGCGAGTCGGTTTCAACCCCCCACCTGTTCAACCTCGAGAAGCTGCAATTCTTCTCCGGCTATGGCATGCTCCCCACCGCTACGGTGAGCCTCGAGACCCCCAAGGGCGTGGTGACCACCACCGCCATTGGCGATGGCCCGGTAGATGCGGTCTACAAAGCTCTTTCCGAAGCGATTGGCCTGAAACCCGAACTTGACCTGTACCGGGTGGAGTCGGTTACGGGCAGCACGGAAGCCCTGGGTGAGGTTACGGTAAGGCTCAAGCTGGGTGAGGTGATGGCTACCGGGCACGGCATCTCACCCGACATCATCGAGGCCTCGGCCCGGGCCTATCTGGATGCGGCCAACAAGCTGGCCGCCGGACAGGCCGCGCGGCACCCCAGGTCGCTGGAAGAGGTGCAGCGTTCGGGCTTGGGGAAGTAGCAGGAAGCGGGCTATGGGAGGTAGAGGCGCGGTGTTCAGCCTGGAGGCAGCCATGACCATCCGCCGGGCCACCCCCGCCGACGCCCCCGGAGTGGCCCGGGTTCAGGTGGACTCCTGGCGCGAGACCTACCGGGGCATCGTTCCGGATGATTTTTTGGACGGGCTTTCCTACGGGCGCCGCGAGCAGATGTGGCGGGGCGGTCTGGAAAACCCCAACTGGCAGGGCGTGATGTTCGTGGCCGAGGACCCAGCCCTGGGCGTGGTTGGCTTCGTGGTGGGTGGTCCTCCGCGGGAGCCATTGGGAAGTTTTGACTGCGAGCTGTGGGCCATCTATCTGCTGCGGGCGTACCAGGGAAAGGGCCTGGGGCGAGGGCTTTTCACACGGTTTGTGGGGGAGATGGCCTCTTTGGGCCAGACCTCGATGTTTTTGTGGGTGCTGGCCGAAAACCCGACCGTGGGGTTTTACCGGCACATGGGCGGGAAGAAGGTGGGAGAGAAAGAAGTTGAGCTGGGCGGGAAGATGCTCCTGGAGCACGCCTATGGCTGGAACGGTCTTGGGGTAATGGGGTGGTAGAATTGGGTCATGCCACGGCGAATTGCAGCGGTTGTGTTCAAGGGCAGGATGGGCGAAGAACCCTCCGACGCGGCGTATTGGAGGACACGGCCCATGGTGGAGCGCCTCGAGGCCCTGGAGTCCATCCGCGCCGAGTATAACGAGTGGAAATATGGCACTGCTTACCCCCGACTTCAAAGAGTTCTTAAGATTCTTGAACGAGAATCGGGTTAGATATCTGTTGGTCGGAGGGTACGCGGTGGGCCTGCACGGGTATCCCCGCTACACCAAAGATTTAGATATATGGGTCGAGGCGTCGCAGGAAAACGCCGAGAGGGTTATCAAAGCCATCGAGGATTTTGGGTTCGCCTCGCTCGAGTTGACACCACAGGATTTTCTTGAGCCAGGGGTGTTTGTACAGATTGGCTATCCCCCGGTCAGGATAGACCTCCTGACCCAGCCTTCGGGGGTTGTGTTTGCCGAGTGTTACGAGAATCGTGAGCAGATCGAGGTGGATGGGTTGACGATTCCGGTGATCGGCCTCGAGGATCTGCGCAAGAATAAAAAGGCTTCCGGTAGAAGCCAGGACTTAGCTGACCTGGAGAAGTTGGAGTAGAAATGATCGAAATCCTCGACACCACCCTCCGCGACGGCACCCAGGGCGAGGCCGTCAACCTGTCGTCGGACGATAAGATCGCCATCGCACGCCGCCTGGCGGCTTTTGGGATTCCCCTCATCGAGGGGGGCTGGCCGGGCAGCAACCCCAAGGATGCCGAGTTTTTCGCCCGCATGAAGGGGGTAGATCTGGGGAAAAGCCAGCTCTGCGCCTTTGGCTCCACCCGGCGTAAGGGGGTGCGGCCCGAGGACGATCCCTCGGTGCAGGCCATGCTGGAAGCGGCCACCCCGGTGGTCACGGTGGTAGCCAAGAGCTGGGACTTTCACGTGACCCAGGCGCTCGAGGTCTCTTTGGAAGAAAACCTTCGCATGATTGAGGAGACCTACCGCTACCTGGTGGGTCAGGGTCGGCGGGTGATCCACGATGCCGAGCACTTTTTTGATGGCTTCAAGGCCAACCGGGGCTACGCCATGGCCACCCTCGAGGCCGCCGTGCGGGGCGGGGCCGATACCCTGTGCCTCTGCGATACCAACGGGGGCAGTCTGCCGGAGGAGGTTTACGAGATCACCCGAACTGTGCTCGAGGCTTTTCCGGGCCTGACCATCGGCATTCACCCCCACAACGACGCCGAGCTGGCCGTAGCCAACGCCCTGGCGGCGGTGCGGGCCGGGGCCACTCACGTGCAGGGCACCATCAACGGCTACGGTGAGCGCTGCGGCAACCTGAACCTGACCAGCGCCATCCCCAACCTGATGCTAAAGTACGGCCTACCGCTCAAGGGACTCACCCCCGAAAGACTGGCCGAGCTGCGCGAAGTTTCGCACTTTGTGGACGAGCGGGCCAACCTGGCCCCCAACCTGCGCGCGCCCTACGTGGGGGATGCGGCCTTTGCCCACAAAGGGGGCATTCATGTCTCGGCGGTGCTCAAAGACCCCCGCACCTACGAGCACGTGCCGCCCGAGGCGGTGGGCAACAGCCGAAGGGTGCTGGTTTCCGACCTTTCGGGCCGAAGCAACCTGCTGGCCAAGCTGGCTGAGTCCGGGGTTAATGTGCCCAGGGAGATAGCCGGGGCTTTGCTGGAGGAGGTCAAGCAGCTCGAGCACGCCGGCTATTCGTTTGAAGGGGCCGAGGCCAGCTTCTACCTGCTGGCCCACAAGCTGCGGGGCGGGCAGATGCCCTTCAGCGTGGAAGGCTTTACGGTGTTTGTGCACGTCAACGATGCCAACCCCGAGACCCCCACCTGGGCCGAGGCCACGGTGCGGGTCAGGGTGGGCGAAACCCTACAGCACACCGCAGGCGAAAGCCAGCACGGGCCGGTTTCAGCACTGGACAAGGCCTTTCGCAAGGCCATCGAGTCGTTTTATCCCGAGATTGCCGAAATCGAGCTTTGCGACTACAAGGTGCGCATCCTCTCGGGCCAGGAAGCCGGTACCGCCTCCGGGGTCCGGGTCATGATTGAGATGCACCGCGCGGGGGAGCGCTGGAGCACCGTGGGAGCCAGTAAAAACAACCTGGAAGCCTCCCTCAAAGCCCTGACCGATGGCTACGCTTACGCCCTGGTGAGAAGCCAGGAAGTACCGCAAAGTGTGGACCCGCGGGCGGATTTACCTCAGCGCTAGCCCTTGAGGCTCTGGGTCTGTCTAGGTTTGATCGTAGGTCGAGAGCGCTTTTTCCTCCGCGGGGATGCGGACGGTCAGCAACAACCAAGCGTTGAGCAGTGTGGCTGCCAGGGCGGTGATCCAGGCGTTGAAAATGAGCGGCAAGGACAGCAGCTCCAGCGCAACTGCCAGGTAGTTGGGGTGGCGCAGGTAACGGTAGGGCCCACCGGCGATCTTTTTTGCGCCAGGCACGATGATGATGCGGGTATTCCAGTACCTGCCCAGGCTTTGAATAGCCCAGTAGCGCAGACCCTGAGCCAGCACGAACACTGCCAGCCAAAGCCACCAGATGGGGGAGAGCTGCTGGCGTGCCAGGCCCTCGAGCAGCCATCCCAGCATCCAGCCAAGGTGCAGCAGAAAAAAAAGCGGGTAATGTTCGCGTCCGTACTCCCTGGCCCCCTGGGATAGGGCCCAACGCAGGTTGGCCTGGGCCAGCCGCAGCTCTAGAATTCGCTGTACCACAACAAAGGCCAGTGCCAGCCAGAGGGCTACCACTCCAAGACCACCCCTTCTGCCGCAAAGCCAGGCCCCAGGGCCAGCAATACCCCTTTGCTTCCTGCGGGGGGGCGCTCGAGCTGGTACATCTGCCGGGCCAGCACAAAAAGCACCGTGGGGCTCGACATATTGCCAAACTTTTTGAGCACGCAGAAGGAGGCCTCGAGGCTCTTCTCGTCCACCGCCATGCCGCTTCGGTAGGCCTCGAGCACCTTGACCCCGCCAGGGTGGAGCGTCCAGGTCTGGATGTCCCCTGCCGATAAGCCATGGCCAGCCAGGCCGTCCCGGATGAGGTTGCCTAGCTCACCTTGTACCAGGGCGGGTATGCTCTGGGCAAAACGCACCTGCAGGCCCTCGGGGCTTACGTCCCAGCCCATTACGTCGTAGCTGTTGGGCAGCAAGCGGCTGAAGCCACCCAGAATAGCTGGGCCGACGGGGGAGTCTAGGGAGGCGGGATGCCCCAGTACCACTGCGGCGGCCCCATCGGCAAACAAACTGGTGGCCACCAGGTTGCTTTTGCTCAGGTCGCCCCGGACAAAAGTAAGGCTGCAAAGCTCGACAGCTACCAGCAGCACATACTGGCCAGAACCTTGCCCGGCCAGCTCGGCGGCCCGGGCCAGCCCCGCCGCACCGCCTGCACAGCCCAGCCCCCACAGGGGCAGGCGCACCACCGAAAGGGGCAGACCCAGGCGTTGGGCCAGGTAGGCCTCGAGGCTCGGGGTGGCGATGCCGGTGGTGGTGACCAGAACCACGGCTCCTATCTGCCGGGGCTCGAGGCCCGCCAGCGCAAGGGCTTCTCGGCTGGCTTTTTCGCTCAGGACCAGGGCGCTTTCGAACCAAAGCTGGTTTTTTTCACTGAAGCCATGCGGCTGTGCGAACCACTCGAGCGGGGCGGCCAGGTAGCGCGACTCGATGCCGGTGTTTTCAAAGACGCTCAGCAGTCGCTCTAGGCCCTCTAGGCGCTCAAATAAAACCTGTGCCAGCGCACGCGCCTCGGGCTGGCCCACCTTATGGGGTGGGTTGGCCGTGGCCACACTCAAAATTCTGGGGTGCATAAACCTCATCCGTCGCTTTCGGGGGTGGTGCAGGAATCGCGAAACACATACTGCGAGATACGCTTGCGGTGATCAGACTTCCAGTCTATGCGGGGCCGGGGTTTTTGCGCGGGCAGGTAGCCCAGCCGGTAGATGGCCATAAGCTCCAGGTGCGTGGGCACTTCCAGCAGCGCTTTTAGCTCCTCCCAGGCTGCGGGTACTTCCATGGGCGTGGAGACAAACTGAATGCCCATGCCCAGCTCCACTGTGGTGAGCCAGATGTTTTCAATGGCCATACCCAAGCCCAGCACGCTATAAAAGCCCGAAAGTTCGCCAGGGCGGTACTCTTGCTTGTCTAACAGCGCGGCAAGCAGTAATGGCGAACCCGCTATCAGCTTGCGGTTGTCCTCGCCCAGGGTTTGGGGAACGCGCAAGGTCCGCAAAAGCCCCAGGGCCGAGGGGCTCATAATTTGGCGGGTAAAAGGGCGCAACGGCCCGGGCAGCTGGTCAATCAGGATGCCGTCCCGCCGCTCCTCCATCTCTTTTTCGCTAAAACGGAAGTAGGGGCGGTACCGCTCAAAAAATTTGCCATCCGCAATGAGCTGCTCCATGGTTCTTCCACCAATTTCAGCGATTTTTTCCCGCTTGGCTTGGTCTTCTATCAGGATAAAACGCCAGGGCTGCGAGTTGAAGTGGCTGGGAGCCCGGCTGGCGGCTTCCATGAGTAGATGCTGGTGCTCTCTGGAAACAGGTTTGTCCAGAAAGGGGCCGTTGGTGGTTCTGCGTTTACGAATGACTTCTAGAAACTCCATACCAAGTGTCTCCATAAGCGAAATGCGAGATGTCGTACCGAAAGTTTGCTTTAGGAATTGCGCCAGGCATGCATTGACTCATTCCGCTGGTCTTGCCAATCTGCCCTGGCGCAACTCAAACCCCTAGCGACAGCAAGTATCCGATCAACCCTAGCATACCCAGTGTGGGGTGAAGCCAGGTCCGTGGCCTAGCCTTAGGAAACAGTGCCAGGCAGCCTATGGTAAGCGAAAGCCACCATTCCCTTGCAAAGATCATGGCTATAGCGGTGCCAATAAACACCACCAGGTATAGCCCGTGGTGCCAGATGCCGAAGTGGGCCAGGCGAAAATGCGCGGCCAGACCCACCAGCAGATTGAGCATATAAAGGCCAAATCCCACTGCAACCAAAAGGGACATCCCCCCCCAGCATAACGGTATGACCAATTATGATTGTGCACACCGGCTCAAGGTCAAGCCGTACCGGCGCTATTCCGCGCTTGAAGCACGCCTGGCTCCGCGCAAACAGCAACGATTTGGCGGGCAGGTGTGCTGTGCGGGACAAAGCAAACAAGTTGTGAGCAGCGCAATATTTGTGAAGAGCGCTCTAAGCACAGCCTATAACCGAGCGAGCGCCTGTTATGGCTACCTTCGCTCACAGCTCGAGCCGGTCCAGCGGCCACCACGGCTCTGGCACTCCCGCCGCAGGTTTTCCTCGGGGGCGCGTAACACCGCAAACACCAGACCCGCCGGGTAACCGCCAGCACCAGCCCCCAGGCCCAGCTCCAGGCGGGTCAGGGTGAAGCTTTCGCGGGTGCTGGGAACCTGGGTGCTCACATAGCCCCGCCCATCCCAGGTGTAAATCACACTTTTGATCACCCGGCCATGGGGACGATACGGTGGGTTGACCTGCAATTCAATCTCGATAGGCTTTAAGAAGCTGGTGGCCCCAGAGGAAAGCCGGTAAATCCCCACCACCTCACGTTCGGAGAGGGTCTGAATAAAAAACACTTCGTTTTGGGGCGGGGAAGTGGGTACGGCCTGCAGACGCTCGAGGCGGAAGCGAACCGAAGAAACCAGGGCACCGGCGGGAATCAACACCTGAATACCAGGTAGTGTCAGGGTTCCGCCTTGTGCATCAACACGGCGCTCGACCACAGGGGCGCTCAGCCCCCATCCCCCAGTTGCCATCAGACCCAACAGCAGCACCAGCCGAATCATAGCTTCACCCTACTTCCCTGCCCAGGTTAACCTACAAATATCTGAGAAAATCCAAGTTATACCAGATTCGGTTAGTTCGTCACCGAATGGTGTCGAACTAACCCGACCGAAGGGATGCGCTTTCTTCGCCGAGCGCAGCGAGGGGTGTGCTCTAGGATTCAAAAAGATAGCCTCTTAGCGCTTTTTATTTGAAGATTATCTTTTTGAATCCGGTATTAGTTCTGCGCCAACCTTGCATAGGGCTTCAACCGGGCAGTGATAGAAAACTGAAGCTCGATGGGGACATGGTACGGCGCCAACATACCCACTGGGCTGCAGCAGGGGAACACCCTCAACAGTGGGACTGGCGGGCTACAAACCTACCAGCTTTCTGGCCTCGGCCAGGACGGCCTTTACGGTTTTCTCGTCTTGGGCCTCGCAGTAGATGCGCAGCACCGGTTCGGTGCCGGAAGCCCTGAACAGCAGCCAGCCGGTATCGTTGAAAAGCCACTTGATGCCGTCCAAATTCTCGCTGCCGCTCACCTGCTGAGCTGCGATGGGATGCGGGGTTTGCACTTTCTCCATGACCTGCTTAAGCTGCTCCATCGAGGGCAGGTGTAAATCGATGCGATCGTAGGCGTGCTTGAAGCCTACCTCGGCTTCAATTTCGGCAAACTGCTGGCCCAGGCTTTTTCCGGTATGTATCACCGCTTCCAGGAGCAACAGGGCGTTGAAAATTCCATCGCGTTCGGGTATATGCCCGGCTACACCGATACCGCCCGATTCTTCTCCCCCAATCAGGACACCGCCCTTTAGCATCTCATCGGTGATGTACTTGAAACCGATGGGCGTGACCAGCAGCTCCAGGCCCAGCTTATGCGCGAGCTTGTCGATAATTTTGGAGGTTGAGAAGGTCTTGACCACCCGCCCGGATAGCCCTTTGCGGTGAAGGTGTTTGAGCAACACCGCAAAAATCTGGTGGCTGTTGAAGTTGATTCCGCCTGCCAGCACCGCCCCAATGCGGTCGGCGTCCCCATCGTTGACGGCGGCAAAGGTGGGGTCTTCCTCGGCTTTGAGCACGGTCATGACGGTGAACTGGTTTTGGGGGATGGGTTCGGGATTTACACCGTAGAACATGGGGTCGGGCACGGCGTGCAGCTCACGAAGCTCGAGCTTCAGTCCCGCATGCTTAACAAAGCCGGCCAGCCAACCAGCCCCGGCCCCGCCCAGGCTGTCGTGATACATCACCCCGCTGTAGTTACGCAGCGCCTCCATGTCCAGCTGCTGCGCAAGGAAGTTGTAGTAGTCTTTGCGTACATCGAAGCTATGAACGGTTGCGCTGGCTTTCTTGGGTTCAGCGCCAAGGTGCTTTTCCACTTCAGCTACCAATGCCGGTGTGGCCGCCCCGCCGTAGCTGCCCTTTATCTTGAACCCCAGGTACTCGGCGGGGTTATGGCTTGCGGTAATCATTACCCCCCCATCGGCCTGCAAGTGCTTCACTGCAAACGAGAGCACCGGCGTGGGGAGGTAAGACCTAGCCAGGTAGACTTGCAGTCCGTTGGCGGCCAGCACCTCGGCGGCCCTTTGGGCAAACCTATTGGCCAGGAAGCGGGTGTCATAACCAACCACCACCCGCTTGCCCTGGTGCTCGAGCAGGTATTGGGCGTAGGCCTGGGCCACCAGCGCCACATTGTCGAAGGTGAATTGGTCGCCAATAATGGCTCGCCAGCCGTCGGTGCCAAACTTGATGCCTGTATTAGATGGGTTGCTGACGGCTTCTTTCGCCTTTTCCATACCCCAACACTATACAGGAGGCAAAGGCAGGGGGCGCGGGAACTTTGCCGGTTCGCGGCGGACCTGCATGACTCACCCCTTGTCATGGGTTGGGTGATAGACTTCTAAGGCTTTATGTCCGACCTCCTTTCTTCCCTCAATCCCTCCCAGCAGGAGGCCGTTTTGCACTTTGAAGGCCCGGCCCTGGTGGTAGCAGGGGCTGGTTCTGGTAAGACCCGCACGGTGGTGCATCGAATTGCCTATTTGCTGCGTGAGCGGCGCGTGTATCCCGCCGAGATACTGGCCGTAACCTTTACCAACAAAGCCGCCGGCGAGATGAAGGAGCGGCTGGAAAAAATAGTGGGGCGTCCTGCAAAAGATCTCTGGGTTTCTACCTTTCACGCGGCGGCGGTGCGAATTTTGCGTACCTATGGTGAATATGTGGGGCTTAAGCCGGGCTTTGTCATCTACGACGACGACGACCAGAATGCGCTTTTGAAGGAGATTTTGAAGGAGCTTGGGCTCGAGGCCAAGCCCGGCCCATTCCGGGCCATGATTGACCGCATCAAGAACCGTGGGGATGGCCTGGTGGAGTTTTTGCGCGAGGCCCCCGACTTTATTGGGGGAGTGCCCAAGGATGTGGCTGCCGAGGTCTACCGCAAATACCAGAGCGGCTTGCGGATGCAGGGGGCGGTGGACTTTAACGACCTGTTGCTGCTGACCATCGAGCTTTTTGAGCAGCACCCCGAAGTCTTGCACAAGGTGCGCCAGCGGGCCCGCTTTATTCACGTGGATGAGTACCAGGACACCAACCCGGTGCAGTACGAGCTAACCCGCCTGCTGGCCGGCGATAAGCCCAACTTGATGGTGGTGGGCGACCCCGACCAGAGCATCTATGGCTTCCGGAGTGCTGACATCAACAATATCCTCGACTTTGCCAAAGACTACCCTGGTGCCAGGGTTATTCGCCTGGAGGAAAACTACCGCTCGAGCAGCACCATCCTGCGGGTGGCCAATGCGGTTATCGAGAAAAATGCACTGCGCTTGGAAAAGGTTCTGCGCCCTACCAAAGAGGGGGGAGAGCCGGTGCGCCTCTACCGTGCCCCCAATGCCCGCGAAGAGGCCGCATTTGTAGCCAGAGAAGTTGTTCGGTTGAGGGACTTCCAGCACATTGCAGTGCTTTACCGCACCAACGCCCAGTCGCGCTTGCTGGAAGAGCACCTGCGGCGGGCCAATGTGCCGGTACGGCTGGTAGGGGCGGTGGGTTTTTTTGAGCGCCGGGAAATCAAGGATCTGTTGGCCTATGGGCGCGTTGCCATCAACCCGGCCGACTCGATTAACCTGCGCCGCATTGTGAACACCCCGCCCCGTGGCATTGGGGCTACCACGGTGGCTAGGCTGGTTGAACACGCCCAGAAGTCCGGCATCACGGTCTATGAAGCTTTTCGCCTTGCTGAGCAGGTGATTAGCCGTCCCCAGCAGGTGCAGGCGTTCGTGCGGCTGCTGGACGAACTGATGGAAGCAGCTTTCGAGACCGGCCCAGCTGCTTTTTTCGAGCGAGTGCTGGATGAAACGGGTTTCCGTGAGGCCCTCAAGCAAGAACAGGACGGCGAAGACCGTTTGCAAAACGTGGAGGAACTGCTGCGGGCCGCGCGGGACTGGGAAGAAGAGGAGGGTGGCAGCCTTTCGGACTTCCTCGACTCGGTGGCCCTGACGGCCAAAGCCGAAGAGCCGCAGGGGGATGCCCCGGAGGAAGCCGTAACCCTCATGACCCTGCACAACGCCAAGGGCCTCGAGTTTCCCACGGTATTTCTGGTGGGCCTGGAAGAAAACCTGCTGCCCCACCGCAACAGCCTGAACCGCCTGGAAGACCTGGAAGAAGAGCGGCGCCTGTTTTATGTGGGCATTACAAGGGCCCAGGAGCGGCTTTATCTGTCTTATGCCGAAGAGCGGGAAACCTATGGTAAGCGCGAATTCACCCGCCCGAGCCGTTTTTTGGAGGACATTCCCCAGGAACTGCTCAAGGAGGTGGGGGCTTTTGGTGATAGCGAGGTGCCGGTGCTGTCGCACAGCCGCCCTGAGCCCAGGCCCAAAACCCAGCTTTCCGAGTTTAAGGGTGGCGAAAAGGTCAAACACCCCAAGTTTGGCAGCGGAACGGTGGTGGCCGCGATGGGTGGGGAGGTTACGGTGATGTTTCCTGGAGTTGGCCTGAAAAAGCTGGCCGTCAAATTTGCCGGGCTCGAGCGGCTCGATTGATTATGTTTAGAGCGTGTTTGAAAACGTGCCTCACGCAATCTTAGCGAGACGTGCGAGCACAAGGTGGGACATGCAGGCGTAGATAATGGCCTCGGTGGTGCGTGTAATAAGAAACCCCAATTCGGAAAAGCCACCAGCCACATTCCCCCAAACAATCAATCGGTAGAGCTGGTTTGGCCCTACCGATTGGGCATTCCAGGGAAAACCTTACTTATAGCGGTTGGAACCCGGCTGAGCCAGCGAGGGCAGATTCATCAGCTTGCTGGTCTCGCGGTAACCTGGCAGATCGCGGTACCAGTCCTTGTAGCTCGAGCCCCCACTAGCAATCCAGGGGTCGAACTTAAGATAGCCGTCCCGGATGTCGATGCCCAGGCTAACCCAGCCTCCGGGCCCGTCCAGCTCTTCCCGGACGTATTTGTGCTCGGTGGGCAGGTGCAGGCCCCAGGGGCGCCCGATGTTGTCGATGTAGTAGCGGCCAATCACCGGGTCGGTGGTATCGTCTTGGGTTTTGAAAAGGGTGCCGTCGGCTTTATCGCTGGGGCGGAAGCCCGCTAGGTGAATCTCAACCCCCCGTTGCCACTGCGGCACGTAGCGATCGCCTTGCAGCACCACCGGGTTGGCCACAATGAAGGGGTTGTAGGGCGGCGTGCCCGGAGCAGTGAAAGGCAGGGGCTGGGTCAGGTTGATGGTCATCCTTACCCGCCCAGGGGTCTTGTAGGGCTCCTCGGGCACCACGTTGGCGTAGAAGGGGCGGGTGGGCAGGGAGGGCTCGAGCAGGTCGTAGCCATCGTCGAAGACGAAGAACACCGCCTTGCTCTGGCCCGCCTCGGTGCCGTTGGGGTTGCGGTCGGTGCTGTAGTGGATGGGCGGCGGGCCAGCCTGCCAGGGGCCCCCGTTCTTCTGCCACTCGTAGCTCACGCTCTCGACCTGGCCCGGCAGAAGGTCGGTGGCAAAGGCGAAGCCGTTGTGCCAGCCCCCGCCCAGGGCTTTTACAACAAACTCGGCCTGAATCTGCACGAGCTGGCTGTTGGCGTTGGTTACGTGGTTGATGCGGTAGTCCACCACCACGTCGTTGAAGTCGTAGTCCCCCTTGCGCGGCCACAGGTCTTCGAAGGCCAGGGTGCCATAGTCGCTTTTGGCGGGAAAGTAGTTGTTAAAGGCCCGCTCGGGGTCGCTGGGGTAGGCGTCGTAGGGGTCGCTGACGCCGTCTTCGTCGGTATCGGCGGCCTGCGGGTCGTCGGTGGGCAGGAGGTCGGCGGTGCGGGTCTGGTCGGGATTGACGGGGTCACGCACCAGAATGGACTCCTTCTTCACCGCGGTATAGGGGCTGGCCTCCACCAGCAGGACGGCGTCGTTGAAGTCCTGGTCGCCGCCATGGTGGCGCAGAATGTCTTCGAAGCCCAGCAGCAGGGTCTGCTGGTTGTCGTCGAAGAGCAGCACCGTTTGCGCGCTTTGCTCGACGCTCATGCCCTGGGTGCGGTACAGCTGGTAGTTGAGCACCGGGTCGGAGAAGACGGTCTGCTCGTAGCTGCGCTCGAGCACCCCCGTGCTGCTGCTGCGCCAGCCGTTGGCCACCAAAAACCAGCCAATGCCGGTTCCGGCGGGGAAAACGTCGCTCCAGTTAGCGCCATCGAAGTATTTGAGCTTGACCCGGTTGCCCGCAAGCAGGCCGCCCCCGGAGCCCTGGTAGGAGGCGTTGGGGTAAACCATAATCATGCGGTCTAGAATCTCGCTGACGCTGTGCGGGGGGTTGTCTGCGGGGTAGATGTAGTACCCCACGGCGTTCTTGTAGCCTGCCCCTTCGTGCACGAAGGTCAGCCAGACCTCAGCTGGGTCTTTCAGCACCAGGTTACTGGTCGCTTCGCGGGCAATGTAATTCTTGTGAATGGGGTGCAGCGGCAGCGGGGAGCGCTCGGGCAGGGTGGCGTTGATGGTCTGGAGCATCTGGCTGGTGAGCTTGCTGCTATTGGTGGTGAGGTTGTTGGGCACGCCCAAGCTGTTCCAGTTGCCAAAGCCGCTCAGGTAGTGGTAGCTGTAGTTGACGCTCTGGAGCTGCACCCCCTCGGGCCTGCTGGCAGAGGCCGGAACCACCACGTTCAGGCTGCTGACCGAGGCGTTGTCCAGGGTCACTCGAGCCCGGCCCTGCTGGATAGGAACCTTGATGGGCTCGCTAATAACCCCGATGTAGTCCACGCGCAACCCCACCGCGTCGAGGTCGGCAGGCAGCGTGACCTTGGCGGCAAAGCGGCCCGAGGCATCGGTCTGGCCAGAAAGTACGGTGGAGCCTTCGTCCACCTCGCCATCGGGCAAAAAGCCCTGGAACACCGCTACCGGAGCCCCAGCGGCAGGCTGACCCAGGGCCTTGACCTGTACCTCGACCTCGACTTCCTGGGTGGTTTTGTAGTGGAAGGCCGGGCTGGCGGGCCGGGGGTTGGAGCAAGCGGCCAACCCCAGCACGGCCAGCAACAGGATATAAGTATGATTGCTGCGCATACACCACCTCATCAATTAGGTTAGGCGGGGATTTGTAGAAAAGTTGTGACCAATGGGCGGGATTCCGGTAAACTCGAGGCCGCCCATGTCCATGTACCGCTACCTGGCCCGCATTACGCCTTGGATAACCCTTCTGATCTGCCTGACGGGCCTCAACCTGGGCCTGCACTGGGGGCTGGCCCCGCGGGAAGGGCCGCTCACACCCCTGCCCTACAGCGCCGCAATCGGCAACCCCGCCCCCCCCAAGTGGCAGGAAATAAGCAGGGGCTTGTGGCTCAGCGAGGTGCATCTGGGCCGACAAAGGTCGTACCGCCTCGTGCTAAGCGGGGATGCGGCGCCGCAAAGCAGCTACGAGGTGATATTTATGGCCCAGGCCATAAGTCCGCTTGCCCGTGCCCATTATGTTCGGGTCGAGGGCCAACGGCTTTCCAGTGGCTTCTACGACGCCCAGGGGCAGATCCGCTCCCTGGTTGAGCACCCGCTCGAGCGCCCGCTTCCGCTAGAAGTTGGGCTGGAGGCCAAGCGTTACATAATTGGGGTGGGCGGGGTGGAGGTGGCTTCGCTGCCGCTGCGCTACCAGGGGGGGCGGATCCTGCTGCGGCTCGAGGGCCGCCCAGCCCTGCGGCAGCTGCAGGTGTTGGAGGGGGCCGGCCAGCTCCAGCCCAAAGCCCCGGCCAACCCGGCCCCGGGTCGGGTGTTGTATGCCGAAAACTTTGCTAGCGCCCAGCGCCGGTTTGTGCTGCTTGGGGGCAGTTGGCGGGCAGGGCAGGGCTTCCTCGAGCAGACCGAGGCCCAGGGCTTTGACCGGGTCGCCCTGGCCCCCATCGGTCCGCAGCGCTTTTATCGCCTGCGGGTGCGCCTACAGCACCTCGAGGGCGCGGGCGGTGGGGTGGTGTTCAACCTACCCAACCCGCGCCGCCTGGCCCAGGGCCACCTGGTGCGCTACGCCGAGGATGGTCGCAGCGTGTTCTGGGGCTACTTCAATGATCAGGGCACCTTCGTAGGCCAGGGGTTTGCCAAAGTCGAGCCGCCCGGCGCCGCGCCACACCTGCTCGAGGTGTTCAGCTACGACAAAACCTACGAGGTATGGCTCGATGGCGCACAGCTTGCCCGCGACGTGCCGTTGGTTTCGAACGCTGGGCACCTGGGGCTCACCACCTCGCTCAGCCGGGTGATGTTCACCGAATTGCGCCTCGAGGCCGCTGGCCCCGCGCCCCATACCCCCCGTCTGCCCTTCGGGCCGCTCATCCTGCACGCCATCGAAGGCACCTGGATGCCGCAAGGCCAGGCCTTGTACCAGCGCTCCAGTCAGCCCACCCTGGCCCGGGCCATTAGCGCCCAGCCCCTCCGGCCCCGCCGCCTGCGGGTCGAGCTGCGCTGGGCCTCACCCCAGGCCGGGGCGGGAATTTTTATCGTGCCCCACCTGGGTCTGGAGCAGGGGGGCTGGGGTATACGGCTCAGCCAGGGGGGGCGCCAGGCCACCTGGGGGCGGCGGCTGGAGGGAGAACGCCTGGACGGTGGTAGTGTAACGCTAGAGCCTGGAAACCAGGTAGTCGCGATTGAGCTCGCAGAAAACCAGGCGCGTGTATGGCTCAACAATCAGCTCCTCTATACCCTTCCCCAGGCCGAAGCAGGCTTTTTGGTGTTGCAAACCCTGGGCGGCCCAGTGGGGTTCGTACCCTTGGAGGTCGAACCATGAGGTCTGCGCTTCAGCGCTTCTGGGCTGAGTGGTCTTGGCCGCTGCAGGTGTTCTTGCTCACCCGGCTGGCCCTGCTGGGGGTTGCCTTCCTCGCCGATGTGGCCCTACCGGGACCACCCGAGGCGGCGGGGCGCCTCGAGCCGAGCAACCTTTGGCTCGATGTCTGGGCCCGCTGGGACAGCGGCTTTTACCTGCACATCGCCACCCAGGGGTACTACCTCTACCCCGACGAACCCTCGGCGGTAGCCTTCTTTCCCCTTTACCCGCTTTTGCTCAAAGGCCTGGCGGGGCTGGTGGGCAATGCGGTGCTGGCCGGGGTGCTGCTCAGCCACCTGAGCTTTGCCCTGGCCCTGATGGTGCTCTGGAAGCTGAGCCTTCAGCTTCTCAATAGCCCGGCAGCGGCCCGGCGCGCCGTTTTGTACCTGGCTATCTTCCCCACCAGCTTCTTCTTCAGTGCGGTGTACACCGAAAGTCTGTCGCTGCTGTGGGTGCTGCTGGCTTTTTATGCCTTACACGAGCGCCGGTGGGAATGGGCCGCCGTCAGCGCGGCGCTGGCTTCGGCCACCAGGGTAACGGGCATTCTGCTGGCTGGGGTGTTGTGGCTGGAGTACCTGCGGGCTTGGGAGGGGCGCAGCCGGTGGCCTGTGGGTCTTGCCCTGGCCGGGGTGGGCAGTCTGGGGCTGCTGAGCTATATGGCTTTTCTGGCCGTTCAATTTGGCGACCCACTGGCTTTTTGGAGCGTTCAGGGCAGCTTCAGCCGCGAGGTAGGGGGCTTTATTGGGGAAATTCGGCCCCTCTTCCAGCAAAACTTTCTGACCGGCCCCATTTCCTGGAACGTTTTGCTGGATCTGCTGGCCTTGATATTTGGGGTTGTGGGTTCACTGGTGGCCTCCAGGCGGCTGGGGCTGGGCTATGCCCTTTTTGGCCTTTTGAGCCTGCTCATTCCTTTCAGCAGCGGAACCGGGAGCCTCAGTCGCTACGTGCTGATGGTCTTCCCTGCGTTCATGGTGCTGGCAGAGGCCTCCGAGCGCCCCTGGCTAGACAGCCTGATTCGATTTGTTTTTCCGTTGCTGCTGGGGCTGCTACTGGCCATCCATGTCAACGGCCTATTTGTGGCATAAGCCGAAGGGATGAGGGCGGTTTAAGGTAGGCTATAGGCAGGCCGGATGATTCGTATCCTCGTTGTAGACGATGAAGCTGTGGTACGCCGGACGCTGCGGGCCCTACTGGAGCGCGCAGGTTACGCGGTGCTCGAGGCGGCCCACGGGCTCGAGGCCCTGGATCTGTTGGATGGAGCCGACCTGGTGGTGCTGGATTGGAACATGCCCCAGATGGACGGCCTGGAGCTGCTGCGGCACCTGCGCGAGGAGCGGCCCGAGCTGCCCGTGCTTATGCTTACCGCCCACGACGGCGAGGCCGAGCGGGTGCAGGGCTTGCGCCTGGGGGCCGACGACTACCTGGGAAAGCCCTTGCGCAACGCCGAGTTTTTAGCCCGCATCGAGGCCCTGTTGCGCCGCACCCGACGGTATGGGCTGGTGCGGGTGGGGGAGCTAGAGCTCGAGCCCGCCACCCAGGAGACCCGTCTGCAGGGGGCGGCGCTCTCCCTGACCCCTACCGAGTTTGCTCTGTTGCTGGCGCTGGCCCGACAACCCGGCCAGCCCCTATCGCGCCGAATCCTTTTCGCCCAGGTCTGGGGCAGCGACCCCCAGGTCGATGAGCGGATCGTGGATCACTACGTCAAGCGCCTGCGCAAAAAGTTGGGCGATGACCCCAAAAATCCCCGCTACATCGAGACCGTGTTCGCTCGAGGCTACCGACTCAAGCAGCCCGCCGAGTAAGCCACAGCCGCCACCCCAGCAGCAAACCCATCCCCAGCAGCAGCAAAGGCCAGAACACCAGCCATTTGCCCAAGCGCTCGCTCCAGCCCAGCGGCGGCGCAGGTTGGCCTGCAAGCACCTGCACAACCGGCTTGGGGGTTCCGTCGGCGCGCAGCAGCCCCAGGTGCCGCTCCACCGCCCGCCCCCCCGGCATTGCACCCCGGTCGAAGTCGTAAAGGGTCCAGGCCAGCCAGCCCAGGTTGTAGCGGTGGGTGAACTGCAACACCTGTTGGTAGTGGTGGGCCTGCTCGAGCTCGCTGTGGGGGTCGGGCAGCTTGTTGCGCTGGGTGTGGAAGCCAAACTCTTCCAGCAAGAGCGGCTTTTGGTGCTTCATAAACCCCTCGATGCGCCGCTCGAGCTGGGCGGGGGTTCCGTAGTGGTGGAAGCTGAGCACCTCCAGCTCGGGCACCAGAGCCGGATGCGGCTCAATAAAACCCACGGTTATGGGCTTTGCGCTGTAGTAGCGCAAGGCCCGCGACCAGGCCCGCAAAAATTCAATCACCAGCTCTTGGCCGGCTCGAGCGTAGTCGCGGTCGGGCTCGTTCTTGGCATCCACCAGCCAGACCGCAGGGTGCCGCAGCAGGGGCGCCAGCTCCTCGAGGTGGGCAAACACCTTGGGGAAGTCTTCAAAGCGGTAGCGGGTATAGCCGTCCAGCAGTGTCACAACCACCCGCACCTGCTGGTCCTGGGCCAGGCTCAGGAAGCTTTCAAGCCGCTGGCGGTAGCCCGGTGGGGGTGGGTAGGGCACGAAAACCCGCCAGGTTCCAAGGCCCAGCATGCGGCCAATGCGCATATCGCTAAGCACCTCGCGGGGCTCATAGCCCGGCCCAAACAGATCGAAGGGGTGGCTGCGGGGCTGGTAGTTGACTCCCCGCACCCCGGCGGTGGAAACGGGCAGCAGGCGCGCCGGCAGGGGGCGCTCCTGCAGCAGGCGCCAGTGGTGGATGCGCCAGTTTCCGTCGTCGAGCTGCATCACCACCTCGAGGGTGCGCTCGGCCAGCCTGGCGGGGGACTGCCGGGAGACCTGCGCGTACCAGTAGGTATCGCTAAAGGCCACCGTCGCGCCGTCGGGGGCATAAAAATGCAGCCGCAGGCGGTGCTTCCAGTCCACCATCACGCCCGAGGGCCCCTGCCCCATCAGCAAGGCGTCTTCCAACGCCCCCGACTGAAAGTATGAGCGCAACCCGGTGGTCTCGCCGGTGAAGTGGGTGTGGCTCAGCTCCTCGTGGGCCAGCAGGTAGTCGCTGGTAATCTCGTCGCGGCGGAAAGGCTCGAGCGGGCGCGGGGTGGGGTCGTCGGGCAGCCACTCCAGGCGTCCGGGGGCGGCCCGGCGGGGCTCGATGAGGTTGAGGGCCTGCTCAAGTGTACTGGCCTGCTGGGCCGTGCGAAAAAGCTCCCCCAGCCCCCTCAAGCCCAGCAAAGCCAGCAGGCTGCCCAGCAGCAGCAGCGCCGCCCAGACCAGCAACTTGAGCCGAAGCTCGCTCATGGGCGGGGTACCTCCAGGCGCGCGCGCTGGCCCGCAAGCTCAAGCTCGAGCCAGAAGGGCCGGGCCAAAGGCGGGGGCGTCCAGAGGGCCTGCCCGTTGACCAGCGGAACGCTCTCCTCCAGCAAAAGCCGCCCGGCCGGGTTCACCACGCGCAGCCGCAGCGGGGTTCCATCGTCGGGGAGGGCGCCCAGCGCGTCCACCACCGGGCCTATGCGCAAGCGTTTTCCGCTCCAGCGCAGCGGCAGGCGCACCACCCGCACGGCCGGGCGCGCCCGCAGCGTGATCTCGCTGCTCATCCAGCCCTCGCTCCAGGCCCTCAAGGGATAGCTTCCCGCCCGGTCGGGTAGCGGCAGCGAGAGGGGCAGGCGGCCCTGGGGCGCCGAGCGGGTCAGGAAGAAATCCTCCAGGGCGCCACCAATCAGACTGACGGCCAGCCCGTCGGGGGCAAGATTGCCTTTTTCGTCGCGTAGCCCCTGCACCTCAAGCGCCCAACGGTCGCGCCCGGAAGTGGCCGCCTCTGGCTGGAGCGGCAGCAGCGCCCCAGTGCGAATGCGGCCCGGCAGCACATCCACCTCGGCCCGCTCGCCCCGGGCGGTTCCGCTCTGTACCACCACCTTCAGTATCCCGGTGCGGCTTCCTGGGGGAAAGTAGCTCCAGGCCAGTTGGCGAACCACCGGCAGCACCCATTCCCGCTGCCCCCCATCGGGATAAAACACCTTCATCCGCACCGGCTCTTCGGCCACGTTGAGCTGCGCGTCAAGGGGGTGCAGTACCAGCGAGGGCTGGCGGGGGGCGTCCAGCCGAACCGCCCGCGCCCCCACCTTGGGTTGCAGGGGGGTTACGGCCGGGCCAGGCCGCCGCCGCAGGGTTCCCTCGAGGCTGGCCCCACCGACCTCGAGGCGGTAGGGAATCAGCCCGGCCCGACGGTAAGGGATAAAAACCTCCCCCTCTCCCTCGCTCACCAGCGGCCCTGCCGGGGTGAAGAGGCGTACACGGAACCAACCCTCACCCCGGAAGCGCACCCCTGCCGGGGACACCTCCGCCCGAATCGCGTGCAGGGCGGCAGGCCGTGGGGGCGGTGCGGCCGGGGTGCGGCTCTGCTGCCAGAACAGCGCAACCTCAAGGGCCAGCACCGCACTCAGTAGTAGAACCAGGAGAATCTTTCGCGGCACCGGCTCAATCCTCCCGATAAAAAGCCTGGGCTTGCAGACGGTAGGCCCGTATATCCCCAGCCACCAGGGGTCGGGTATCGGCCGGCACGCCTGGAATGAGGCGCTCGAGCAGGTTGGGGCTTTCGCTCAGCTTACGCAGTTCCTTCAGCACTGCATAGCCCTTGGGTAGCCCGGCCCGCAGGCGCGCCTCGCGCTGCTCGCGCGGGGGAATCGACTCCAGCAGATACTCGCGCTCCACCCAGGCCAGGCCCTTGCGGTCGTAGAGCGAGAGCAGCACCTGGGGCACGGTGGCCTCCCGCACCCCCAGGTTATCTACCCGCAGGCGCAGAACATCGCCCTCGCGGCGGCTCCAGATGGCCAGATCGCGCCGCAGTTCGCGCGAGGTGACTACCGCTTTCAACGCCACCTCGAAATCCCCGATGGCGGCTGGGTCGGGTGGGGCTGTCACCCCGTCGAAGTCGATCCGGAAGGGGGTTCGCTCGCCAGGCAGGAGTTTGTGTAGCACCAGATCTCGAGCGTTGTTGCGGCTTATCTCGAGGCCATCCCGCCCGCGCAGAAAGCCGCTGATGGTCAGGTCGGCAGGGCGGGCATCGAGGTTTTCCACCTCCCCCACGATGGCCAGGAGGGGCTTGGGGGCATCTTCGGGCCAGTAGCGCACCAGCCGGGCTGAGCGCAGCCGCAACAGGGGGCGATCCAGCACATCGCCGGCGGCAGTAATGTCGGTGCTGAGCCGCCGCTGGGCCCGAAAATACTCCACCCCTGGCTGGCTGGCAAAGCGCTCGGGGGGGGGGGTCTTGAGCAGTGGGCGCTGCTCGATCCGCCAGCCTTTGGGGGTGTACACCAGCAGGTGTTCGTGGGTCTCCTGCACGGTTCTGAGCGCGGTCAGCCAGGTCAGCTCGACCTGCACCAGCGCCCGCCCGTCCTGCCGAATCACCTGCACCGGGCGAATGTGCTCGAGCTTGGCATAGCCGCTACGCAAACCGCCCTGCACGCTCAGGTCGAGCTGCCAGCGCTCCTTGGTCAGGCCCTCGGTGGGCGCAATCCATTCCCAGGCCTTCTCAAAGCGTTTGAAGTCGAGGTGATCCCAGTAGCGGATAACCGCCCACTCGGGGGTGTCGGGGGGATTAAGCCAACGCCAGCCCAGCCAGCCCAGACCCAGCAGCGCCAAAGCCAGCAGGCTCGAGGCCAGCAACCGCTTGCTCAACGGCTTTCGCTGCACCTGTATGCGCCCCTCCAGGGCACGCAACAAGCGCAACCAGGGCTGCCAGGGGCTGGGGGGCTCGGGCGGCAGGGCGTCCTCGACCAGCCAGCTTTGCAGGCGGACAGGAACCCAGGGAAGACGCCGGGAACGAAACGGCGGGAGCAGCAAGCTCAGGTAGGCCAGCAGGGGCATGGCCACGGGAAGCGTGCCCCACATCATGCGCTGCCAGACCGGCAATTTGCGCCGGGGCAGCCGCTCCGGCAGGGGCGGGATGTCCTCTCGCTCCCAGACCATAACCCCGTTCTCGAGGCGGCCCAAGCGGTGCCAGCCGTAAAAGTGCAGCAAGGGGTCATAGAAGGCGTCGTTGGAGTAGATGAACTTGAGGTTGTAGCGTTCGGGGTAGGTCAGAAACTGCTGCAGGCTGCCAATTCCGGGCACTCCGGTATACTTGGCGCCCTCCAGCCGCTCAACCGGGGTGGTGGTCAGCTCGGGCAAACGGCGGGCCGAGTGGTAGTTGCCGTCCGGGGTAGAGGCCCGGGTGTTGGCCGAAAGCCAGGCCATCTGGTCGCCAAAACCCAAGGTGAGGTAGCGGTAGCGCCAGTGCTCGTCCTTCTCGATAAAGCTCAGGATGGGGGCAATCTCGATGGTTTCGGGCTGGAACTTGCGGTAGCGGGTGAGGGTCGAGATGCCGATGGAAGCAGTCACCGCAAAAAGCACCAACCCCAAAAGCAAAAGCAGGCGCACCCGTTTGCCCAGGTTGGCCTCGAGCCACAGGCGCAGGCGGCCCTCGAGGGCGCTTTGCAAGGCCATTCCGGCAAAGGGCAGCACCAGGATGGTGGCCCAGAAGGTGAAGCGATCCAGGGTAAGGATATCGAAGGCCCCCCGCAGGAGCAGCTTGGGAATGGGGGTGGTGCCGCCGGTTCCCAGCACAAACAGCAGGCCCAAACTGGCCCCCAGGGGCCACAGGTGCGAGAGGCTTTTGTAGAAGGCGTAGGGCAGGAAGACCAGGCCGCTGGCCCAGGGGATGAGCCAGAACATCAGCCCCATGTTGGGCTGCTGCAAAAAATTGGCCCGGCTGCCATGGGGAATGGGCACTTGCGCAATGGGGTCGGAACGGCTCCAAAGCCAGTAGGGCAGCACCACCAGCACCAGCGCCACAATGGCCACCATACCGAAAACGCCCGTCCGGTACAGGCGGGGCAGAACCCGGTACACCCGTCGTCGCACCTGCTGAAACAAACCTCGGCCCGAAGGCTCTCCCGGACGGGGCTGGCGCAGGCCCTCCAATACCAGCATGGCCACCACTGGCCCGATAAAGAAAACCGAGCCAAACAGGGTAGTGACGTGGTGGGCCGCAGTGGTTGAGCCTATCCAGACCGACGCCTTGAGCAAGTATCCCCAGCGCCCGGTGCGGATGTAGGCCCACACCCAGGGAATGGCGTTGAGCAAAAAACCCAGCGAGAGTGTGGTGGGAAGCTGGCCGAACACATGCACGGTTTCGGCGATGGCGCTTGAGAGCACCAGTGCCAGGGCCGCAAAACCAGCAGCCTTTGGCGCAACAAATAGCCTCGAGAAGCGGTAAATACCCACGGTGAGCTGGAGCAAGGCAAATAGCTGCACCGGGGCAAAGGCCAGCTTCAACCCCACTACCTTGGAGGCCAGGGCAATCAGGAAGTGGGAGAGCGGGGGGTAGGAGACCAGCGAAAAACCCGTATACCAGCGCGGCTCCCAGGGGTCAAACCAGCTTTGGGCGTAGTGGGCCCCGAAGAAGGTGTGAATCAGGGCGTCATAGGTACGAAAATACTGCAGATTAAACAGCAAAGTGCCGTGAAAGAGCAGGGTTAGCAGCAAAGCCACAGCCAGGAGAATCAGGCCGGGCTGCTCCTCTTTTAGCAACTCCCGAAGGGCAGGGCAAGGCGAATTGCGCAGCATGAGCGCCTGGGCCGCTTAGTCGAGGAGCCGGCTCACCTCGCGCAGCAGTTCCTCGCGGGAAAAGGGCTTGGTCAAAAAGGCATCCGCCCCCAGTTGACGCGCTTCGATTTCGAATTGCTCTTCGCCGCTGGCTGTCAGCACCAGAATGGGCAGGTTGGAGAGCTGCCGTACGTGGCGAATCAGGTCGAACCCGCTCATCCCAGGCATGACCAGGTCGGTAATCAGCAGGCGCACCTCCGGGTGATCCCGCCATAGCTCTACCGCCTCGCGGCCGTTGTCGGCCACAAGCACTTCGTGGCCAGCCCGCTGCAGCACCAGGCGCAGGACGTGGCGGATGTGGGGTTCGTCGTCAACAGCTAAAATCATGCGCCCTCTTCAATGGGAATCACCTTGTCCAGAAGGGTTAGCTCGAGCACCTTCCGCACCGCCGGGCTCGGATTCTCGATAACCAGGCTACCTCCATTGTTTTTGGCCTGTTTAAGCCCGGAAACCAGGGCTGCCAGACCCGCGGAGTCCATGAACTCCACCGCGCTCATGCTCAGCCGAAGATCCCGAGCGCCCCGGTCGCGGGCTTCTCCCAGGATCTGGCGCAAACCAGGGGCTTGCTGCATGTCCAGTCGTCCTTCTATCACCAACCGAGCTGCAGTATCGGAAATCATCTCATAACTAATCACCTTTCCACCTCCCCAAACTCAAGCGTAAGGCAATTCCAACTGCCTTTCCTACGGTACCGCATCCCGCGCACGACCTTGTGTACAATTGCCATCCCGTACCCCCCCTCGCGCATCTCCCCCATGGGCCGCACCGGCCCCTCGAGGGGATTGAAAGGAACGCCATCGTCGAGCAGCCACACCTGCTTACACCTCGAATCTATACGCACACGGAAACAACGGGCCCGCCCGTGCACGGTAGCGTTGGTTACCAGCTCACTCACGGCCAGCTCCTCCAAAATATCCAGTCCCCAGGCACGCAAAAAGTCCGACAGCGGCTCGAGGGAGTCGGTGCGGGCTGGCAGGGTCAGAACTAGTCGCAAGACCCCACCCCCTGATAGCGGTAAATGTGCAGGCCTAAATCATCGCGCACCTCAAAGCCGTTCATCGCGACCTCGAGGGCCTCCAAAAACTCCTCGGGCTCGGGGTTGGCCTCGAGTAGTTGGCGCAGGCGCTCCAGGCCAAACAGCTCACCGCCCCGGTCGGCCTCAATCAGGCCATCGGTGTACACCAGCAACAACTCCCCTGGCTTTAGCTCGAGCTGCCGCATAGCCGCGGGAGGAGGGTCAAACAGCCCCAGGGGCGGGGCGGTGGCTCCAAAGGCATCTACCCTGCCATCGAGGCGGCGCACCAACAGGGGTGGGTGGCCAAAACTGACGTATGAAAGCCGGCCGTCCTGCCCAAAGCTGACCATAGCCAGGGTAGCAAAAGCCCCAGCCCGCTCGAGCAAAGGTGCTGCCGCGCTCGCCAGCGCTTTCGGCGGGTCGGGCTGCTCTAGGGCTATTGGGACAAGGCCGCTGAGCAGTCCGCTGTGCATGGCCGCTGGCAATCCTTTGCCGCTGACATCGCCCAGCACCCGCCAGCTCCCCAGCGCCAGCTGAAAGTCACCTCCCAGGTCGCGGGCGGGCCGGAAACTGCTCAACAGCGTATAGCCCGCCGGGGCAGGCAGGTGGTTGGGCACCAGCGTGCTCCAAATCTGGCTGGCCAGGGTGCGCTCGTGCTCTTCCAGCTGCAGGCGCTCGCGCAAGGCCTGATCCTCCAGGCGCTGAAGCGAGACCCCAATCATCTGGGCTAGCGCGTTAACAATGCGCTGATCGTGGGCGCTAAACGGCTTCGAGCGGCCCCACAAGGCCAGCCACCCCCCAGGAAAAGCCACCGCGTAAAGCGCTTCTTCGCGCCGTTGCAGGCGCTTGGCCGGCGCGGGCAGGGCCGCCAGCCACGAAGGCACCTCCTGCAGCCAGCGCCCCCTCGCCCAGATGGCCGCCCCAGCGCAGGCAAGCTTCTGCGCGGTTTCCAAAAGAAGCGCCAGAATATCGGCCTCGCTGGCGATTTGGGCCGAGTGCACCATCAGGTCCTCGAGCCACACCGTGCGGTCGTAGCAGTCGGCCAAGGCTTCGCTGAGGTTTTCCAGTTCCTGTAAAGCCGTATCGGGCATACTCAAGCCTCAATGGGCAAAATCTCCAGCAGTCCGGTGATCTCCAGGATCAGGCGCACCGGGTCTTGCAGGTTGCGAATCACCAGGGTTTTTCCTTCCTCGCGGGAACGTTTGAATAGGTTAACCAGCAAAGCCAGACCGCTCGAGTCCACAAAGTTGACCCCTGCCATATCCAGCACCGTGCGGGAGCCAAGCTCCAGTCGGCTTTTGAGCAGGGGAACCTGGTGGGCATCAAAGCGCCCTTGCAAAGCGTAGATGGTCTGACCGTCCAGATCGTGTCGCTCAACGTGCATGTTTCCTCCTCAGGCGTTCAAAGTGCAGCAGGTACCAGTCCGCTACGTCCTCGAGCAAAACCCCCACCGAGGCGCGGTAGTTGGCCTGCCCCATCTGCTGGGCATACGCTCGGTCGCTAAATAGCCGCCACAGGGCCTCGGCCAATCCCCCTACATCGCCCGGCGAGAAAAACTCGGCCCGGTAGCCCTCGGCCTCCACCAGTTCGGCCAGGTCGCCGATGCGCGGCATAACCGCGGGCCGGGCATACTGTCCCGCCTGGTGCAGCACCCCAGAGGAGCCGGTGGTAGCGGTATAGGGGAAAGCCACCACATAGGCCTCCGTAAAGACCCTCGCCACCTCCTCCTCGGGCACATAGCCGGTGTAGGTCACCCCAGGGATATCCCCGTAAACCGCCCGCAGGCCCTCGAGGTAGCCGGGTGCGTTGGGCGAGTTGGTACCTGCGACCACCAGTTCCACGCTCGGGTCGCGCTTTAGCAGCAGTTGATGTGCTTCCAACAGGGTTTCCAAGCGCTTGTAGGTACCAAACTTGCCAAAGGCCAGCACCCGCTTGGCCTCGGGCAAGGGCGGTGGGGGGCCAGGGTCTTCAAAGGCCCCGTGGGGGGCCAGAAACACATTCTTAGCCCCATATTCGCGCCGCAAAATCTCTACGTAGGTGGGCATGGTGGTAGCCACCAGGTGGCTTTGCAAAAGAAGTCGGGTAAAAATCCTACCCCCAGCCCGCAGTACCCGCTCCTTCAGGGGGTTCTGTGCATACCCCGCCTGACGCAAATCAATGGTTTCGAAGAGGTTGTGCAGTAGGGTAATGGTTGGAATGCCCAGCGCCCGCGCCATACCTGGTGCCAGCAAGCCCAGCGCAGCCGGAATCGCAGAGCCACCAAAGCTGGCAAACTGGAGGTTGAAGATTACGGCATCCGGTTGGAGTTGCTGAAGGGTGCGAGCCAGCCGTAGCGAATTAATCGGGCTACCAAAAGTCCAGACCCGGCGAACATTAGGGGGGTCGGAGGGGGCGTCCACCCCTGTGGGTAGCCGATCGGCCAGCACGGTCACGCGCTCGACCTCGGGTTTGGCTGCAAAAACCCGCGCCAGGTGGGCCCCATACTCCACCAGGGTGCCCTGGCTGGGGGGATAGGTGGTAACGAGTGCAAGGTGCATACTAGTTTCCCACCTCCGTGGTGGGGGACTGGTAGGCCCCCTCCCGGTCGAGCCGCCGAATTGCCAGGATGTCCTTGAGGAACTTGAGCGAGTCCTTGACAGGATCCACCTTTGAACCGGGGGCATCGAACCAGCGTACCGGCACCTCGGCCACCTTGAGCCCCAGGCGGTTGGCCAGGTAGAGCAGCTCGAGGTCAAACGAAAAGCCCATCATACGCTGGCGTGGAAACAGCTCCTGAACCGCTTTACGGCTAAAGAGCTTGAAGCCGCACTGGGTGTCCTTCAACCGCACGCCTGAAAGCCAGCGGGCCAGTGAGCGCAGTCCCCAGCTGGCCAGGTGCCGCACCAGGCTTTTGTTCTCTTCTTTAGCGCCTTCGGCGGCTCGAGACCCCACAGCCAGGTCGTAGCCTTCATCCAGCTTTGCCAGCAGGCGGGGAAGCTCCTCGATGGGGGTGGAATTGTCGGCGTCGGCAAAAAGCACCCGCTGCCCCCTGGCCGCCAGAACCCCCCGGCGCACCGCCCCGCCCTTCCCGGTGTTGGCGTGGCGCAAAACCCGCAGGTTCTTCCAGCCCAGCCGCTCGACCAGGTTGGCGGTACCATCGACGGAGCCATCATCGGAGAGGATGAGCTCCCAGCACGGCTCCATCCCCGAAATCACCACCGCAAAAGCCCCCAGGGTGGGCAGAATTCGTTCGGACTCGTTGTAGGCCGGTATCACAACCGACAGCTTTGGGTTTGGGCACTCCTGGTCGCGCCAGCGTTCAAAGTCAGCGTAGGACATACTGCCTCCTGTGGTGCAAAACATGTTGGGTCGCAATCAGCATAAAGCCGAGCAGCAGCAGGCCCTTGGCCACCCCCTGAGCCACAATCAGCTCCAGGCCGGAGCCGTGCCAGACCAGCATCAGTAGCAGTTGCAACAATCCCGCCCCCAGCCCCCACCAGCCCAGCTGGCCGTATCCTTGCGCCAGAAAGTGGTTGGCAATTACGTTGGCTAGGGCATACAGGGTGGTCATCAGGGCATAGGGGGCCACCAGTGGCGCTGCTGCAATGTAGCCAGGCCCAAATAGGGTCTGAACCACCCACTCGGGAGCCACGGCACACACCCCGATAAAAGCCAGGCTAATCAGGGCCACGCTGGAGAAAGCCCAGCCCAGCAAGTATGTGGGGTTCCGGCCCTGGGCATGGGCCTGAGCCACCATCGGAAAAACAGCCATCCCCACCGCCCAGGAGCCATAAAAGACGATTCTGCCAATCATCGCCACCGCCGCATACAGCCCCGCCTGGGTAGGCTCGAGCAGGGCCTTGGCCAGCAGCACGTCGGCGTTGAGGATCAGGGCCTGGGCCAGCAGGTTGCTGCCTGTGGCCAGCATATAGCCACCCTCCGGGCGCGCCGACCCCTGCGCTCCAAGGGTTTTCCTCAGCGCCGCCAGCGCCACCCCCACCCCCACCAGGGTGGCCGCCACCGCAGCGGTAGCCCCCGGCAGAAGCAGCAAAGCCGGCAAGGTCAGGCCAATTTTGCTGAGGTGCTCCAGAACCATGTTGGTTCCCAACTGGCCCTGCAGCTGGCGCCCCTGAATTTCGCCACGAGCCGCGCCCAGCAAGGCGTACAGCGGCAGGAAAGCCCCCAGCATGACGTACCACAAAGGCGGCAGCGTGCTCAACTGGCCCAGGGGGAGGCTCAGAAGGATCAGCACGGCCCCCAGCGCCCCCCCCAGCCGCAGGGCTTGCAGGCGGGTATAGGTCAGTGCGCTCGAGCCTGCTGCTGCATGGCGCGCCCCCACCTGTTGCAAAGCGAGGGGCAGCACCGTCAGGAGTAAGAACAGCGACATAAAGGCGGCATAGCTCCCGTACTCTGCCGGGCCCAACCAGCGCCCCAGCACCAGCGCATAGCCGTAGTTGAGCACGTTGACCACCAGCATGGCCGCAAATAAGACCAGGCTGTTTTGTAGAAAACGCTTACGATCCATAGGTTTACAGGTGTCGGGCCAGCTCAGGGTCGCGGCGCAAGGCCTCGAGAACCTTCTTGATGTCCTGGCTGCGCTCTTTCTTCACGATGAGGGTAACCGGGCCATCGCGCACTATCAGCACGTTCTCCAGACCCAGCGTAACGATGATGTCATTGCCGGTGGTATAGAGGATGGAACCGTGGGTGTCCAGACCCACGTGGCGGGCCAGCTCGAGGTTGTCGGTGGAGCCCAGCAGCCGCTCGAGGGCGTTCCAGTCGCCCAGGTCATCCCAGCCAAAGCTGGCCGGTATCACGCAGGCTTTGTCGGTGTGCTCCATCACCGCGTAATCCAGGCTCTTCTT
>Ga0272446_1001623_pt1 | contig 32293 bp, 22 predicted proteins | sample YNPCB0061_FD_194587 | JGI IMG/M metagenome (GOLD analysis project Ga0272446, IMG submission 194587) | Hot spring microbial mat communities from Yellowstone National Park, WY, United States - YNP-CB-006-1 | ecosystem: Environmental > Aquatic > Thermal springs > Hot (42-90C) > Sediment | place...
CGATGTCTGCGGCAGCCAACAGGATGGCTTGCCAGCGATCGGGCGTATGGTCGTGCGTCAACGCAGCGAAGACGGCATCGGCCAGGCGACGTTCCGCGTGAACCAGTCGGGCCGGGGCGGTCTTGTTCCGAGCAGCACGGTGGAGCCGATCCAGCCAGCCTGACAGATCATCAACCAATCGAGCTGTCGAGTTCTCACGAACCTGGATTCGCCCCAATGGGACAGCGAAGTGTGTTGCCAGATTGTCACGTTGGAGATAGCCGTACCGCAAAAAGGTAGTAATTCCGCGAGACGTACCCAGCCCGCAGATGGCACGCGCGGCATCGAGAGGATTCTTCGCTGCCCGGCGTCCGCTTGAGCAGCGGCCTTCACGGAACAGCAGTTGAATCTCTGCGAAATTGCTTGGCGTTCCCCAGAGCGGAAACCACTGCTCGCCACGACCAGGCTTCTTCCGCCCTTTGTTGAGGACGAACTCGTCCATGTCCGAACTTGAACCTGCTCCGATGCCACGCGGTGCGAAATAGTAGGGAGAGGACAAGTAGTGATTCTGATCGGCGTTGGATCGCCGAGTGACGCCAGATTGGATTATGAGCGCTCCTTCAAACGCAAGGAGAAGATCCCAAGGCGATCCTTCGCCTTCGGGTAGAAACTGACGAAACGGGCCTGCAAAGGTTTCCTTTTTGGGTCTCTTGGCACCTTCTTTTGCTTGTGGTTGGAAACCGCCATCCCAAGCGTCACGATCTGAACCGTCACTCCACAAGGCTGAGCCTATGTGGGCTTTCCACTTCTCACCGAGTATCGTTTCGACGATCGCACCAAGGTAGGCAGCAGTGTATCCGCCACTACCTTCGTTTCCTCCAGTTCCAAAAATCGCCGGTTTGGAATAGCGATCCCCAAGATCCGCAACAACCGTGGACAGCCATTCCAGTCCGGGGCCTCTTAGCCGAAGTTGAAACCTTCTCAGCATTAGCGGTTCGTCTGCTTTCTCCGGTTTCTCGCCTCCTCCTTCAGATATGACTTCTCGGACGAGCGATATCGTGCTGCGGAATCGTGTGAGTCGATCAATCTTTGATTCCTCAATCGCGGTGAGGGCGGCGCGTGCCGTTTTCTCCGGCGATCCTGGGTAATACCCAGATCGTGCTCCCCACGGATTGAAGAATGGCGTCGGCTCGTACTTCTCCAGAAAGAACGCTTCCAGTTCCTCCTTCGACAGTTTGCTGAGCAGACAGAAGCGTTCGCCGTCCCACCAGCCGCGGGCCTGGGCGTCGGCCTGCTCGCCGACCAGCCGCAAGATGCCGAGCGCTTTCAGATAGTTGGCCAGCGGGGCTGGGGAGCAGCCCTTCAGGATGTGCATGTGCATGGTCATCGGTTCGCCTCCGCGGTCAAAGTCGGGTCGCTGGTCGTTAGCTGCGACGCCCGCACGTCGGCGGCTCGCAGGATCCCTTCGAGGAACGCCAGCGCGGCCGGGCCGTGGCGTTGTTGCAATCCGATACATCGTTCCCGCCAACTGGCTCCTGTCTTGGGCGACAATCCGAGTTTGGCCGGTTCGAGGGTCAGCGTCACTTCCGGGATCGGCGGCTCGCCCGGCACCAGGGCCACGCTCGGCAAGCGGTCGCCCTCGCGCACGCCGCGGATCGGCAGGCCCCGACCGTCCCGGTCGCGGTAGTCCTGATCCTTCGGCGCGGCATGCAGGCCAACCCGCACCTTGCCGTGATGGCTGGCGACCAAGTACGCCACGAGGTCGAATTCCTCGGCGGTGCATTCCAGCAAGCGCTCGATCAGCGGTGTCGGCGGCGGCAGCGGTTGTTGCTCCGGCAAGGGCTGCTTCATCTGCTCCAAGACAGCTACCCAGGGGCCGAGCAAGGCGTCGTGTTTCGGCAAGTAGACATCGAGCAAAGCGAAAAGGCCGAGGGCACTCGCAAGTTCGTGGCGAAACGCCGGGCGGGTTTCGCTGTCGTCCAGGTAGCGATACATGTCCGGCGGTCTTCGCCATGCTCCTTCAGGACCTTTGGCCAGATCGGTTCGCGGGGGACGGTTTGCTCCGCGAATCGCTCCCTGGAACGCCGGGTGAGACTTGCCCCAGTCATGCCAGAGAGCGGCCAGTTCGAGAAGGTCTTGAAGATTGGCGGGGAGGTTCAGTTCTTGGGCAATCAGCCTTGCGTGTTCCGCGACTTCCTTGGTGTGGCACGCGATCGTCTTCCAGGGGTTGAAGCTCAACTGCTCGCCGTCCTGCTGATCGTCGGCTTCTTCCAACGCATGGGTTGCCTGGGCAACGGCCGGCTCGACAACTGGCGGAACCGGCTCGGCCGAATCGGCATCGAAGCCGCGCTCGGTGCGATAGCCGCCGCTGTCGGCGGCCACACAGACGACCCGACCGGGCAGCAGCGCCTCGCGGGTCGCGGGCTTCCACTCGCCATCCAGCCAGTCCCACACCCACGCCCGCTTGCCGGCTTTCAATTTCGCCTTGCCCTTCTCGCACAGCCAGTCACGAGCCTTCAGAAACGGCACCGCGCACAGTTCTCGCCGATGGGGTTTGTAGTCCTCGGGCGGGTGGTGAGGCGGTTCACCTTTGCGGTCGGCGGGGATGGCGAGCCAGAAGACTTGCAAGTCGCGCTCCTCATCCGAGCGGATGAACCGGCTGATGTCGAGGTCCGCGCCGGTCAGATCGGGCGTGGTGTCGAAGAGTTCGTCGAACTCTTTGCGCAGGAGTAAATGCTTAGGGGCATACGGGTAGAGCCGCCGACGTGCGGCTTCATCCAGCTCGGCTTCATACGCTTCGAGCGCCTGGATTCCCACGTCCTGGAGTTGCTGAATCGTGTCCCACGCGCTGGCGAGTTCCTCGGGCTGATACGGGGCCGCATCCTCGGGGTTCTTCCGTCGATCGACTACCACCACGCGACCTGTACCGCCATAGCGGGCACAGCGGCCGAAGCGCTGCACCAGGCTAGGCCACGGAGCCAGCTCGGTGATGAGGCAGCCGGCGGAAATATCGACACCGGCTTCGACCACCTGCGTGGCCACGATGATCCGATCCACCCCACGCTGGCAGGCCGAGCGCGACAGGAATTGTTCACGCCATTCCTCGCGTTCGGCAGGGCGGAACCGGCTATGCACCAGTTGCACTTCGCCTCGGTGCAGTTTCCTCACGGCATCGAAGGTTTTGCAAGCTCGCTCGACCGTGTTGCACACAACTAACGTGATCTTGCCAAAGTCGCCATCACCTAGTTTGGAATGTTCTTCGGTTATTCGTTTGGCGAAGCCCTTGTCATCGTCGGGTTTGATCGTGTCCGTCGTTGTCACCGTCTTGGCAATGTCCCACAGCCCGCCGCTGCGTTGATTGATCGGAACCTCGCAGGGACTTTGAATCCAAGTGGGGTGATGCTTGGCCGTGTCCACGCTGTGCAACCAGCCGGGTTGCAGCGTCGCGCTCATCCACCAGGTGTAACAAGGGCGAAGGTGCTTGCCGTGATCCTGATCGCGATACGCTTGCAGTTGGGCCGAGGTCGCCAGGCCGACATCCATGAGCTGGACTTCGTCCATGACCCACAGGCAGTCTTGATTCAGCAAACCAAACTCCATCGGCCAACGAGCCCGAGAGCCGGCATAACCCCGATTCAACGCTCGCGACAATAGCATGTCCTGGGTGCCAATGAGGATGGCGGGTCGTTCCGGGTGCAGGAACCACTCGCCGCTGTCTTCGCCACCCATCACCATGTGGATCGTCGGCCGGTGCTCCTCGGGGATACGGGCGGCAAGCTCTTGGGCAACCTGGTACGTCTGCTCGACGAGTACGCGCATCGGCAGGCACCAGACCAACCGGCGTGGCCAACTGTCGTCCCGGCGATGCAACTGATGGTAGCTCCAGGCAGCCAGCACGCCTTCCGTCTTGCCCAGACCCGTGGGAATGCGGATGAGCCGATTGCGACAAGTGGGTTCGGCTGCCAAATCCGCTTGCCACGGACGCGGTGACGCATGGAGAGTCAGTGCTGCGAACCACTCTTCGAAAGTTCGATCACTCATGATCGTTTGAACCATGCGCTGTTACTGCATCAACTGTTACCCAGTCAGGTGGTTTGAAAAAAAGCGTACCGCGCCCCACCTGGTGCTGCTATGTCGGTAGGTCGTTTTCCGGATTTTTTGTTGATAGCCGAAACCCTTAATTTCTAATACTATGTGGCCACTCTGCTAGCGATTGGCGGGTTGTCATCGGAAAGCTACTATCGGTGGCGTTGCGGGTAAATTGGCCGGTTAGCCGAGTGACACGACCAGTTGCACAAGACCGAGCGGGCGCGTAAGCACACGCCCTGCGGGTGACGGTGGCCTCGATACACTGTTCGGCTGCTGGCAACTCGGTCGGGTAGCAGGGACCGCAGCGATTACATCGGTGAACTGCGATTCGATTTGAGGAGTGGCAAGGGTCGGCGGTGACGATCCCTTGACTTTGTTCAGGCGGGTCAACTGCCCAAAATCGAGATTATTTGAAACTTTTCTTGGTTCTCAATTGTCAATAGAGATGATAACTTCGTCTTGGAATGAATTGAACAAGTGGTTGATTAAGATCGGGACAAAATTATTGTAAAACCAAAAATATCGCTCTAAATGAGTTGCGTGTTATTCCCCGCAACCATCGCCCACACTTTGCATTGATGTGTGATCAACGTTGTGTTGATCGGTGCAAAGTAGTCTGGTTGTAAGTGAGGTATCGATGTTTGGTGTGATCAGGCTTGTAGCTGCCTTCATTATTGCCACGCTTTTGTTGAGCCCGTTACAAGCGAGTATTATCAACACATTTGATAATCCGGGTGATGTGATTTTAAGCCCGACACAGGCACCGGGCACCTGGTATGTAGACCGTTATCCACCTGCTGGCTTTGCTGCGGGTCAAATCGGTGGTGGACGAACAGGGGTGTTGCATCATTTTATCAGTGCGAATGATGCTTCAAATTTGCGACCACCCTCTTTCAGCACGGCATTCTACAACACACAGGGGCGTAAGTTCGACCTCCCGAGTGGCACAACAGCCATGGGTATCGAACTCTACGTGCCTTCTGATTGGGCAAATTTGAACCAAAATGTCCTTGGTGCTGAAGGACGCTTGGGCAGTTTCTGGGGAACAGCGGTTGATTCTTTTAACACAATTAGTTTTTACCCAATCATTGAGTACAATAATCAAGCTGGCTTTCGTGTATGGAATAACGGGGTTTGGATTAATGTACCTGGCTTCACGGGATATGATAAGTGGTATGACTTAGCCATCGAAATCGATGGAGCCAACTTCAATTACTACATCAATAGCGCTTTGGTTGCCACGGTTAACGCATTGGGTTCGACACAGCTCTCCAATGTCATTCTCCAAGGGTACAATGCGGGCAACAGCTACAATATTTATTGGGACAATTTGCGTAATAGTACCTTTATTCCTGAGCCGACGACATTGGCCCTGTTTGGGCTTATGGGCACTGCAGCTCTGAGTTATCGCGTCCGACGCCGGTTCCGGTCTTGATCAGAGAATAGCCTGAAAAGAGCATTTACGTCACTCAAGACTTTACCCCAGTGGGTTTCTGCTGGGGTTTTTGTTATCAGCAGGTCATTGCGCGATCGTAAGGTATCAGGGTGCCGTTTGGGTGCCTTTTATGCGGTTTAATTACCAATTCTCGTATACTGGCCGGAGATCAGTGCGGCGAGTGGTAGATCGAATTCGTCGGGGGGCAAGTCGGGCAAACGAACGTTGTTCACGACCAGCCTGTTGCCGTAAACACGCACGTTGAAAGCAAACGGTTTGTCGTCAATAACTTTTTGCAATGCTTGAAGCCCTCGAAGTAAGTCAGGTTTTTGTTTCGCAGCCGACGCGCCTTCGCATTGCATATCGACTCCGGTGATCAACCCAACGGCCGTCGTTCCATTCCGAGTAAGCTGGTACTCGGCAACGAGTGTCAGGCCGTGTTTGATCGACCTGTTGTCATCAGTTTGCACGATCTCAGTTACGGAGATGGTCACGTAATTAGGTGTGATCTGCAAGGAACTGATGACGCGACCACGGGTACAGTACCAATTACCAACAATCCCCTCCGTGGGTGTCCCTGTTGGATTGGTCACGGGTGAAGCTGGGAGCTGAGAGCCGTGAGCGCCGGCGAGGAAGGGAACCGGAGCGGGTGTCTCAATCGTCTGACGACGAGAAGCACAAGGGGAAATCAGGATATCCGATTGGGACGGATCATGGGGTGGGCAATTCGGGGCTGCTGTTGCGTTGAACAGAGTTGTCGTGGTCTGACCACTTAGCATTTGACCGAATATCTCGGCCATCATGTTAAACTCAGCCGGTGGCACGTTCGCTGGTGTGGGTGGGGACCACCCGGGAAATGCGGAAGTGGTTGGTCGATGTGGGTTTAGAGGCATTTCAGTGCTGGGCAACCGAGGTGATCCGATCCAAAACCGTTCCTGCACGCTGCTCGGGAAGCCAGTGGACAGATGACCTGGTCGGCCGTTTGACTCGACCGATGGCACGATTGCATTTGGTTTTGCAACGGGCTTGTGCCGAGGCAAGGGGGCCAAGTTGTGGTGGTTTTGGTCCGGAAGCTTGGGTAGTCCAAGATAAGCCCAAGCTGCCGTGATGAGGTAAACCACCGCAAAGTGAGGAGCCATTAGAGTCGACATGCTCCGATTCCCTGAGCAGGTAGTTGTCCCGTGACGATCATGCCGTTTGCCCTGCTATTGCACAACCCCAATACGAGTGCAGTAGTCGGTACCATAACGATTGCCCACCTATAGTCCGAAATGCTGATGATTTCCGGTTGTCGTCGTTGTCGGGGGATTGGTTATGATCGTTGGTCGTCTGGCACCGTCGCCGACGGGAGCACAACATATTGGCAACGCCCGCACTTATTTGATTGCCTGGCTTTCTGCGCGCTCCCAGGGAGGCACGGTTCGGTTGCGGATTGAAGATATTGATTCCCCCCGTGTGAAACCTCAAGCAACGCAGCAAGCGCTGGACGACCTCCGATGGCTGGGGCTGGACTGGAATGAATCGCCCGTGATTCAATCGGAGCGAATCCCGCTTTACCAAGAAGCTCTCCAGAGCCTGCAACACAAGGAATTGGTTTATCCGTGTACTTGCACTCGATCCGACGTGGCGTCGGCGGCGAGTGCTCCACATGCCGAACATGAAGGACCAACCTATCCGGGAACCTGCGCCTGGCGATGTGTAGCGGATGCCAAGGATTTGACCCGGCACGGTCTGCCGTTTGCTTGGCGATTTCGTGTCAGGGAAAGTCCAACTTTCACCGACCGCTTTGCCGGACCTCAGCAGATCGACCTGGCCCGTCTTGGTGGAGATTTCGTGGTTTGGAAAGCGGCCGGTACACCAGCGTATCAACTCGCGGTTGTGGTGGATGATGCTGCGATGGGGGTCACAGAAGTCATTCGTGGTGACGACCTCATTCCCTCGACCCCACGACAATTGTTGTTGTATCAGGCATTAGGAATTACGCCACCGACATTTGCTCATGTTCCGATGGTCGTTGGGGAAGATGGCCGCCGGTTGGCTAAACGACATGGGGATACCCGTCTTGCAACTTTGCGCGAGGCCGGTGTTCGGCCCGAAGCGTTAATCGGGCTATTGGCATGGTCGTGTGGTTGGATTCAAAAGCCCGAGGCACGGTGGCCTCGGGAATTACTTCCGCTTTTCCGATTGGAAACGATTCCTCATGAACCACTGGTTTGGCGAGACGATTGGCTGCACCAGGTGCAATAAATCCGAGTTTGGACCTTGTAACTGTTGACGGCATTAGTGAGGTAAGGTGTTGGGTGCCTGGAAGGCTTCTGGTGGCTCCGCCTTGGGAACAACCACTACACCCGACTCGGTAACGGTGAATCCTCGCCGGCGGTCAAACTCGGGGTCATATCCCAAAACGGTATAGGGAGGCAATTTCACATCCTTGTCGATAATCGCTCGACGGATGCGGCTATAACGGCCCACATCGACACCATCGAAGAGAATAGAGTCTTCGATGACCGAGTAACTGTTCACTCGAACTCGGGGTGAGAGAATACTTCGCCGCACCTGGCCACCCGAGATAATCGAGCCGGAGCAGACCACGCTATCGAGGGCTTCACCCCGGCGAGCCTGTCCAACAGGGCCCTCGAAACTAAACACGAATTTGGGAGGCGGATGTTGGGGCTGGTAGGTACGAATGGGCCAGGAGGCATCGTAGAGATTCAGGACGGGATCCACGGCCACAAGGTCCATGTTGGCTTGGTAGTAAGCATCAAGTGTTCCGACATCGCGCCAGTAAGGAACGGCTTTGCGGTTTTCATCACGAAAACGATAGGCAAAAACGCGTAAGCCTGCTTCGATCATGACGGGGATGATATTCTTACCGAAATCGTGATCACTTCCAGGACGAGCTGCGTCTTGGCACAATAATTCGAACATCAAACGCGTGTTGAAAACATAAATGCCCATCGATCCCAGGGCAAACTGTGGCTCCTCCGGCATCGGGTCGGCAGCCGTGGGCTTCTCCAGAAACGAGACAACCCGATCATCGGACCCGACTTGCATAATGCCGAAATGCTTGACGTCAGTCAGCGGAACCGGGATACAGCCGATGGTGACATCCGCTTCACGCTCTTTGTGAGCACGGATCATTTTTCCGTAATCCATCTTGTAGATGTGATCGCCAGCCAGGATCAGGATGTGATCCGCATCTTCACGTTCAATCGAGTAGATATTTTGATAAACCGCGTCGGCAGTACCCTTGTACCAGGTCTCATCGATCCGTTGTTGCGGAGGTAATACCTCGACAGATTCTCCCAATTCCGTGCTCAAAAAGCTCCATCCTTGCCGAATGTGCCGATCCAGACTGCGCGACTTGAACTGAGTCACCACCAGCACCCGACGCAAGTTGCTATTGATGCAATTGGACAATGTGAAGTCGATGATTCGATAGAGTCCACCGAATGGTACTGCAGGTTTGGCTCGGTCCCGGGTGAGCGGCTCCAACCGCGTTCCCTTTCCGCCTGCCAAGATCACCGTCAAAACACCCCGCATTGCTGCCCCCAAACACCCTGAATTGCCTACATTGTGTACTGTGTTGGCCCCCATGCAAAGAGGGAATCGCTGCGAACTGGCTCGAATTTTGCCACCAAGACCTGGATTTCCGTAGCGAGTGTGCTGAACAGTGCCCGGATCAGCGCTGACTTTACACAATTCAAAATGAAACGACCCGGGTTTAACCCCCGGGTCTGAGTGTGGTTAGGGGAGGGTCAGGCTAAATCACCGGGTAGATTGAGTTGTGAATCTGGCTGCCATATGGCTCCAAACGCACTTAATGGTACAAAACCGAACTGAGCGAGCTGCGTTTCGCCAGTGAGCTGTTTCCGGGGTACTTGAGCGGTCCATGTTGGTTTCTCTGCTGGCATCGTCGAGTTGAGACTCGAAGTGGGTGCCGTTTGCGTCGTACCTGTGATCGCCTCCATAGCGGAGGTGCCTGACATCAGGTAAACATTATCAGGGATTCCCAGCATCGAAACGGATTGTCCGCTCACACCTGAGAACCCTGTGAACGTGATTGACCAGGATCGAAGCCAACCGGTGTTTCGAGCCGCATGATCCGTAACTTCCAGGGTCCATGTCCCTACGGTGTTGGTGCCATTCAAAACCGCAAGTGCTTGCTCCGGTCGAAAACTACCGGTAAAGGGTGCTCGGGCGGAAGCTGAACTCAGCCCAACGGTTGCCTGGTCATCGAAGACTGTATTTCGCAGGTTGGAGCCACTTCCCCCCCGGCGGTCAAACAAGGTAATCGCGGTTCCATCCGGAGCTTTGAGAATAATCGTCAGGTTCTCGAGACACGGGTGATTGAGCTTCACCTGTACGTTGACATCGGTGATCTGCAGTGATTCGGAAACCGTGATTGTTGAACGCGTGGTTTGCAAATCGTTAATGGGAAGCACCGAACTCCGACTCTGATAAGTGCGGGTCTGTCGTACTTGCAATCGGGCGGAGGCGGAATACCGGTCGTCGGGGGTTTCGCCGTTGATCCCATCGCCGTCCTGATTCATCAGCCGGCCGCTCGTATCACGGATGTCTGGTCCGATTACCATCTGGTAGACACCGCCTCGAGTTTGATTGGCAAAGCTGACATCAAATTGTGTGTTGTTCGATCCCTCCACCGCAGCGACGGTAAAACTCGTGTTGATTGTGGATCCATTACGAGTGAATCTCACAATATCAGCGGCAGTGAAGGTACTTGGGTCGATTGGCTGATCGAATGTGAAACGAACCTTATTGAAGTTCACATTTGGCGTCCCGATAAATTCGGAATTGGTCACCTTTGGCCCGCTTGGGGAGAGAGTTGCGGATGCAATGGCACAATCTTCCGGTATGTCGCCGTTGGTGGAATCGCCATCCTGGTTCATTGGTGTGCCAAACTCATCGAGGATATTCGGGCCGATGACCATCCGATAGAGTCCGGCCTCCGTCTGTGAAGCGAACATCACATCAAACTGAGTGTTGTTGGAACCATTGACAGCTGTAATCGTGAAATCAGTGGTGATCGGGTTTCCATCCCGCGTGAATTCCACGATGTCACTCGCAGTAAAGCTACTGGGATTGATCGGCCGATCGAAGGTAAACCGGACTTGGTTAAAGCTGCGTGCTGTCGTTCCTGAGAAAGTGGAATTCGTAACCACTGGACCGGAACCCACCAGTGTGGCACTGGCTGTATACCGATCCTCAATCGGCTCGCCATTTACCAAGTCTCCATCCTGGTTCATGGGCAAACCATTATTATCCCGGATGTCAGGTCCGATCACCATCTGGTAATTGCCGGGTGCTGTCTGAGTGGCGAACCCGACATCGAATTGTGTATTGTTCGATCCGGTCACCGGCGTAATGGTGTAGTTGGTGCTGATGGCTGCCCCATTTCGTGTGAAACTCACGATGTCGGCCGAGGTGAAGGTGCTTGCATCAATGGGCCGGTCGAAGGTGAATCGCACGGTGTTCAAGTTGAACGAAGTGGTCCCACTAAACGTTGAAGACGTTACGATGGGACCGGAACCCGTGATCATGCCAACCGCCGTATAACGATCCTGAATGCTCTCCCCATTCGTAGCGTCACCATCCTGGTTCATTTGATATCCGAATGTGTCCCGGATATCGGGACCTATGACCATCGAGTAGCTGCCTGGCGCGGTCTGCGGACTAAACGAGACATCAAATTGTGTGTTATTTGATCCGGCAACCGCTGTAATGGTATAGCTGGTGTTGATCGTCGCTCCATTAGGCCCGGTGAAGCTCACAATATCCGTCGAGGTAAAGCTACTTGGGTCAATTGGTCGGTTAAACGTCAACCGAACTCGATCCAGGGTATTGTTTGTTGAACCCGAGAAGGCGGAATTGGTGATCTGGATTCCGGAGCTCGCTAAATATTTGGCCAGGTTCAACCGTCCACCAGTTTGCGATACGTTGGCGAGGCTGGAAACAGTATCAACGGATGCTTTGAGTTTGTTAATCACATCCGTGTAGCTCCAATTCGGATGCTGTGACCAGAATAAGGCCAAAGCACCGGCAACATGGGGCGCTGCCATGGACGTCCCACTATAATAAGCGTATTGGTTCCCTGGAATGGTGCTGAGAATTGAGACCCCGGGCGCGGCCAAGGTCACCGTGTTCACACCGTAATTGGAGAAACTAGCGAGTTGATCACTACTCGTGCTTGCTGCAACGGTAACCACGTTGTTGTAGGTCGTGCTATAGCTCGCCGGATAGTAGGGACTGCTATCAATATTAACTCCACTATTCCCCGCTGCTGCCACAAAGATATGGCCATAATCTCTTGCACGGCTAATAGCTGTACTCAAGACACTGCCACCGCCTCCACCCCAACTGTTGTTGGAAATCTTTGCACCCATGTTCACTGCATAATTCAATGCCGCCACGGCATCACTGGTATAGCCAGTGCCGTTCGCGGTCATGAATTTCAACGACATGATCTTGACTGACCAGTTCACTCCCGCCACTCCGACTCCGTTGTCTCCAACAGCGCCGATCGTTCCTGCGACATGAGTGCCGTGCCCGTTATCATCCATTGGGTTGTTGTCATTGTTCGCAAAATCCCACCCGTAGACATCGTCGATGTAACCATTTCCATCATCATCGATACCGTTGTCTGGGATTTCCCCAGGATTGGTCCAGATGTTGGCACTTAAGTCGGGATGAGTGTAATCCACTCCGGTATCAATCACAGCAACGATCATACTGCTTGAGCCGGTCGCGATATCCCAAGCCGCTGGAGCGCTAATCTTCGGCATCGCCCACAGCGAGTTGTACGATGGATCGTTGGGAATAGCGGAGGACACAATCAAGCTGTCGAGGGTAGCCGAGGCTACGTCTGGCAATTGCGAATAGTAACTGATGGCTTGCGAGACATCCGTACCCGGACGGAGCGTTACCAGATAGATTCCAAAACCGAGGTGTTTCACAGTGTTGGCATAGGGTGTCGCTTGTAGGTTGAGGCTGGCGGTTCGAGACTCGGTGGTGGAATTGGTAACCACTATAAGACGCTCTACCTGCGCGAGGTTTTCAGGTACCGCAGTGAGCTGTGCCGGTAGAGCGAATGGTGGTACCACGCGCAATGCCGATGGCACGGTACGATCTTCCAATTGCTCAAATTTTAGTCCAATACGGTACGGTCGGTTACCGGTGGGGAACCGCATTTGCGAACCCTCTAGGGAAAACAAGAGACTTTCAGAGGGGGGAGGAGCGCGAGTCTGACGGGAGCAGTCCTGTCTTCATGTTTATAAAACGTGATTGCCGCGCTGCAATCGAGTTGTGGCTTTTTTCCCGAGGGTTTTTGTGGAGAAGTGGGCTAAAGTCGATGAGTTTAGGTAACTCTTCGCTCCAATCAAAAAAACCAGCTCCTTCAACTGGTGAAGGAGCCGGTATGCTCTTGAACTTGAATGATGGAATTGAGCAATTAACGCAATTCTGGGTTGACTTGGCTGCGCTTGTACAAGGGTAGGTGGCGGTAGTAGACTTCGAGGGTCAGCAGACACAACGCGGTGGTTCCAAGTCGACCACAGCTGGCTCCAATTGTTCCTGCTTCCGGTTCCCAACTGCCTTGGTTTATGCCATCACCCCGATATTGGGTTTCAATCAACCAATCGCGCATTCCATTCCGACGCGTACCATCAGGTTGTTTGGGACCTTCGTTCCAATCGCGCCACTGATCTGAGCCGAAGAAATGCACTACCTGTGTGGCGTAATAGTAGTAGTACAGGTTACTGATTTGCCGCGTGTTGAAACGTGGACCAGATTTGGAAAGTCCCAGCACCCCTTCTGCCATGCCCGGGTGGTCTGGACCCCAACCATCTATGTAGTAACGACAGAGGAGGCCTACGGCAGTAAGAGCGGTACCGGGTTGAGCACCGGTCTTATCGTTGTAGCCGTATACTGCCTTGCGGGACCCAGACGAGACGGAGTTCAAAAATCCAACCGCCTTCTTGATGACGCGGTCGTCAACAGCAATGTCCTTGCTCAGTTGAGCTGCCTTTAACGCCTGAATTTGCCAACCCACGATCGACGTGTCACCGTTTGTGCCCGCTGAGTAACCCCAACTGCCGTTGGGACCCTGGGCCTGCTGAATGTAATTGATCGCGGCTTGGGCGGGGGCTAACAGTAAGGACTTGTCTCGGGTCATGCCATAGGCTTCACACAAGGCTATAGTCCCGATCGCTTGTGAATACATATTTGAGGTCGAAGCGAATTTCCCCGCATTGGGGCCTCGGGTGGGGCACTGCTTGATCAGGAATCGAAGCCCGGCATCGACAGTTTTCTGGTACTTCTTACCTTTTAAATGGGTCTCCCCCGCCGCAAGGAATGGTAGAATTGCCATGCCCGTCGCAGCGACAACTTCCTCGCGGGACCCTGCATCAAACACCCAACTACCATCCTGACGTTGTTGTTTGGCAAGCCATGCCAACCCCAAAGCCACGGCTCGTTCACTCGCTTCGTTCCCGCCTCCCTCCTTGATCAACCGGCTCTTTGTTGCACCAGCTCGACCCAACATCAAGGCGTTCGCATAGCCATTGTCCCCACCGGTGCCGAAGGCAGAACTCCCTTCCGTTCCAGGTGCACCGGTAATGCTCTTATCTAATGTGGGTAAACCAATGGCGAGCAGCCCCTGCGTGTCGTTCTCCTGAACATTGGGTTGGCCGATGTTGTCCTGTGTTCGTAGTGAGTCGACTGTTTGCTCAGCAAGTTGTTCCTGCTCGGGAAGTGTGGCAATAACAGTAGACTGCAAGCCCAAGTCGGTATTGGTTAGGTCTTGTTCGGGTGGCTCATCTTCCCGTTCCACTGAGGTTGAAACAATCTTCTCGGGTGGCTTGGTTTCGGCGGTACGCGAGCCAAACATGAGTATCAAAATCGCGATCAAACCTACATGGATCGCACCACTAATGACCCAAGCCGGAATGTGCTTTTTAATCAGCCGTTCGTGGGGAGTTTCCTCTGCCGCCTCGAGTCGGCGAATCACCGGAGCGCGGACAGAAACGGGGGGCTCGACCGGGGCGGTTGGTGGTTTCGGGTCGCTCACGGTCCATCTCCTGGTGCAAAAGGTGGCGATTACTTGGGTCGCAAATGAATGAACTCACGAATTACGAGCCAAACGGATTTCTTGACCGATGACTTTCAATTTCCAACTGGGTTTTGTGATCACCTTTGCGAAATAACCACGTGAGTCCTAGCGCTGTTCCAATCAAGACTAACACGGACACGGCTGCAGTCTTCAAAAAACCATCCCAGCTAATCGGTGTTGCCGCATCCGGATCGGGTAACACACGAATGGCTCGGCCCAACAAGAGCGGAGCCCGTTTAATCACATTCTGGTTGGGATTGTTTGGATCCGGTTCGCTGGATTCGTAACGGAGTAATTTAAACGCATAGCCTGCGAACGATACCCATTTATTAACCCGACCAGTTGGTTCAACTCCCTCGGGCGGGTCCGTAAATACGATACAGACCGGATTGCCCCGTGGTTCATCCTTGGGAACCAGCCAACCCTCAAAGTAGGCATCCAGACCCGCATCTCGGAGCTTACGGGTGGGTTCCCGTCGGCGAAGCATGATCAAACGTCCTTCGAACAGAACCAAGTCTAACTTGTAATCCTGTCGTCCGTCGAGAAACAAATCCGCAAAGTTCAGATCGGTACGGGCATATTTTTCCAAATCGTCGAGGCGATACCGACGGGCATGCAACAACAACCGATTCCAAGCGGACGCTTCCGCCCAGCCCTCAGCCCCCTTTGCTATAAACGCATCGTCTTTAATAAATTGATATATCCGCAATCGTTTATCCAGCTGAGCTGGGTTGGGCACAATCGAAGGCAAGTCCTCCATTTTCTCGAAGATGGTTACACTTTTCCCAATGATAAGCGGGATCGGTCCATCCTGTGGATCCTGTTTAACTTTGAAGAAGTAACCACAGGCGATCGCCGGTTTGTTCACCTCCAACCACGCTTCAACAGGGTGGTTCTGGAGGGCGGTGAGTGTTGTTGGCAACTCAGTGAAAACCAACGAAATTACGTCCGTCGGCGACTCATCCACCGGTATCACTAGCGCTTCATAGATTTGATGAGTACCGAGCTCGGCAAGCGATCGAGAGGCGTTGAGCCGTCGGACCTGCGTTAATAACCCCTCAAAGCGAAGGAGGTCCAATCGGTAAGTAAATCGAGACGACGCCAACAAATCGTCACGGGTGAGCTGTGTTGCCGCATTGGCTTCCAACTCCGTTTGGCTCCACTGCTTCGCCCACTGAACAACCGATGTCCAAGCTTGATACTCGTCCGAATTTTCTCGTTCGGAGGCCACCGGACAAAAGTCAACGATTCCAGTATTTGGAATTGGGTTGCCCTTTTCGTCCTTGCGACCTTTGTAGATGGCCGCGTCTGTATTTGGGATTCGCAGTTTTTCTGCCAACATCCCACGTTTAGGCTCTCCGGGGGGGAGCGGCGACCGATCATCGATTTCCAGCCCAGATGGAGGTTGAGTAGCGCTGGCGGGCTTGTTCAGAGCGACCATCAAGCTGAACAAACCAACCATCACGAAGTATGTAAGTTCCGGATTGGCCGAGTGTTTCGGTAACACGCGCCCTATCCATTTCATCATACAAATCCCCCCTAATAAATTAGATGCACCAGACTGAACTGGAGTTCCGTGATCCAAGCCGATTTGTGAATATACGAAAAAGACGGATTTGATCGATTTATTCGATTCTAACGCTTGCGAGGATCGCTGGGAACGGGGGAGATGTCCGTGAAACCCGCTTGCAGACCGGCATCGATGAGATTGACCACGTAAGCCTGCAAAAGTCGGTCATCGATTTCGATCGCAATTTTGCCCGGTTTACCTCTGAGTTTCTCCTGATTGATCGTTTTCAGTTCCCGAAGTAACACGGCGGGGTCGGCACCCAAGTCCGTTCCCGAACTGGCGGTACCTTCTTCTTTGAGGTTAATACTGCGAATTTCGCCACCGTCACCAGCTTCCACTTTCACAATGAATTTCACGGGCTTATCGTCGGCTGGACTGGGGAAGCTGATCGCGTCGGGACTCCCTTCGTCCTTGGGCAGCGTCATGGCGATTTGGGCTTCTGTCGCTGCCGGTCGAAAGGTCATGATAAAAAAGGATAACAACTGGAACGACATGTCCAGCATGGGCGTGATCGGAAGATCAGGTTCAACCGGTTCAGATTCCTTACGCCGTCGACGGTGCATGGGAACTCATCTCGCTGGACTTCGACCCGAGTTCGCGATTAACGTTCGCGATTAACTTTGTGATCCCAATAATACGCGCAACTGGACTCGCTCATACCCGGCACGCCGGCAGGCCTTCATAATCGGGTACGTCTTGTCGAATGGTGTGGCCCGATCGACGCGGAGGATCAAAACTGTCTTCGGCTTTTCCCATTTCTCACCCCGAGCCTCCGCGGCTTTTTTGCTGCGTTCGGCTTGCCGTGCCATGTAATTGTAAACCTGAACTTCGTTATCAAGTGTGTCGATATCCCCTTCACGCTGATTGGGAGTCAAGAGAACCTGCCCTTTACTATTCACATTCAGGAAGAACGGATCGTCTTCGGTTTTTTCCAACGCTTTGGCAGCGTTGGCTTCAGGGAGTTTGATTTCAACATTCGTTTGTTCCAGAACGAAGTTCGCGCATAGCATAAAGAACATCACCAGCTGCAAGACCAGGTCCAGCAGCGGGGTAAAGTTAGGTTCGCACTTCTCGGTACTACCGTGGCTCATGACAAGTCAGTGTGAATAGCTACCTGTTTAGCCTGTTTATGCGTGGAACTCGAACACACGATTTAGATCCCATGCCCAGCGTGTCCAGTTCAGCGTCCGGGTTGAGTCGGCGGTTGAGCTGGTGGGGCACTGGGGGCTGCCGGTGCAGCGGGTTTCTTGGAATTGTGGTACATCTGGGTCAGTAAATCATCCGCAATGTGTCCCACATCCATCATGACTCGGGTAATCCGGTTCTTGAAGAAGGCATTGAAGAAGATCGCCGGAACAGAAATCGCCACACCAAATAGTGTAACCACCAAGGCATGGGAGATGCCATCGGCTAATTTCGCGGGGTTCACCTGTGTGGCGGTGGCCAATACAGAGAATGACTTAATCATCCCGAAGACCGTACCAACCAATCCAAACATGGGGCCTAGCGTGGCAATCACTGCGTTGTAATTATTCTTTTGATCTTTATCGCTTTTGATACTTTCCAGGGTGTTCTGAGCAGCTTCGCGCGCATCCTCCAGACCGTATTGTAGACGACTCATCCCTGCCGTGAGAACCTGGCCCAAGAAGGAGGGGTCGTTGCGGGCCATGTCGAATGCTTCTTTGAACTTCCGCTTGTTGACGGTATCGGTGAATTCGTCAACAAAGCCTGGTGGAATGGCGGCACTCATTCGCAGATCGAGAGCCAGCAGCACCACCAGTGCCAGCAATGAAACAGAAACGACGAGGAGAAGTGGACCGAATACCCAACCAAGGGCATCGATCATGAACAAGATCAGGTTTTGCTCAGCACCGCTAGGGGCCGATCCATCGTCAGCTGCCTGAGCGATACCGGAAAAACAGGCCAAGGTGAGCAGGGCCAAGGTGATGATGCGGAGAAATCGGATTTGGCGACCCCACGGCGACGAATTCTGGAGCATGGAACAGATCCTGGATGCGACGAGCTTGAGTTCGCTCGGCAAAACCTTGAATTCGCACAATCACAGTATGCGACATGTGACTGTTGGACGCGAAATCCATCTTGACAGTTCCACAAAAGAAGCCAGCTTGGGAACTGTTGGGCCTGAGGGGACGGATTCGAGTCGTTGCCCTCAATATTACTTAGACGATCCGGCTTCGCAAGGGTCAAGTGCAATCAGCCAATTATCCCGTGGTTTGTTTTGCCAACTTGTTACGGAAGTATTCCAGGGTTTGTTTGAGGCCCTCGGCCCGCCCCACTTTGGGTTCCCAACCAAGCAGTTGCCGGGCGCGGGTGATGTCCGGCTGGCGAACCTTGGGATCATCCTGGGGCAGGGGACGGAACACGATTTCCGCGGATGTACCGGCGAGTTTTTTGATCTCCTCAGCGAACTCGAGAATGGTAATCTCGGCCGGATTACCCAGATTAACCGGCTCGGGATAGTTGGTAAATAACAAGCGGACGATACCTTCAACCAAGTCTGAGACATAGCAAAAACTTCGAGTTTGCTTGCCATCTCCGTAGACGGTGATCGGTTCTCCCCTGAGTGCTTGGTACATGAAGTTGGGCAGCACCCGGCCATCATTCAGCCGCATCCGTGTGCCGTAGGTGTTGAAGATTCGCACGATATGGGTATTGAGCTGATGCACCCGGTGGTACGCCATTGTAATGGACTCGGCAAAGCGTTTAGCTTCGTCGTAACAGCCCCGAACACCAATGGGGTTGACATTGCCCCAATAGCTCTCCTTTTGGGGGTGCTCGAGCGGATCACCATAAACTTCACTGGTGCTGGCTAGTAAAAACCGGGCTCCGTGGGCTTTTGCGAGCCCTAATGCATTGTGGGTTCCCAGCGAACCCACTTTCAGTGTTTGGATGGGATATTCCAGGTAATCTACTGGGCTTGCTGGGCTGGCAAAGTGCAGCACATTATCTAGTTTCTCGCGTACTTTGAGCGGGTGAGAAATATCGTGCCCGATCAAACGAAATTTCGGATTCGCGAGAAGATGGGTGATATTCTCGGGCGTGCCGGTTATGAAATTATCCACCGCGATGACTTCGTGGCCCTCAGCGAGGAACCGATCACATAGATGACTGCCGATGAAGCCAGCCCCGCCAGTGATGAGTGTGCGCATACATGGCACCTTGCCTGGGATAAGAAACAATTGGTATTGGAATACCAAACCGGGGTTCTGAAACAAGGCGTACGCCAATGGGGATGAACAGAGGACTCGGATTGGCTCGCGACAAGAACCATTCGCGCTGACTCTATCCCAAAACGGCAGTATGAAGAATAGATGATCGAATGCTCAAAAACGCCAAGAATATCGTTGAGTCCTTCGGGGCACAGTGTTAGCGCCCTGCCGCATTCGTGTGACAACCGCACCTCGAATCCGCACCGGAGAGCGTCAGATGTGTACCACCCGAGTCGTTCCGTTCGCGTTCCTCGTTCTCGGCTCGGTGGCCCTGGCGAAGGTCGAGGCCAACACCGACGGACTGGTCTGGGACAAGGACTATCCGAAGTCAACTGAAGTGTTTGTCGGCCTGGGAAAGTACATGATCAGTGCCGCGGGGGGCTTGGATAAGGCCAACTATCCGAACATCAAGATTGATGGCGACTTGGCGTTCATGGAGGTGGTGCAGGTCGATAAGAACGGGAAAGACGTGGACGGAACGAAAAAGGCGGTCAAGGGGAATGCGGACAAGGATAAGGGAACCTGGTCGGTAAACACGTTGAAGGAATGGAAGAATGGGATGGAAGTGAATTTCGATGGCTTCCCGGCTGGGAAGTACCGAGTGAAGGTCCAGGTCAAGGTCAAGGAAGACGCCAACGCCCAGTAGCGCGATGCCTACATCGAAATTGTCTCGGACATCCCAACAATGCAGGGCAAGGAGTGCGACACCGAGCAGCAGGCTATCCGTCGCAGTCGTTCCCCGGTCCACCGGCGGATCACACACCGAAATCGGCTTGAGCCCCGCCACCGCTAGCGAGTATTGCCTGGGGAGTCGTTGATCCGGTAGCGTTCTGTTGCGCGGGAACCGGCGATCCGTTCCAGGCCGGCAGCCAAACCTGCCGCGCAGAATCCGTGAGGGAGGGTTCAGCCGTATGGTTACGCCAGCGAATCGCTCGTCCCACCGAAGTGGTCTCACGCTGATCGAGTTGTTGGTCGTGATCGCCATCATCGCGATCCTCATGGGGCTGCTGCTCCCAGCCGTCCAGATGGCGCGCGAAGCAGCAGCCCGTGTCAAGAGCAAGAACAACCTCAAACAGATTGTGTTGGCCCTTCACCAGCACGCGGACGAGCGGGGCGGAAGGCTTCCGACCATCGACGGGAATGGGTTCCTTGGACCGACTCCGCACATGGCGGCGGCGAAGTACCTCAATGGAGCGCGGCTCCACCCGTACCTCGGATACCCGATTGGCTTTCATCCAATGCTGGTTAGCCCCGCCGACCCGACGGTGGAATTGCGACGATCGCTGGTCAACATCACTGATCCGTTTTCGGGGGAGACGACGCTGTTTGATCGATCCGATGACCCGGCCACGAGCTATGCCGCGAATGCGTTCGTTTTCACCAACCGAGCGAACCTCAACAATAGTTTCTCGGACGGATTGTCTCAAACGATCTGGTTCGCGGAACGTTACGCCGTCTGTGGCAACTCGCTCTCGGACTATAGCAGCACCATTCGGCACTTCCGGGCGACTTTCGCAGATGGCGGACCGATCCTCGGCGGATACAATAGCGGGCAGGTGTATCCGGTTTCCGCAGGCTCTCCACCTACGACCCACCCGAGCCGGCCGGATGTCACGTTCCAGGTACGTCCCAGGGTGAACGCGGGAGCGAGCTATCCTCCTGCCCAAGGCGACTGCGACCAGGACATTCCTCAGACACCTCATCACGGGGGAATGTTGGTCGGCCTTGGCGACGGCAGCGTCCGAACCGTCAGCCCGGGCATCGCTCCGCACGTCTTCTGGTCGCTGGTCACCCCCGCCGGGGGTGAGGTCGTCGGCGACTGGTAAACCGGGTCATACGGACCCCGCAGTTCCTCTCGCCCCGATCCCACCGCCGCGGTATCCTGCCGGCCCCGTTCGCCGCGGAGGTCGCCGTGATCGCACTTGTGCTGCTCGTCGTGTCTGTCGCCGATCCACTGCCGCCCGGTGCGGTGCTGCGGCTCGGCGACCCGCGATTCCGTGCCGCAGGCGAAGTGCATCACCTACACTTCTCCCCGGATGGAACCGTGCTCTCGGCCTGGTCGATCGGACCGCACGGCGAGTTGCGGCCGGTGGCGTGGGACTCTGCGACCGGTTTCCCGACCAACGCGATGTTCGACCGTTCACCGCCTAACCGTGCGGAGGGGACTACACCGGCGGTGCCGCTCGGCGGCAACCGGGTGCTGACTGCCGGGCCGGGGAATGCTGCCCGCGTTTGGGATGCGACGACGGAACGGCAACTGGCGCGGCTCGCCGGGCACGCCGCACCGGTTACCGCGGTGGCGGTGTCCTCAGATGGCAAACGCCTCGCCACCGGCAGCGCCGACGGCCTGGTGCGGATTTGGGATGCCAGGACGTTTCGTCCGCTCTTCCAGCCCCGAGGCCACACCTCGATTGTTCGCAGTATTCGCCTGACTCGTGACGGTAAGCGAGCTATTACCACGGCCGATGACGGAACAGCTCGTGTTTGGGACCTCGCCAGCGGTAAGGAACTTCGAGTTGTGTCAACTCCTTACCCCGTCGATCTGACAACGGATGGCCTGGGAGTGATTCTCCCAGCGGGGGGCGTTCGCATCCGAGATATTTTAACCGGCTTGGAGATTATTCCGGAGCGAGCGCCGCCTGAACCGCTGCCGACCATCTCGGAGTTGCTGGCCCGGGTGGGGCTTTGCATGGCCGTATCTCCTGATCGTCGCACAGTGGCTTTGGCTCGTTCCGATGGAACCGTGGTTTTGCTCGAAGCGGCCACGGGTCAACCGCGACGAGTGCTGGCTGGTCATAGTGTCGCCTGTCATGTCCTGGCCTTCACTGGGGACGGCCAACGCCTGCTGAGTGGCGGAGCCGATCATTCCATACTGGTCTGGGATGTCCGGCTGCAATCCGTCCCATTACCGTCAGCTGTCAAGCAAGAAACCCGAGCCGTGAATCACTGGACGACGCTGGCCACAGGTCCGGCGGACGCGGCTTACCGGGCGATGGCGCGCTTCGCGGTGGAGCCGGCAGCGGCCGTTCGCATGGCCCGACTCCGACTGAAACCTGCCACCTCGGAGTACACCGATCCCCAAACCCAACTTGCCCAGCTCCGAGCCATTGAGTTACTGGAGGCTGTGAATACGCCGGAGGCCCGAGCTTTCCTGGCCGAGTTATGCGCTGGTGTGCCGGAGGCCTTTCTTACCCAAGAAGCAAAACGGGCCTTGGAGCGGATCGGGCCACGTTAAGGATGATTCACAAACCGTTGCATGTAACCGTTTGCACGAGTGTCCCATCAGTTCCACCGGGCCACGTCGGACAGTGCCCGAGCGAGAATCGAGCGTACTTCCTCAACGTCATTGGAATGGGAGTTCACCGACAAGTAATGCTTGAGGTGTCCAATTGCTCGCCCTGGGCGGTTGCCCCGTACCAACAGTAAGCCCAGGTCCCGACGATGGTGAGCATCGTCGGGTTGTAATTGGCTAAGCCGGTGGACCACACGGGCTGCACGTAAATGCTCACGGTCGGCTAGGTATGCCGTCTTCAGGTTATTCAGCATGCGGAGTACAAAAAGCCCGGGTGGAGTGGGCTGGAAAACTTCCGGTGTAATTTCGAACGGCTGCCCGGTGATGGCTTCTACCAAGAGTTGGCAGGACTCCCGGTCCAGAAACCGACCACCGTGGAACGGATCGAAAAGCACCTCTTCGCCCCGGTTATTAAACGTCTTAGCGATGAAGTGCCCGGGCAACGCGACCCCTGCCACTGATAATCCCGCCCGGTTGCCCACGGCGATCGCCAACAGTGATAGGGAAATGGGTAATCCCACTTGGCGATCGATCACTTTGTTGAGGTAACTGTTACGGGGGTCGTAATAGTGCTGGGTGTTCCCTGCAAAGCCACACTCTTCAAACAGAAAGGTTGCAAGTTCTGCTGTCCGGGCTGTCAGTGAGCCGACCAAACGGGGCCGCAGTTGGTTGGCCAGTCGGTCGATCCGGCGCAGATACCGCCAGGGATTGAGCCGGGGGTACGCGTCACACGCAATGAGCAAGGCCACCCGGGCCAGGTCAACGGGCGCGAAGGGATCTTGAGCCAGGGTTGCAAGAACGCTCGACAATTTCATACGTGTAACTCATAACATCAACTCGAAGCGGGCGACCCGAAGCCTGGCCCTCTCGCCCCGGGCATCGGGTCGCCGAGAGACTGCACCCGCTCAGGAGTTATATCCAATCAGATCCCAGCCCTTGCGGTACTCCCGGCGAATGTACTGACCGGCGTCCTTGTTGTCGGTGGCTTGGCATTTCTCGCCATCCCAGCTGAAGGATTTCCCGGTCCGAACAGCAACATTCACCAACAAGAACGCCGCAGTGAGCAGGCCAGCATAGTCGAAGTTCGCTAACGCTAGCTCTGGCTTATTGGCCTTGATCGCGGCGACCCATTCGTCCTTTTGTCCCTGATCACCTTTGTTGTTTGAGACGAAGGTTTCCGGCTTGGTGCTGCTATTGGCGACCTGGCCGGTGCTGAAGAAAACTTCCGCTCCATAATCGTCCGGGGAATAGGCGATCCCCTTCGTCCCCACCAGGATGGATCCGCTGGCGACGAGAGCCTTCTTGCGATTCGGGTTTGTGTCCAGTTCCATGGCTCGCTTGGCCAGTTCGTCGGGCGGAGCCAACTTCTTGCCGTCCTTGCGGCCTTCGTACCAGTGGAGCTTCACCGGCACGAGCTTCTCCCGAGCGGGAAATTCCAAAATGCCATGAACGAAACTCGGGCAAGTTTCGTCGTTCACATGACCTGCCTCGGCCGAGACTTTGGTGGGGTGAACTAGATTCAAGGCCATGAACGCCATGTTGCCGGTATGGCAGGCCATATCGCCGACGGCACCGGTGCCAAAATCCCACCAGCCGCGCCAGGCGAAGTCGTGGTAAGGCCCTCGGCGAGTCTTGTTGCTTGGTCCGGAGTAGGGGCGCTCCGGGGCCGGGCCGAGCCAGGCTTGCCAGTCGAGGCCGTCGGGAACCGGGGCGGGTTCTGGCCGCTTCATCACTTGAGGGGCTTGCGGCCAGATGGGCCGGTTGGTCCACACATGCACTTCGGTCACATCCCCGAGTACACCAGCTCGAATCATCTCCACAGCGCGGCGTAATCCGTTGGCCGTGGTCCCTTGATTGCCCATCTGCGTACAGACCTTGTTCTTCTTGGCTTCGCTCCGGAGTAGATGCGCTTCGTACACATCGTGGGTCAGGGGCTTCTGGCAATAGACATGTTTACCGGCCCGCATCGCCAGAACGCTGGGCAGGGCGTGCGTGTGGTCGGGCGTAGAGACCGTAACGGCATCGATGTTCTTCAGCAACGATTGATCGTCGAAGAGCTTTCGGAAGTCGGTAAACGTCTTGGCCGAGGGCCACTTGCGGGCCTTGTTGGCCAGAAAATCGGCATCGACATCGCACAACGCCACAACTTCCATCAGGTTCCCAGCCTGATCGATGTCGCTGGAACCTTTGCCGCCAATGCCAATCCCGGCCACGCGGAGCTTGTCATTGGCACCTTGAATCCGTGCGACAGAAATGGCAGGGCCGAGGTGGAAGTAGCCGAGCGACGCGGCGGTCGCACCGAGCATCTGGCGGCGGGTCAATTGACGAGCCATAAGGAGAGGCCTCCGGGGTTTGGTAAGTGGGAGCGTACAGTTGAATCGAAGGTTGAGTGTAAACGCGACCACGGCCAGGGGCAACTTGGAAACTGTATCTTCTCATAAGCCATCCACGGCCCACTCCCGGCACTTGGGACGATCGTTCCGTTCGCGACTCCGAAGGTGTCGGGACTGATTTCACGTTTTTTTGTTGGCGGGGCAGGGGTGTCTCGGCGATAACGACGAAGAATCTCCTGGCACCACCTCCTCATGCTCCCGGAGCGTACATGGCCGCGATCAATTCCTATCCGGGGGTCGAAGAACTCACCCTTTGCCAACCACTCCTGAACAATGGCGAGGGAAAAGACCCGTGCTGCCGGCAAGCCAAGAGCCCCCGGTGCGGCTACGGTTCGTGTTCCGTGTCGGGTTGCCCGTGCCCGGCCTACAAGGACACCTACGGTTCGCAACTCTGTAATAATTATGGACACCAGTATACCGATCACTGGTGACCACTTTTGCTGGGCAGGGTGGGGCCTCTGGCGACTTGTTCGGGTTTTTCCTGCTCTGCTCCCCAGCTTGAGTCCTCTTGAGTGGATTTCCCAAAATCCTTGCCTTACACCTTCCATCTGGTCCAGTAAAATGGTTTGTACTGTAGTGACTGAACACACAAACGGTGTGAACCGGTTCACGGCTCTCATGCTGCGTGGTGAAAAAGGTCCATGAAACTGCTCAACTCGGTTTTGCCTCGCGGCAGCCGACTGTTCACATCCGGTGGCTGGTTTACCCTGGCTGTCCTCGGCTTTTTTGTCGGGCTGGAAGTCGCGGGCCGGTACACCACTTCCGATGTTCACGATTGCCTGGCCGGATTTCTCCTGGCTGGGGCCGTTCTCGCCATCGTTGCCCGCCATCGTCGGGAGCCGCTGGGCTGGGTTCGCTGGCTGAGCGAGCGGGGTCGCCGGCTGTGGGCTTCGCTGGCCACGCTGCGGTATGACCACGGCATCGATCTCCGCGGCACCCCCCCCTTGCCACGCCGAACCCCCCCTGCAGTCTGGGTTCTGCTGACGGGGTTGGTTCTTTGGAGCGGCCTGGCCTTCGCGGCCTGGGCGTACTTCCCCACGGGTTGGCGAGCCATTGGCCAGTACTCGTTGTACACACTGTATCTGGTCATTCTCATCACTCTGTGGACAGGCTTGGCCGTCACGTTCTTCTTTGGGGTCTTCATCCCCGTTGCCGTTCTCGATAAATGGCTGAAACGGTGGTTGGGCGACACCGACCGGCGCGGCGCGGAGCTGTTTGCCGTGGTCGGCTATGCGATTCTGGTTTCGATCATCGCCTATACCGTCCCGCCCGCCGCCGTTCTGGTGCTTTGCTTGGCTGTTGCGGTTGCCTCCCTGGTCATCTACCTGCCCCGCGGGCACGATGGGGCTGCCCTCTTGTGGCGTTCTGGAGCCGATCAGCCCATTTATGCCGTTCCGGTCCGTCGTGTGCTGGCGCTTGTCGGTTTGCTCGGCTCCTTGCTGATTTTTGCGATGCTGGTGACGGCCTGCGGCGGGCGGCTGTTCGGTCCCCCCCGCGCCGACGACGCCATGCCCGTGACCGCCATCTTTGGCACCTTCGTGGCCTGGCTTATGCCCGGTTTGTTTGTGGTTTTGCTGGCGCGGCTGGTGGCCGCGCGTCGCAATGACCCGGCACGACGAACGGCCCCCACGGTGCATCTTTCCGGGGCCGATCCCCACGCCGTCCGCCATGTCGCGGCCGTGCTCCGCCGCCAGGGGTGGCGAGTCCGCCGAGCACCCGCTGCGAGCGACGCCAGCCAGGTTCGGGTTCGGGTCGTTCCACCGGAGCAATCGGAAGCGGGGGAGTTCGATCCGCAGTGGCCCCTGAAATTGTCCACGGCCGATGTGGATGCCGGTACCGTGCAACCGCGTTTGGCTCGCCGTGACGAGATCCAATTGCGCCGGCAATTGTTTCGCGGCCTGCAGAAGCTGTTCAAGCGTGCCAGTGTCTTCAAAGGCCCTAGCGGCGGCGGGTTCTGGTTGGCTCCGCACTGGTGGTTCGTGGATGGCGTCGGCCGTGAGGATGCCGACGCCACCGGTGAGGATGTCGCCCCGCCTCTGGTTGGCCCGCCCTATAGCCGGATCATTCCGCCCCGCTCCCGCCAACATGCGCATGCGGTGCTGCGGGCCACTCAGGTGGACATGATTTTCATCGAAGACGGCGTGACCTTCAAGAACCTGGAGCGGGTGCTGCGGGTCCTCACCGAACTGTACGATGTCCACGGCGGCAAACGTCGGGCGGAGGAGCTGCACTTCCGAGGTTTGCCCAAAGTTAAGGTCATGATTCATGAGTACCAGCCCGGTAATCCCTTTCGTTCCCACATCTACCCCGAACCCAAGTTCGACGATCTGAGCCGGGTCCGGGTGCTGCACATCTTCCGCGATCGGGGTGGTCACGAGGAACATGTTGAACCTCCCTTCGATTTCTCCTGGAGCCCCGCTCCCGTGGGTGCTGCCGGCTAGCCGGGTTGCCGCTGGCGAGGCGGTTTTGCGACCGTCAAATCACGCGGCGGTCGAAATCGGGGATTTGCGTAAAGGCGATCCGGGTGGGAGCCGTGGACTCGTAGCCGTGCATCGTGCCGAAGTGCACCACATTGGCCCCGAACTCGGCGTTCACTTCGTCCATGGTGTGCGACAAAATGGCCGCGCTGCGGTCGTCGTCAAACAACGACGGTGTCGCTGTCCGCGCCGCTTGCAGGTTCGCCAGCACCACACCCACCTGGAACGGCAACCACTTGCGCGGCCGTTGCTCCCACAACTGGTTCACCGCCCGCAAGATATTGGGAGTGTCCTGGCAGTGGGGAATCCGGCAACCCAGTTCCCAACCGCTGCCGCGATTCCAGCCCGACTTGGGCTTGGGGCCCAAATCCCGAAAGCCCACATGCACCGATACCGACCCGGCCCAGTAGTTGATCTTGCGCAGCCGGGCCGCGGCCTTGTGCGTCAGCCGCACCAGAACCCCGTAGGCTCCCGCGTCGGTCCGCAGGGGGGGCGGCAGGACGTGCGAATGGCTCACCGTTTGCCGCCGCGTGACCGGGTCAGGCACGTCTTCGCCCCGCAGCAGGCGATACCAGCGATTGCCGAGAATGCGGCTGCCCCACACTTCCGACAAGGCCGGCGCCGACATCTGGCACAACTGGCGAACGGTGAACACTCCATAAAGGTTCAAGCGCCGTTCCATCCGGGGGCCAATACCCGGAAAATCCTGTAACTTCAGCCCATGCAGCGCCTCCGGCACATCCGCGTCGGCCAGCACGGTCAGCCCATCCGGCTTTTTCAGATCAGCGGCCATTTTGGCCAGCAAGTTGTTCGGCGCTGCCCCAATTGAGCACGTCAGATAGTCGCCGGCCTGCTTGCGGATGGCTTCTTTGATCCGTAACCCCGTCGCAAGCACCTGTTCGGGGCGGCGTTCCTCATGGGTCAACAACCGACATGTCATTTCGTCGATGGAGAGGATACGATCCACCGGTAACACCGACCCCACCGCCTCGACAATGCGGTTGTGCATGATGACGTACCGGCGATGATTGGCGATCTTGAATACGATTTTCGGGCACAATTTGCGGGCTTCCCAAACGGGCGTCCCCGTCTTCACGCCCCACGCCTTGGCCTCGTAACTGGCCGCAATACAGGCGGTGGTTTCGGCATCGGTCGGAATCACCGCCACCGGTCGATGACGCAGCGAAGGGTCGTCCTGCTGCTCAACCGACGCAAAAAAGGCGTTCATATCAATGAAGAGATAACGCAGCGGCATATCGTGGCCTCGCTATAGTGAACAAATTTATAGATATTCTTCCCGATCGTGTTCCAAAAGGCAACTCGAATTTTCCAAAATTTTCCAAAATTCCGAAAAAGGCTGCGGAAACGCGGGTTGGGGGTGGGAGTTCCCGCTTGGGGAGTGGCAATGACTTCAGCTGTAACTCGTAATTGGCACGAGAATTTGGTCGAAATCTGAAATTGGGCCAAAGTGGGGTTGTTTGTGATAGGCTGTGCGAAGAGGCCGTGCTAAACTACGCATCTTATTGGAGGCCACAGGTAGGTGTCGCCATGCTTACGCTGTCCAGCGGTCGAGTGTCGAGCAATTGCGCGGGCTTAACTCGTCGAGCGGCCCTGAAGGCGGGGTTTCTGGGTGTAACGGGTTGGTCCCTGGCCGACTACTGGCGGGTGCGGGCCAATCAGCCCCGGACCGGCTCGAGTGAGAAGGCCGTGATTCTGATCTGGCTGGATGGTGGCCCCAGCCAGTTGGAGACGTTCGATCCCAAGCCCGAGGCCCCGGCCGAGTTCCGCGGTCCGTTCGGGGTGTGGAAGACACCGCTGGCCGGCTGTTATGTGAGCGAATTGATGCCGGAGGTGGCCAAGCGACTGAACAAGGTGGCGCTGGTGCGATCGCTGCATCATGATAATGGCGACCACTTTGCGGCGGCGCACTGGATGACCACGGGTCGGTTCGGCTCAACCAGCGTCAACTTGCCGCAGAAGTATCCCTCCGTGGGTTCCTACGTCGCTCGGGTCAAGGGGGCCAACCGGCCGGGGTTGCCGGCCTATGTGGGGTTGCCATCAGCCGAGACGGTGTACTTGTTCCCAGGTTACATGGGTGCGGCCTATCTGGGCGGGGCGTATAACCCGTTCGATGTGGACCGGGAGCAGCGGTATTTGGGAGCCACGGATCCGACCCGCATCCGGTCGCCCAAGTGGTTGTCGAACCTGACCGGCAGCCCCGCTCAGCTTGAGTCCGCGGTGGGGCGGACCTCCCTGTTGAAACAGTTGGACCGAGTTCGTCGCGACATCGACCAAACCGGTCTGATGGGCACCCTGGATCAATTCCAGCAACAGGCGTTGGAGCTGATCCTGGGGAGCGAGGCTCGGGTGGCCTTCGATCTGGACCGGGAGCATCCCAAAGCGGCCGATCGGTATGGCCAATCGCCGTGGGGCCGGTACACGCTGATGGCTCGGCGGTTGGTGGAAGCCGGGGTCACGTTCGTGACGGTGGACATGCCCCACTGGGACGATCATAGTTCCATTGAGAAGGGGCACGGGGCCAAGGTGCCGGTTGTGGATCGGGCGGTCGCCGCGTTGATCGATGACCTCGAGGAGCGGGGATTGCTGGATCAGGTGATTGTGCTCGTGATGGGCGAATTTGGCCGCACCCCGCGATTGAACACGGGCCAGCCCGGGATTCCCATTCCCGGTCGCGACCACTGGGGCAATGCCATCTCGGCCTTGATGGCCGGTGGGGGCGTGCCTGCGGGGGTCGTCGTGGGCAAGACGAATGCCAAGGCCGAGCACCCGGTGGAGCGGGCCCTGAAACCCGCGGCCCTGCTGGCGACGGTCTACCATCACCTGGGTATCGACGCGAGCCAGACGTTCAAGGACCACTCGGGTCGTCCACACCCCATCCTGGATGATCCCACCCCGATCCAGGAGTTGATCTGAATTCCCAAGAGGATGTTTCGGTCCCATGACTTTGACCCTAGTTTTTTGCTGATCAAGGAACCGATCTTATGTCGCCCAAACCCAAAAAGCCCAAACCAGCAACCGACCCTCCGACGAAACCGCCGACGCGGCCGAATTGGCCACGGTCGGCACCGATCCAGCGTCATGCGAATTCGAATCATACGCCGATTCCGCAGTCGCTATTCTCGCCGACTGATGAGCAGGCCTTGTTGGTCGCGATCCGGCAGTTCCCCAACGAACTGTCCACGCATCTGGTGTATGCGGACTGGTTGAGCGAATTTCGGCAGGAGAGCCGCGCGGCGGTGCTGCGAGCCTGGGTGGAGTTTGTCCGCTGGCCGTACAGTGCCAAGACGGGAGCGGCGGTGCTCCAGGCGTTGCATGGCTTCTGGCACACGCTGCAGGAGCCGGATCAGCGGTGGCTTGAAGCCATGGAGCGGCTCCGGCCCTGGATTCCGCTTCCAGTGGCCGAGAAGATTGTGAGGGTTTGCATCGCGGATGTGTACGGGTCGATGGAAGCCGAAACGTGGAAGGTCGAGGTCACCCGCTGTTTCTTCGACGAACGCTGGTACGGTGCTTACTCGGGTCTGACGGTAAAAAACGGGCGAACCCTGAAGTGCCGAGGGGCGTTCTTCATCAACCCGCTCAGTGGCCGACCTTCCGGACGTGTCACCATGGGTTAAGGCAGGCTGCCGCGGGGAAGGGTTAGTCGCGCGTCAGTGCCGTGAGGATGGCATCGGCAAAGGGGGCTTGGGGCCAACGGACCGCGCCCCCGTGTGAACCTCCTTCACCAAGCGCTTCGCGGCTCGGTGGTTCGTGGTCAGGTGCAGTGCGACTGCCGTGAGCGCTCCAAATCGTTCCCGAAGTTGATGTTGAGCCGTGCCCAGCACATCCATTCCTTCTGCTCCCCTTTTGCTTAGAGTTGTGTACAGGATGCCCCCCTACCAAAGCCCCGCCGCGTGGGTATCGCCACCCCGAATTTCACATTCGTGGGGAAATCAACGAGTAGAATCGCTCTGAGAGCGATACCATCCGAGAGATGCCGACGGTCGCAGCCGGTAGCAGCGCCATCGGCAAAGCGGCTGTGGATCGGTGGCGGGCCAGCCGTAATCCCGGTTGTTCTCAGTTCCTAGACGAGGAGGTCGGAACATGAAAGCGGATCCCTTCTGGCAACGTTACCGGAATACGGTGTGTCGGGTCGCCTCGCTGGGTTTGACCGTTGATGTCAGTCGGATGCGATTTGATGACACGTTCCTGAGCCGGATGGCTGAGCCGTTGGCTGCAGCGTTTGCCGACATGGATGAATTGGAACGGGGGGCGATCGCTAACCCAGATGAGAACCGGATGGTCGGGCATTACTGGTTGCGTGCTCCGGAACTGGCACCTAACCCGCAAATTACGGCTGAGATCCGCAAGACGATTGCGAAGATTGAAGCATTCGCGACGGGTGTCCATGGGGGAACGATCCGGCCACCCCAGGCTGCTCGTTTCACCAGGCTTTTGTGCATCGGGATCGGTGGCTCGGCGCTGGGACCGATGTTTGTAGCCGATGCCCTGGGCGATCCGACCACGGACCCCATGCACGTTCACTTCATCGACAACACGGACCCGGACGGAATCGCTCGCACGCTGCGGCAACTCTCGGGCAAGCTGGGCGAGACCCTGTGCATTGTCGAATCCAAAAGCGGCGGGACTCCCGAAACCCGCAACGGCATGTTGCTGGTTCGGGAGGCGTACACGGCCGCCGGC
>Ga0272446_1001624_pt1 | contig 32243 bp, 25 predicted proteins | sample YNPCB0061_FD_194587 | JGI IMG/M metagenome (GOLD analysis project Ga0272446, IMG submission 194587) | Hot spring microbial mat communities from Yellowstone National Park, WY, United States - YNP-CB-006-1 | ecosystem: Environmental > Aquatic > Thermal springs > Hot (42-90C) > Sediment | place...
GGCGGCAACAAGCCAAGGCGGCAACAAGCCAAGGCGGCAACAAGCCAAGGCGGCAACAAGCCAAGGCGGCAACAAGCCAAGGCGGCAACAAGCCAAGGCGGCAACAAGCCAAGGCGGCAACAAGCCAGCCATAGGATAAATTTTTTCCCGCGCAACACCGCAACGCCGCCTTGTTATTGCTTTTTCAGGATGATAGTCCCTGATTCTCCACCAGAAGTTGTCTTGCTAAAACCCTGTGAGGATACAGTAGATGAACCAGAACCTGAATAATTAAAGGTCATTTGCCCATCGGCAATTTTGCCAGAGAAGCTTCCGCTTCCTGATCCGCCGCCCTGAACAACGCCGTTAATCTTGGCGGTCTGTTTAATTGAACCGCTGATGTTGCCGAACGTGTCAACCGTGCCAGAGATGCTGATTGTTGCCTGCACGGAAACGCTACCAGAGCCGAGTGAGACCGAAGCTGACCCATCCACCGCGCCCTGATTAACATTAATGGTTACCGGAAAGGATACACTCCGCGATTTCCAAGTGCCCTTATATACCCCGTCGTAGGGGGAGGCCAGCCATGGTATGAGAGTGTTCGCGATAAAATTCTTGCCTTGATCCGCCAGCCACTTGTCCAGTTCACCATGGACAAGGTTATTATAAATTTCCGCGGGCGACTTGATCGGCTCAAGGAATTTTTTAATGTAAGCAGAAACACTGCTTTCAATCTCCTCGCTGAAAGTCTTGCTGATATTTTCAGCCTGTTCGTTTAAATTTTTCTTAACCGTTGCTTTCAAATTATTGGTAAAGTTTTCCGCTTCTTCTTTAAGCGTTGCTTTAAGAGTTGAGCTGTTTTCTTCCGCTGCCGCGGCAATATTTTTCAGTCTGTTAAGTTCATATTTGCTTTGTTTAAGCTCCTTCTTCAGCGCGGATTTTAACTCGTCCGCAAGGCCGCTTTGTTTAAGCGTATCCTTAATTTCTTCCATTCTTTCCGCTAGTTTGGCCGCTTTGGAGTCTCGTAATATTTTTGAAAGGTAATTTGCTCCTTGTTCAAGGATGTTTTTGCCAGTCTTGGCTCCGCTTGATGTCACTTGCGATGCTTTCAGGACGGCGCTGGAGCCGCCAAGTAAGCTTGTGCCAACGTCAAAACTGCCCCAGAACATGTCTTCGGCGGTGCTTTCAGGATTGGACAGTTTGTAGATTCCTTTGCCAAGGGAGGTCAAAACGCCGGACGCGATTTTTGAGACTCCGCCAACCGCCCAAGATACATTGCCTTCGCCCCACGTGTAACGGATCGGAGCGGTAACAATATCACTGACGATCTCTTCAGACTTATCCAGAATTTTTCCTCCAAGTTTGAATGTATCGCTACCAGCCGTGCCGTTCCAAGTTTTTTCACTCCAAGAAGCGTAATTTTGATTCTGGCGCTCCCTGATTTCAGAGAGCGAATTGCCGTAATAAAGCCCAGCATAAAAATCAAAAGTTGACTTTGTAATGGCGTTAGCTCCTTCAACCGCCGTTCCCGCTATTCTTTGGGCACCATGAACCGTGGCTTTGGTTGCAGACCAGCCATAATCTAATGTTGTAACGATGCCTGATCCCACAGCTGACGCGGCCGAAGACAACGAGTTTTTCGCGCTCTGATAATACCCCCAAAGGTCGGCATGCGCTTTTGGTAGGTAAGACAAGTCTTTTACCTGCAGAATTTGACCTTTATCTTTCAGTTTAGCTAATTTGTTAACCAGATCATTCGTTAATTCATCAAAAGAGGCTAAGTATTGCTTGATGAAGGCAATATCATTGGCGGTAACATTGTCCGTCGGCGTGATTCTTTCTAGTTCAGCTTTGATCTTGGGAATTTCTGTTTTCATGTATTCCACTCCCGTTTCCGCAAGGTAATAATCCGCGGTGGCAAGCTGTCTAAGCGCTGTATCAAGTTCGGTGCTTTTGGCGATGATTGCCTCAATATCGGCTTTGGCGTTGTCGGCAATTGCCATTTCTTTGTCAAAATCATTAAGGGCCGCTTTAACCTTGTCAGAAGCAGATGACTGCAAGATCTCATAAAGTTGGCCGGCGTTTAAAAGAACGGAGGTATAGTCATCAAGCATGGTCGCGCCCAATTCAAGCGCCAGCATGGATTTATGATATTTGGCAGAGGCTAAAACATAAGGCTCGTCGGACTTTAAAGGCAGGCTCTTAATGTAACTTTGTAAGATCAGCTCCTTAGCAACATAAGTCGCCCGCTCGTTTAAGTTACCGGTGGTCAGGTTGGCAAGGTTCTTGTCTTCGCTTAAAGCGATACCAAACATAGCAAAAAGCGACATTTCAAGTTGTCTTACCTTCGCGGACAAATTGTTAGCACGGGAGATTAGCTCATCGGTGATGCTGATTGCTTCATCAATCTTGGCCTGTTTAAGTTTGTTATATTCTTCAAAAGCAGGCATCGGCAAAGAACGCGGTGAGATGTAAAAAGGCCCACCTGAAGCCAACAGCTCTATACTTTCCGGCTTAGTGAAAAAATCAAGATTATCCTTTGGCTCATAATTAGCATGGAAAGGCTCTGTCTTAACTTCCTCGGTTGCCGTTGTTGATGAGGTGACGGTTCCTTTTTCCGAAAGCGTTGTGGGATTTTGGCACCCGGCGATCACTAATAAAACGCTTGCCGCAAGCAGTAAGCAGTTAAATCTTTTCATAAATCTTGATTAAATTTTGCAAAACACAACATACACTAGCGCAATAATCCTTTCAAATTTAAAGTGACCACTGAAGCCCTTTTGTTTTAAAAAAACAAGTCGCTCCTTAAAATTTAGTCTCATACCTGCGCACTTAGCGGCTTACGCGCCTGAGCAAAGTTCTTAAATCTCTAATTAACCGGCAATCTAAGCGAGGCAAAAATAGTGCCTTGAACAAGGCTTTAGAAAATATAATCAATCTGGCCAGCTTTACTTAAATTAAATTGGCAATACTTGATATTTAAAAGCAAAATGATTTTTCCGCGCTAGCGCTTCCATTTCTTGGCGAATCTTGGCGTAATCAAATTGATAAGTGTATTTTTTGCTGAAAAAATCTGATTGTTCTTTAATTTGACCTTCGCGCGCTTTGCTGAAAGTATTGTAGGATTCCCTTTTGAATCCAAAGCCGGGGCTCATGTCATCGCCGCCTGATGAAAGACCGAATCCGCTTTCTTTGAGCATCTCCGAGAAGTCAACTTCTTTTTTGGCCTCATTGACGTGTATTCTAGCTAAATATGTGAGTTTCTTCTTGGACAGAAACGCCTTACGCTCGGCAATGGTCGCGGAGAGCGTAATCAAGTCTCCCGTTGTCTTTGCTTCAAGTGCGAGACTGTTTGCTAGTTTGAATATATCCTCCGCGAGTGGCATATTAGTAAGTTAAAATCTACTAAAATTATAATAAACCTAAGCGGGTGATTTGCATAATTAATCTTAAAATGGAAGATGGTTTGGCCAAGATTAGCCAAAGCACAGCACAAAAAATACGCTACCTTTCCGGCGCTTCAGGAATAGCGGGCTGCTGCTGACTAAGATATTTTTATCTGACTAAACTTCAAAGGCGCTTTAAAAAAAGCGGTCTGCTTCTGCCGGAACTATAACTTACCGCTTCTATTTTTACGCTATGCTTTCTAATTAACTAGTTCAGAGTACACCACAAGCCTGTGGCTGTATTGGTGAGATTTTTCATCCCACTTGCCCGCGCAGGTGATAAGGTTGAGCCGCGCTTTGTCCGCGGGACCGAAGATATCATTTAAAGGAGCGTTGTCGGCAGAATAGGTTTTAACTGCGCTGACCTTGAAATGCTTTATGCCTCTCTGTCCTTCATTAACGTAAACATCGTCGCCCGCTTTAAGATTATTTAGGTTTCTAAAGACCCCGTCTGCGCTTGCTGATGTGTCCAGATGTCCGGCTATTACCGCGTTGCCTATTACTCCCGGCTCCACTCCAAAACTAAACCACCCCACGTGATTGGCATTGGCGGGAACTGCCATTGTGCCATTGGCCGCTTTGCCAACAGCTTCTATTTGCGCACTCACCCGCGCGGCCGGAATACGCAGAATTTTTGATTCCATCGGGCTTTTTTTTACTGTCTTAACGGCTTTTTTTAAGGGCTTGAACGATTTAGCGCGCTGTGCTGAAAACGCTTTGTGCGCAGACTTCGCTCCGCCTAGACCTGTGTTCGGCATCCCGGCTGGAACTGGATCAAAATTAAGGCCGCTTGCTTTGTCGGTTTTAATTTCATGCGCGTCCGCGGAGTCACTTAAATCACTGCTAGCCGCGCTTTTAGGTATAACTCTAAGTGTTGAATTAGTCCGGGCGATTACCGGTTGGCCGTCAAAAAGGCCGCTGACGGTTACGGTGCCAGTGGTCGCCGCCGCGACTGTTGACTTACAATGGAATGACCATGTTTCGCCCTTGTTCAGCTTAAAGTCAACGTTGGCGTCTTCATTAACCGCGTCGTAAAAGACATTGGGGCACGCGTCATCCGTAATGTTAATGTTACTTACTGGCGTGTCACTATTGTTGCTAATCTGATAAAAATAAATCACGCTATCTTTTGGTTCCGTTCGCGCAACCCTTTCCGTCATGCGGAAGGACTTCACTTCCAGCACTCCATCGGCGGCAAAAGCTGATGAGACAAAAATCAGCGCGATAATTAGCGAAAAAAATGACACGGCCAATAATTTGCCGAATAATGCTCTCACTAAAATATTTTTTTTCATATTAAAAAAAGAAATTAAAAAACAATTTCGTGGTCGCGCATACTGTTATCAAATAAAATTCTATTTGTCAAAAAAAGTGGCAAGATTGTTTTGCCAACACTTAAAAACAGTGTTGCAATACCGACACGGCACAACAATTTAACCAATAATAAATGGAGCGGGTTAGGGGAATCGAACCCCTGTCTTCAGCTTGGAAAGCTGTCATAATACCATTATACTAAACCCGCATCATTTTAAGACATAAAAATTTTAAATTAGGACGGACCGAATTTCAATAAAAACCTTTTTTTTGTAAAATATAACCTTTTCTAGGGCACTTCATAGCTTTCGCCTCTACCCGGCTGGATCACATCGTTGTAGCCGCTTTCATTTAGTACTTGTTTGAACTTAAGTCCCTGTTCTTCTTCGCCGTGAACAAGGAAAATCCTTTTCAAGTCTTTGACCTTGCTAATGTTATCAAGCAAATCACTGCGATCGGCATGGCCTGAAAAAACATCCATGACCGCGACTTCCGCCCTAAGGTGAAAAGGCTCTCCAAAAATGTTAACAAGCTGCTGTTTTTCTTGAATTTTCCTTCCCAAAGTATCCTTTGCCATGTATCCGACGATCATGATTGTGTTCTTGGGATCCTCTATGTTATTGCGCAAATGGTGGAGGATGCGACCGTTTTCACACATTCCCGACGCTGAAATTATTATCATCGGCCCTTTCATTTCGTTCAGCGCCTTGGACTGGTTGACATCGCGCGTGTACTGCAAACGTCCAAAGCCGAAGGGGTTGCTGGCGTTTTCTATGAATTCGCGGAAAGTCTCTTTATCATAGCATTCAGGGTGGTTCATAAACACTTCAGTTACGTTTGCTGAAAGAGGACTGTCCACATAAATCGGCATGTCCGGTATTCTCTTTTCTTTCCAGAGCTGATTGAGGTGATAAACGACCTCTTGCGTTCTTTCCACGGCAAAAGAAGGAATTAATATTTTTCCTCCTCGCTGCGCGGTACGATTAATCACTATTTCAAGTTCTTTGCCCGCGTCCAAAATTGAGCCGTGCAGGCGGTCTCCGTAAGTGCTTTCCGTCAACAAATAGTTGGATGGAGGGAGTGTCTGCGGATCCCTTAAGATAGGCAAGTTCTTTCTGCCAAGATCTCCGGTAAAAGCAAGACTGTATCTTAGATTCTTCTCCTTTTCGTAAATCAAAAGGTGAATTTGCGCGGAGCCTAGTATATGGCCAGCGTCATAAAAAGAGCAAACGACTCCGGGAGCTACAACAAAAGCCTTTTCGTAACCAATCCCGTAAAAAAGTTTTAAAGCGGCTTGCGCGTCATCAATGGTGTAGAGCGGCTCTACCTGCTTGGATTTCTTTTTCGTCCTGTGGTTGATATATTCAGCATCTTTTTCCTGAATATAGGCGCTATCCATTAACATATAGTTACAAAGATCTCTAGTCGCGAAAGTTGAATAAATAGGGCCGTTAAAACCGTTTTTTACCAAAAAAGGCAAGCCTCCGCTATGATCAATGTGCGCGTGCGAAAGAATTACTGCGTCAATCTTCGCTGGGTCGGTTAGCAATTGACGGTTCTTTTCATCAGCTTCTTGGCGCCGCCCTTGAAACAGTCCGCAATCCAACAGGATTCTCTTGCCGTTAACTTCTAAAAGATGTCGTGACCCAGTAACTTCTTTTGCCGCTCCCAAAAAAGTGATTTTCATTTTTTTAGTTAATGTTTTTTTTCTTTATATTATAACATGAGAAAGTCACAAAATGAAAGCAAGCATGAGTTTTCTTGATCATCGCGTCATCACGAGAAGCTTTAAAAATTAAACGATGTCTTGAATTAAGGGCAAATCGCGATATACTAGCAACCGTGCTATTTGACGCTAAAGACCGTATTTAAGGGCATGAATTCCAAAAAACATATTGAAAAGACCTCTGACCAGCAGGTTAGAAGCGATGCCCTGAAGAAACTTGGCTGGATTCTGCTGATCTTGTTGATTGGCGTGAACACTATTCAGTTGGCGCGCTTTGGCGGGATTGTGGAAAGGGTGGATACTTACAATAAGGGGGTGATTGATGAGATTGGGGCAATTCGGAAGGACGTGGTGATGTTCGGAAACGACCTCAATGAGATCAGGAGTTTTTTGCTTTTGCCAGTTAAGAATTATTCATTTGGCAAGGAGCCCGAAGAAACATCAAATCTGGGGGAAGTCAGAAACAGCAGAACTGAAAGCGCCATTTACGCTTTTTTGGAAGGTTTGGAGAAAGAACAAATGGTTAAAGCCAATACCCAAAAGGTTCTGCGAGAAGCGGACGCGGTGGAAGCGGATCAGGCCTTTACAGAGGCTCTTCATAAGCTTGGTCTTAATACGGGGAAGCGCAATGATAATGATAATGCCATTTCTTTAAAGCTAGACAACAACGAGGGCACATCTGTTTTTGCTATTTTGTTTGACAAAAATACAGCCGCTGTTTCAATCCAAAGCGCGTTAGGAAGTTACCGTTGTGGTTCAAAGAATTTTGAGGAGCTCAAAGCTGAAATGTTTGATTACTTCGGCCGAAATATGCAGGCCGCTTTGCGGATGAAGGAGCTTATTATCCAGCGCAAGGATGAGATTAAAGGCTTAACTGCTAACGCTGACATCGCTCAAATCCTTAATGAAAAAAAACTGAAGCTCTCTGAAGCTGAGGATAATGTTGAAAGCGTCAATTATTATTTTGAGAACGGGGCTGGAGACAAGATTGTCACGCTCAAGATCAGCAGAGTAGACGGATCAATTGATCTAGAAGGCAATGTCATGGCTCGCCTTGCCGATTTGACTGGGGCGGTCGCGGAAAAGTTGCGCGCGGCCGACGCATCCACTGATCAAGAGAAAATGATTCATGAAAAGAAAGCGGAACTAGAAATGATTTTTAGACAAAAGAGTTTCAAGGATATTATGCATAACAGCGGTTTAAGCTTGGTTATGGAGCCGCGCGCTGAAATTAACAAAATTCTCTACGACGTTAAAGACTCAAGCGGAAAAGTGGTCTTTTCGTTCGCCATTGAAGTTTCTTCAGGCGCTTTAAAAGTTATCAGGGACAATCAAGAAACGGATCTTTATTCAATTCTTGAGGCCGGCTCAAAAAAAAAACCTTAACACTGCCCGATTATATTCCAAATTACGGAACTGGCGCCAAAAGTATAGACGGACAGCTTAATATCTTAGTTGCCGGCAAAAATGGGAATCTTGTTGATACGATGATTTTTGCGAACGTGAATACAGGGCAAAGAAGGATCACGCTTGTTTCCATCCCGCGCGACCTTTATTACAACGGTAGGAAGATCAACTCTGTTTACCATTTTTATGGTATGGAAGAATTGAAACGAGCTCTTTCCACCGTTACCGGATATAAAATTGATAAATACATTTTGATTGACATGTACTCGTTCATAGACGTAATAGATCTTATCGGCGGGATTGACGTGCATCTGGATCAACCAGTCATTGATCCAACTTATAAAATCTTTGATGGCGGCCAGTGGGGAACTCTTTATTATCGCGCCGGCGATCACCATTTGAATGGTAAGCAGGCCTTGCGCCTTGCGCGCACGCGTCATACCACATCAGATTTTGCCCGAGCAGAACGTCAGCAAATGATTTTGAGCGTTTTGCAGGAAAAAGCTAAACAATTAGGATTTGGTGATGCGGAGAGGTTAACCAAAATTGCTAAGACCGTGCTGGCAAAGACCGAAACAGACATTTCACTTGCGGAAGCCATCTCTTACTACTTCCGCTATCAGAATTTTGAGATTAGCCGCGGGCATGTGCTTTCCAGCGGCAACGTTTTGGAATCCAAATACACGGGTGATTTGAAGAAAGCGGAAGAGAATTGCGATCTAGTAACAGGGGCGGAGGAGATTGATGCGGCAAAAAAAGCGGAATGTGAAGCAATCTTGCAGGGAGAATATATTCTCCTGCCAAAAAACAATGACTGGAACAGCGTGCGCTGGTTTTTTCACCAAATCATTGAAGGGAAGGCTTAAGCCCAAAGGTCGCTACGATACCCATGCTTACAATGGCGGCCGTTTCCACGCGCAGAATACGTCGTCCCAATGAAAAACAAGGGAGGTTAAGTTGGGCAATTATGGCTTTTTCTTGAGGAGAAAAGCCGCCCTCTGGACCGATCAAAATGATGATGCTTTGATAATTTTGCGCGTTCGCCGACTTTTGCGCCGATCCTGCTGATGTGGCGGACATGGACAATTTAGGGGATTTAGCCGCGGCTGGCACTTCAGGTGATTTAGAGGTGAAAAAAGGCACAGCGGAGCGATTTTTGTTAATCTCCACCAGTAGCTCTGGCAAGCTTTTTTTTTCCTGAGACCGTTCCATTGCCACAAGGAGCCGTGACCGCTTCTCTTTGTTTAGATCCGTCAGATATGCGCGGAGGCATCTTTTTACCCCAAGCTCCGGCACATACGCTCGCTCGCTTTGCTCCGCCGCCTCCGTCATGATTTTGCGCAGACGCTCTGGCCTTAAATTATGCTTCATCCTAGAAAAATCGCCTTTCACTATTGTAACGGCGGCGGCCCCTATTTCCACCGCCTTTTGCAATATCATCTCCAGCTTGTCTGGCTTGTTCGGCATGCAAAGGAGAAGCTCTAACCGAAAATCCAGTTCGTTTTCATTTTTTACACGCTCCTTAAAACGTAGTATCACCTCTTTCTTCTGCGCGGATGCAACTTCATACACGAATTCATCGCCCGCCGTTGTTTTGCTGTTCGTGGGCGCATCGCAGGTGGTTGTCCCATGGGTGTTCGTGGGTGCATCGCAGGTGGTTGCTCCATCGCCGGTCGTAGCTGCCTCGCTAGTTGTCGCTCCTTTATAGTTCTTGGGTGTCTCGCAGGTGGTTGTCTCATGGGTGTTATTGGGCGCCTCGCAGGTGGTTGCGTCTTGATCCGTCGTCGCCTTGCCGAGATTTGCCGCGTCTTCATCGTAACGACTATCCGCGCTTATTGGTGCTTTCTGGCTTTCTTCAGCCATCAGTATTATCCTGTCGCCCGGTGAAACACGCAACACTTTGACCAACTGGTAAAAAATGTCTGGCTCCACTTTTTCCGTCAGTCGCAGAGGTGCTTCCTGCCGCGCCAACAATGTTTCCCGCGAAAGATTTCTCAAAAAAAATCTATAAGTGCGCGCCATAGTAATTGAGGTTAGTGACCGTTTTACCGCTTCTTCATGCGCCGCCGCTCTACACTGCTCTTATCTACACTGCACTTATATGTGCAATGCCGCTTTTTCTATCAACTGTGCGCCGCTTTTTATCTTTTTTACGCTACTTACTGCGCTCCTCTTTTTCTCATTAGTCAGGTCACTTGCGGGAGGAGGTGCTAAAAGACCCACAGCGCTGCGCTTTTCTCTTTATTTAGCCAGCCGGAACATTTCCAACAACGCTTTCTCTGCTTTTTTTCTAGTTTGTTCATCAATCAGGATTTCTTGCTCAGGTTTGGGATTTGTTAAGACCTGCAAGATAAGCGCCAGATTATTCTTTTTCATGTAGGGGCAGATGCCGCACATACCGATGAAATTCTTTTTTGGCAGTTCAACCCGCATCCTTTCCGCCAATCCGCATTCCGTGATCATCATGTAAGCTGGAGCATTGGTTTTTTCCGCGAAACGGATCATTCCTTCCGTGCCTCCTGCGAAATCCGACGCTTCAATCACCGCTGGCTCACACTCAGTGTGCGCCAGTACTTTTAATCCGGGGAATTTCTTTCTGAAAACCTCTATTTTCTCTGCTTTGAATTTTTGATGGACAATGCAACGGCCTTTCCAGCCAATAAGCTTTTTCTTTGTCATCGCCTGCGTATTCTTTAGCATCAGCTCGTCAGGCAGGAACAAAATCTCGTCATTAGGTATCGCTTCCACTATCTTAAGTGCGTTTGCAGAAGTACAGCACGCGTCCGCTTCTGCCTTAACTTCGGCGGAAGTGTTCACATAAACAACTACTGGCACACCCGGGTGTTTCTCTTTCAGCTTTCTAACGTCCTTAGCCGTAATTGACTCCGCCAGCGAACAGCCCGCGTCTAGAGCAGGCAAGTAAACTTTTTTATCTGGATTAAGAATTTTGGCTGTTTCGGCCATAAATCTAACCCCGCTGAAAATGATCTTGTCAGCTTTGGTTTCCTGCGCTTTACGGCTCAACTGATAAGAGTCCCCAGTGAAATCAGCAACTCCGTAGATGATGTCCGGAGTTTGATATGAATGGGCCAAAATAACAGTATTTTGCCGCTCTTTTAGCTCATTTATCTCAAGCGTCAGTGGCGCGATCAGTCCGCATTGTTCCAGGTCAAAACCGGCGTTCTTTAGCTTACTGTATAACCTATTGGCTTCTCCTATTAAATGTGCTTTGGAATATCTTCTCATGGCAATTAACATTATCATAATTGCGATTGTAAAAAAAGCCAATCCACCCTAAAGTAGTAACGGCTAAAAGATTAATTACTATTTTAATTGCTTAAACTATGTCAGTGCCATTATATCAAAATCCCGGAGCGTGGGGTCTTAAACTGCTTAAATTGGGGCCAGTATTTGTTATAGTTGTCATTGCCATCGTTGTGTTAGCAAAAACTTCAATTGCCATTGTGTCCGCCGGAGAAAGAGGACTTTTAATCCAACTCGGTAAAGTACAAGGGGTATTTGAACCAGGATTGCACTTCAAACTGCCTTTCATCCAAGACGTGATCAAAATGGATGTCAGGACACAGAAAAGCGAAGTGCACGTGGGGGCTGCGTCCAAGGATCTGCAGTCCATAGAAAGCGTGGTCGCGCTAAACTACCATATTGATCCCTCCAAAGTTGATTTGCTTTACCAGGACATTGGTACCGAATATGTGGCTCGGATTATTGATCCGGCTATTCAGGAAAGCGTTAAGGCCACAACCGCGCAGTTTACAGCGGAAGAACTTATTACAAAAAGACCTTTCGTTAAGGATGACATCAAAACAAAGTTGATTGACAGGTTGTCTAAGTCCTTCATCATTATTGATGATTTTTCCATAGTTGATTTTCAGTTTTCGGATGCTTTCAATGCCGCGATTGAAGCTAAACAAACCGCCGTGCAAGAAGCTTTAAAAGCGGAAAACGACCTCAAACGCATTCAGATTGAAGCGCAACAGAAGATTGAGACAGCAAAAGCGGACGCTGAATCAATCCGCATTCAGGGTGAGGCCTTGAAAGAAAATCAAGGACTTGTACAGCTGAAATTAGCGGAAAAATGGAACGGGGTCATGCCGCTTTACATGATGGGAAACTCAATTCCGCTGATCAATTTAATGGGCACACCTCAATAAATATCAATGATCGAGGTTCTTAAAAAGAAGCTTGACAGGCTAAGGTCTTATCTTAAAGCCAACGGGATTGAAGCCTATCGTCTTTATAATGGAAGCGAAAGCTCCTGGCCTTTAGCGATAGATATCTATTATGATAGCGCGGTCATCCATGTTTTTGACCTATTTGAAGGATTGTCTTTCAAAATTCTGGAAACTTGGATAAAAAAAGTCGTTCCAGTTAAGTATTTTTTTTATAAAGACCGCACTAAAGAAGGAGTTAAACTGCCCGGCGCGGTTCATCGCGAGATTGATCTAAAAGAGTACGGTCATTTTTTTCACTGTAATCTCTCGGATTATCTTGATACGGGCTTATTTCTTGACCACCGTGAGACGCGCCGTTGGATCGCGAGCAGAAGTAAAGGCAAAATCGTTCTGAATACTTTTGCCTACACTGGTGCTTTTTCGGTATACGCGGCCGCGGGTGGCGCTGAAAAGACCTATAGCGTTGATCTTTCAAGAACATATTGTGCATGGATCAAACGGAACCTGCGACTCAATAATCTGCCAGAAGATAAAAATTGGATTTATAAGATGGATACAATGGAATTTTTTGCTTATGCCGGGCGCAAGGGGCTTAAGTTTGACATCATTATCATTGATCCACCCACTTTTTCCAAGAATAAAGGCAGGCATTTCAGCGTCATGCGTGACCATCCCGCGCTTATTAACGCGGCTTTGCCGCTTCTTAAACCAAAAGGTTTTATTTTGTTTTCAACTAATCGCAAAGAATTTAAACTGAAGGCAAGCTCGCTTAAAAGCCGCGACATTCAAGAAAAACGCGACACTTATCCGCCGGATTTTGCTGGCGCTTATCCACATAAATGCTATCTCATCAGCCAGTGACATTTTTGCGTGGCTGGGAATCGATCTGGCGGCATTGCGAGGTCACATGCCATTAAAGGGTAGGGTTGACTAAGTTTGGCGGCAGTATTTGAGCATGCCTGACAGTTCATGATATAATTTCTTGCGTAAGAGAAACGGGCGATAGTAGTACAATGGTAGTACGCGGCCTTCCCAAGGCTGAGACAGGGGTTCGATTCCCCTTTATCGCTCCATTTAAATTTAACCAAAGCTCCGCCGCCCGGCAACTGACCATTATGTTCAATTTCTCCTTTCTCGCTCTATCTTAACTTAATTTATTGAAAATAGGTTCTAACAAAAAATACATTTCCATGTCATCACGATAGCTCAACTCGGCATGTGCGTGTTTGCTTAAAAGAACGACAAATGAATGATTATCGCGCAGTTTGGGGAAAGCGGTGCAGTTTGGGGAAAGCGGTGCAGTTTGGGGAAAGCGGCGCAGTTTGGGGAAAGCGGCGCAGTTTGGGGAAAGCGGTGCAGTTTGGGGAAAGCGGTGCAGTTTGGGGAAAGCGGCGCAGTTTGGGGAAAGCGGTGCAGTTTGGGGAAAGCGGTACAGTTCGTGGAAAGCGGTACAGTTCGTGGAAAGCGGCACAGTTTGGGGAAAGCGGCACAGTCAATTATGTGAGCAGTGACATAATCAATCTGCCGGCAGTTGATCTTTTGTCTATCGCATTTTGCCTTGGAAATAACAAAAATGCAAAATTATTGTTTTTTGATAAAGATGGCCTATCTATTTGTCACCAGATTGGTTCAGGTATGTCTGGCGCGCTGACTTGAGTTTGCTCTTTGGTTGGTTGGGAATTATTAATTGGTATTGGTGGCGGCAATTCGGGAACACCCGATGGAGTAAGGACTGTTTCTGCCTGCTCTGATGAGATCTTGTTTGTACTTTTTTGCCCAGCGGGAGGAGTAGAAGTGTGAAGCAAATTATTGGCCGGCTTATTCGTGTTTCGTGGCAGAGCATTTTTTGAGGTGTCCGCGTCTTGGTAAGAACTTTCCCCTGTTGCGATAAAACTACCGTCGCCATTGGTCTGGGTCTTGGATTCCTCTTCGGTCTGGGTTTTAGACTCGTCTTCCATTGTTTTGAATGGTTTATCAAAGTTCGTTTTGAAATCCGCGTATGAAGGGTAATATTCTTTGCCGATCTTTTTAATGCCTTCTGGGACAGGGAATGGTTCATCTGGTTTATCTTTTAGCGCGGCAGTTAAAAAGTCTTTCCAGATTGGGCCAGCGTCTGCGAATGCCCAAGCGTTTCCAACCATCCTGCTACCATCCGTGTTGCCGACCCAGACTGCCGCTACTATGCTCGGTGTGTAACCGATCATAATGTTATTGTTGGGGTAGATTGATTTACCAATTTTTTTATTTGAGGTGCCGGTCTTGGCGGCAACAGTATGTCCAGCAATAGTCATGCTGGATCGCCAAGATCCAGCTGGTCTTGCCATTACATCGGAAAGGATTGAATTGATTATAAAAGCGGCCTGCGGATCCAAGGTTTGAGTTCCTTGGGCGAAATCGTGTTTCTCAAGAATTTTTCCTTTGCGGTCGCGCACTTCTAGGATTGGGTTTAACGGAACATAGGTGCCGCCATTAGCAAATGTTCCATAAGCGCTTGCCAGATCAACTAGGGCTACTTCGCCGCTACCAATAGCCATCGGCCAGCCGTAATAAAAAGTCCACCCGCGCTTCACGGCGTCTTTATTGAAATCATCACGGAATTTGCGCAAAGAACCAAGGCCTATCTTGTCAAGAAAATCCAATAGTGACTCTTCTTCGCCAGCAAGGTAATATGCTTTAATAGCTGGTATATTGCGTGAATTTGACAGCGCGGTGCGGATTGTCATTTTACCTTTATACTGATTATCTGAATTTCTCGGAACATCTTTCTGATTAAAAATGGTTTTATAGTCGGACAAAATAGTTCCTGAGCCTAGGCCTTTTTTTTGAATTGCGAGAGCATAGACCAGCGGTTTGAAGGCTGATCCAGGCTGACGGGGGCTGGCCGCTACATTAACTTGTCCGTCAATTTTGGGATCCCAGTAATCAACAGATCCAACCATCGCCAAGATTTGTCCGGTTTTAGGATCAATTGCCACGATGGCGGCGTTGTTTGCTCTAAATCGTTTAAGGTTATCCGCCGCGTGCGCCGCCACTGCCTCTTCCGCGATAGACTGCAGTTTTGGATCCAGACTGGTTTTTACCTCAAGTCCGCCGCTTTCAACCATCTCTTTACCGTACTTTTTTTCCAGCATTTCTTTAATATAAAAGACAAAATGCGGCGCTTCTATCTTATGAACCGGATTTCTGAATTGTAATTTCAACCCCTTACGCCACGCGTCCTCAAACTGTGCTTTTGTGATATACCCATCTTCCAGCATTCTTGCTAAGACATAATCTTTGCGCCCCCAGACATAATTTGGGTCGTCAGGCGAGACGCATTCCGGCGTGGGCTCGGCATCCGTGTTTATTGCGTCTGCGCTTGTTTGGGCTGAATCAGGAGCAAGTGCGTTTAACTGCTGGGGTGGTTTAGTTGCGACAGCTACTGAATCTACCATGCTTGATTCTGCGGGCGGTGTAACTTGCAGTGCCTTGGATTTTTTAAGCGCGGTGTTGCCTTGCTCCGCGTCAGTCTGGTTTTGCGTGTCAATCGTCAATTCTTCCGGGCTTGTTTCCTCATCAATAACCTCTGTTTCCGCTGGATTTTGATCTGTCTTTGTTTTACAGAATCCCATCAGTTCTTTCTTGTTTTGTCCGTAAGGAGAATAATATGATGGCGCTTTGGGCAGTGAGGCTAGAACCGCGGCTTCCGCCAAATCAAGATCCTTGGCGGATTTTCCGAAGTAGGTTTGCGCCGCCGCCTCTATGCCGTATGAGTTAGAACCGTAGGCGATCTTGTTCAAATACATTTCCAGGATCTCTTCTTTGGAATACATCCATTCAATTACAAGTGCTAGCAAAAGCTCTTTTATTTTTCTGTCATAGGTTCGTTCTGGCGAAAGGAAGATGTTTTTGGCAAGCTGTTGCGTAATTGTGGAAGCTCCTTGGGAGATGGCGTCGTCCTTCATGTTTTTTAACTGAGCGCGGATCATCCCAACAGGATCAAAACCGAAATGTTTGTAAAAATTCTTGTCTTCAATGGCAATTGTTGCGTCAACGGCCATCGGAGAGATATAGCTCAAGGGCACATACTTCCTGTTTTCCGCGTCAAAGATGCTGTAAAGAACATTGCCTTCGCGATCATAGATCCGGGTAGTTTCTGAAAAATTCATCGTTTTTAAGCTACTTACATCAGGCAAATCCCTCCCGAATACGATGAAAAGGGCGGCAAGGCCGCAAACCGTCAGCAGTACTAAAAAAATCACTGCCTTCAAAAGCAAATGCGCTGGTTTCTTTGCTTTTACATAATATTTGCCGTAACGACTCTGCAGGGCTGATTTATAGGAATGAGCGGATCTTTCAAGGTCAATCTTTTCAGCGAATTCTATGGTTCTGACTGTTTTTTTTTGCTCCAGCGCTTCCGTTTGTTTTGTCAGGGGCGCGTGCTTTTTGTTTTTTTCCTTGTTGTTTTCACTTTTAATTTTATTGGATGCTTTTCTTTTGCTATGCCTTTTTTTTTTCTTTTGCTTGGCCATAATACAAAGCAAACATAACCAAAGCCGTTACATTAGTCAATTCATAACAAAAAAGACCCCATAGAGAGGTCTTCTTGATTGACCGAAGAAAAATTATTTCTTTTTCTTTGTTGTCTTTTTCTTCGCGACTTTTTTTGCCGTTTTTTTCTTTGGCGCCGCTTTCTTGGTGGCAACTTTTTTCTTCTTCGCCATGAAGAATGTGGGTTAAATGATATTGGAAATAAATCCAAAACTTACCTAAATGCTAACAAAAAATGATGGCTATGTAAAGAAATTGACTGTAAAATAGCAATCAATGAAAGAAAAAAAAATTACTATTTTCACGGATGGCAGTTGTCTGGGAAATCCAGGAGCTGGGGGATGGGGAGCGATTTTATTGGCGGATGGTGCCAGCAAGCCGATGGCGATTTTGCGCGGCCATGAAACTGAAACAACTAACAATAGGATGGAAATGATCGCCGTGATTGAAGCCTTGCGCTATGTCCATGAAAATGAGCTTCAACAAGCAGATCTAGATTTATATTCCGATTCAGCTTTGGTCATTAACACTTTACAACATGGCTGGAAAAGAAAGAAAAATTTAGATTTATGGGAGGAACTGGACCAATTAAATGAGGAACTGTCCGTGAAATACTCATGGGTCAAGGGTCACGCGAAAAACAAATGGAACAATGAGTGCGATAAAATCGCGCAGATGGAAGCCTTAAAAGCACGCAAACAAACTCGCCCTGCCACAAAAAAAACGCGATCAAGCGCTTTAAGGCAATCAAGTCTTTTTTAAGTCGGCAATTTTTTGCGATATTTTTTTAAAAGCTTCGGGACTTCCCACGGCAATTCAGCCAGCGTCACGCCCGCGTTTTCCAAAGCCGCGATTTTTGATGCGTATCCGCCGCTTTGTCCAGAGATAATCGCGCCGGCGTGTCCCATGGTTTTGCCGCATGGCGCGCTTTTTCCCGCAATGTAGGCAATTACTGGTTTTGAAATCTTGCGCGCGATCAAGGCGGCGGCGCGCTCTTCGGCGTAGCCTCCGATTTCGCCAATCAACACAACCGCGTCGGTATCCGGATCTTTTTCAAAAAGTTTTATGCCTTCAATAAAATCTAATCCAATCACGGGATCTCCTCCAATGCCGATCACGGTGCTTTGCCCGATGCCCGCGCGCGTAAGCCCATGTACTATCTCATAAGCGAGAGTGCCGGAACGGGCCAGCACGCCTACGCGTCCTCGTTTAAAAATATCGGCTGGCATAATGCCTATTTTGCATTCACCCGGAGTGATGATTCCAGGACAATTAGGGCCAATCACAATCAATTTTTTAGAATGAGCTTTACTTTTAATCAACATGGCATCGCGCACTGGCACGTGTTCCGTGATAATGACGGTTCCAAGTCCAGCGTCAAGGGCATCGTTAGCGGCTAACAAGACCTGAGGCGGGGGAACAAACGAAATAGTAAAGTCGGCCGGATATTTTTTTTGAGCTTCCGCGATGCTGTCAAAGACGGGAATGGTTTTTGCTCCGCATCTAAAAAGATATCCGCCCTTACCCGGTGTTACTCCCGCCACGATGTTAGTGCCGTCCGCGACCATTTGACGGGTATGGAATGATCCCTGTTGACCAGTTATGCCCTGGACAATGACTTTAGTTTTTGAATTGATCAGAATGGACATAAATTCCCACTTTTTAATTGAAGCGGCGCTGAATTTTTTTTGCGATAAGATTATTGACAGCCTCGGATCAGCTTTCCCGCGGCTCGCGCGGCATCGCTAAATTCAGTGAAAGCTTTGATACCTATTTTTGACAAAATTTGCGCGCCTTGATTTTGATTTGTGCCGGATAGCCTTACAACCATGGGAAGCATCTTTGCTTTTCGTTTTTTGATAAAGCCTATTATACCGCGCGCGACCTCGTCACATCTGGTAATGCCTCCAAAAATATTAATGAAAATCGCTTTGACCGACTTCGCTCGCAAAATGATTTCCAGCGCCTTTTCCATCATTTTTTTGGAGGCGCCTCCGCCGAGATCGCAAAAGTTTGCTGGTTTTGCTCCATAATGTTTTACGGCATCAAGCGTCGCCATCACTAACCCGGCGCCATTGCCGATTATGGCAAGATCACCCTTAAGCTCAACATAAGCGAGTCCGCTTCTTGCCGCCGCCGCTTCCAGTTTTGTTTGATTGCGTCTCAAATATTGAAGGTTGTTCGGATGGCGGAAGATACTGTTGTCATCAAGCGTAATCTTGGCATCCGCGGCATACAAATCGCCTGTTGTGGTTAAAATTAGCGGATTAATTTCGGCAAGCAGGCAGTCTTCATCTCTAAAAAGTTTAAAAAGCCTTTCCACGGTATCAACAAATTTTCTAGCCAGCAACTGGCTCTTAAAATAACGGCTAGCCAATCTCTTAATTGTTTTGGCCGGCAGGGTATAAACCCCTGACAATTTTATTTTTTTAACGCTTTGAGGGTGCTTCTCCGCGATCTCTTCAATATCAATGCCGCCTTGATCGGAAAAACACAATACCGGCCGCCCCGCGCTTCTGTCTACTGATATCGCTAGATAGTATTCCTTTGCCGCGTCCAAAGCTTCAACCACAAGAACATCTTTTATTTTTTCCCCATTCACTGTCTTTCCGCGCAATTTTTTAAGGTCTTTAAGCAAATTATTGCTGTCCGTAAAGATAATGCCGCCGCCCTTGCCCCTTTTTCCACCAAAAAGTTGCGCTTTTAAGACAAAACCTCGCGCATCCGCTAACGCGTTTAAAAAAGCTGGCAACGATGATTTACTCCAAACGCAATCTGGCTTAAAAGCGCTATTTCGCAAAAGCAGTCCCCGCGGCACCACAATGCCGTGCTTCATCAACAGTGCGCGGCCTTCATGCTCTTTTAAGTCCATTATTTTGATAACTCATCTATTTTTCTCCTCAAAACTTCTTCGCTTTGATAGCCAATTAATTTATCCACCATCTCTCCGTCTTTGAAGAAAATTAGCGTTGGTATGCTCTGAATTTCAAATTTCATGCTTATATTTGGGTTATTATCAACATTCAGCTTGCCGATTTTCATCTTGCCGGAAAATTCTTCAGCCATTTTTTCTATAACTGGAGCCATCATCTTGCATGGGCCGCACCAATCGGCAAAAAAATCAACCAAGACCAACCCTTTGTGTTTAATAACTTCGCTTTCAAAATTAGCGTCCGAGAAGATAATTTCAGACATAAAAAAAACTTAAAAAATACGCGTACAAATTATATGCCTTTTTTCAAGAAAAATACCAATTATTTTTATTGTTTTGCTGTGGAAGGTTTTTTCCTTGGCTTTGCCTTGGCCATGGAGTCTTGCTCCACATTCGTTTTGGATTCAGCTTTGTTCTCCGTTGTTGGCGCTTTAACTGTCTGCTCGTTTTGGACGGCTTTCAACTCCGTGCCTATCTCAGCTACTGTTTTAGCTTCAATCGCGCGCCCCACAGTGGCGCTACCTGCTCCCTGCTTAAGTATTGGCGCGGCAACCGGTTCTAAGGTCATCGCGCGTTCATAAACATGGTCTAGCTGTGCTTTAAAATCTTGCCCGCCAACTGCTACATTGCGCGTGAGCAAAGATTTGCGCAAAAGCCTTAAAAAAGACATCTTTTTTAAAGCGGTCTTGTAACGACTCTTTCGCAATTCTCTTCTGTCCTTGTAGACTGGTGAAAAGTCACCTTTAAAAATCACCATCGCCTGGTCCAACTCCATGATTTTAGCGGATAATTTTTCCTTTGCGTCACCCTTTTGCATAATGATGCGGAAAAAATAAATGGCGCTGTCTTGCGGATTGCTTGTCATCGCGAAAGCCACAATATTTTTTGCGGGTACGGCGCAAATAAACCAAGATTTGGTGATAATCTCATGGTTATCAGCGCGAGTGAAGAACGAGAAACTAAGGTAAAAATTCTCGTCTCCGCCTTCGTCTCTCAATATTTTAGCTTTTTCTAACATCGCTGGATTGTTGCTGAACGCCAAGTCCATTAGTTTTAAGGGTAAATCTTCATGAATTTTTTTCAGCGAACTAAAAGGAAGAGCCCTGCCTCCTTTAAGTCTGTAGGCCAGTTTTAAAAGCGTCGTTTCATCTAACCCGGGCAGGACTTCTTTGAGATTATTTACGATTCTCCCATACATCTTGCCAAGGAGCGATTCAAGCGTTTGCACGCAATCCTCAAAAGATGTTCCCAGCTTTGAAACGCGAACAGTGTTGCCGTTATCAAGGTAAAGGTTGAGGATATAATCATCTTCATCAAACTCGTGGTGCTTTAAAAAATCTAGGTAAATGACGAAACATTCTCGGATTTCCGGTATCACCACTATGCTTCCTTCATAAAACTGTATTCTTGATCTGCCCTTGTTGATGATCTTGCCAAAGCTATTGACGATTTCAGCGCTACAGTCGTACTCGTGATAAAGCATGCCAACCTTCATGAACAGGTTTTCTGCCATGAATTCATTGCGGACCCGCATAAAATCCTTCAGAAAGGATTCAAACAGATTTGAAAATCCGCTCAACACGTACCTATCTTTGCCATAGGTCAAAAAACTCATCTGATCGTCTTTGATGCTCATTTCGCGGATGTCCGCGAACCAAATCCTTTCTCCTGTGTCTTGTGCGCCTTTGCCTTTCAGTCTAAAAGAGTTTCGGTCAATAATAACCTCACCTTCTTTTTCCAACAGGACTTTCTGGAAAAAATTTAGTTTCCTGTACTTTAAGCTGTATGTAAGCGCCATGCCAAAAAGTAGCTCGGCTTTAAAAAATATGTTCTTTATTGAAAGACTAGTTCATCATACTATAAAAAACCAAATAATCAAGCAATTATTTTAGCATTAATTCTGGCTAAATTGAGAATCCGGATAAAAAATGATATAATGCAAAGACAAACAACGTTTAAGAAAATGATGAAAAAAATTACATCTTTGTTGCTTTTGGTTGTACTAGTGGGTTCGTTTGTTGGGACTTTTAAGCTGGCTTCAGCATCAGCGTCTAAACGATTCATGCCTCAAAGCACTTATCTTTCGCCTGTCAGGGAAGCCCCGATGGTCTTTACCGGTCTGGGCGTCTCGTGGCATGAGGTCATTCCCGAGGGCACATCAGCTACGCTTTCAGTAAGGTTTAGGGACTTGAATGGCAAGTGGAGCGATTGGCAAGCGGTTGTTGGTGAGTATGACGAGCTGGAAGCTGAATCGGCCGCTCATCCGTCGGCTTTTTTGGCTACGCCGCGCTCGGATGCGTTGCAATACAGGATTTATCTTCATACCGAAAATACCTCAATTAGCCCAATTTTGGAAAACATCAGTTTTACATACATCAACGCCAAAAAAAAAATCGCCCTAAAAGCTGATAAGACATCAGTTTCGCTTAAAGGCGTAGCGCGCTTGACAAGCGCCAAAATTAAAGCGATTGCCGCGGCGCCAAAAGCTAAGATCGCGGCTGAGTCAAATTCAACAGTGTTGACAGTCTCTAAAACAATAACTCCAGAGGCCAGAGCTGACGCGTTGCCTTCCAGCGTCAAAATAATCTCCCGCGCGGATTGGGGCGCCGACGAAAGCCTGCGTTACTTTACCGAAGATAGACCAGATCCACAGCTGATCAAACTTGATGATGATTTTTACACTCAATACTCGGATGAACTTAAGATCGTCAAAACTGTCGCCACCGATTCAAACGGCCAAAAACTAACATGGCCGCTGCAATACCCCGCCAAAGTCAGCAAGTTTATTATTCATCATACTGCTACCACCACCAATCTAGACGATCCCGAAAAAGCAATTCGGGACATCTATTACTGGCAAGCGATCAGTAAGGGCTGGGGTGATATCGGTTACAATTACCTGATTGACCAACAAGGCAACATTTATGAAGGGCGTTATGGCGGAGATGGCGTAGTTGGAGCGCATGCCGGACCGGGAAATGTGGGCAGTATCGGCATTGCTATCTTGGGAAATTATCAGAATGATCAGGTTCCTGACGCGGTTGTAAAATCGTTGACCGCTCTAATCAAAATGAAAGCCGCCAAATTTGGCATAGATCCCGCTGGAACATCAAAATTCAGAGGAGAGGATCCGCCTAATGTTATCGGCCACCGTGATGTTATGAAGACAGCTTGTCCCGGAGACAATCTTTACGCGCTTCTCCCCGCTATTAGACTGGCGGCGAAAGGTGATTTTAAGCCAAAAATCGTTGACAAACGCCGTCTTGTGGTTGGTAAAGAAAACGATTACGATTACTCGCTTCAAAAGACGCCGGACATTCTTACTTTACAGCCCGGTTCCACAAAAACACTGACTGTTTCGGTCAAGAACACAGGCAAGAAGAGCTGGGGACCGCAAACGGTTTTTTTGGTTAGCAATGACGAAAACGCAAGCACATTTTTAGCGCGTAGCAACATGGTTGGTTCAAAAGCTTACGGAAAGAGTATAGAACCAGGTTCTTCTGCGACTTTCAACATTCCTTTGCAAAGCGGATACAATGGAGGCATCACCACTTTGCAAGTATTTCCTTTCATTGACAACAAGGTCAAGTTGGAAAAATACATCAGCATTCCTGTGCAGATTGAACAGCCCGTCTTTGATTATGAATATGTTGGACTGGACCTGAGCGGACCTTATTTGAAAATTGGGGAAAGTGCTCAGGCGGTACTGACATTGAAGAACACCGGTAACGTCACTTGGCAACGTGACGGCAAGAATAGATTCATGATCGGGACGGATAAACCTCGCGATCGTCTTTCGCGGATCACGGGCGCGCCATCAGCGAGGCTTGGCGCTATGAAAGAGTCAGCGGTTAAACCAGGCGAGATCGCGCATTTCAACCTCAATATCAAGGCCCCTTTGACGGAAGGTCAATACAAAGAATACTGGGCGCCGGTGATTGAGGGAGTTAAATGGCTTGCTTCAAACGACAAACCGCTTGACTTATACGTTTATTCAAGCCCGCTCTTGGCCAAATCCAGTGGAGTGAGCGGTGATCTTAACCTGCTTCCCTCGGCAACAGGCGTGGTGACTTTGGAATATTTGAACGCGGGAGGATACACTTGGAAATCTTCAAATAACGGCTTTAGGTTAGAGATTGATAAGCAGAATAATCTTAAAATCAGGTCGGTCACAGTAGAACAGGATCAAATCTTGCCGGGACAAAAAGCAAGGATAGATGTCTCCTTTAGGGCTCCGAACAAAGAAGGTGTGTACGCGCTGACATTGATGCCCAAAGTTGGCAAAAATGATTTGTTGTCGCGACCAGAAAAAATTTACGTTAAAGTTAGCAAAAAGTCATCAACCCTAACTAAAAACAAGACTGCCTTGCCCATCGTTAGGGAAGAAACCCCCGTTAGGGAAGAAAGCGCCGCGGCTAATAGTGATAAAATACGTGTTGCCATCAGTTTTCACGCTAATCCTGTCATAAGCGGTTCAGGCGCTTTTGCTCTTTATGAAGGCGAAAAACGCCTTGGTGATTTTGCAAAAGACGAAAAAGTCAGTGTGACGTTTGACGGTGAAAAGTACACTATTAGTGGTGATAAACAGACATACATTACGTCACGCCCTCCGCGATTTATCCCAAACGCTGGCACGATTCTGAGGATTGATAATTACGCGAACCGCCCCGCTTGGGACACATCGTTAAACAACAATGAATTCCGAGGAGTACTTGAAGTGAATTATTACGCGGGAGAAATGCAGACAATTAACGAACTGCCGGTGGAAGATTACCTAAAAGGGCTGGCTGAGATTTCCGCCAGCGATCCGTATGAAAAGATTAAAGCGATCATCGTCTTAGCGAGGAGTTACGCCTATTATTACATGAAAATTGGGAAAAAATTTCCCGGCGCGCCTTTTAACCTGACCGACGATCCAGCGCGCAGTCAAAAATATCTTGGTTACGGGTTTGAAAAGCGTAATCCCACTGGAGTTAAAGCGGTTAATGACACCGCGGGCATGGTGGTGAAGTACAAGGGCAATCTGATCAAGACTCCCTACTTTAGCGCCGATGACGGGAGAACGCGCAGTGCCGAGGAAGTTTGGGGCTGGACTGATACGCCTTGGCTTATCAGCGTGGATGATCCCGGTTGCAAAGGTTTGAGCATGAACGGCCACGGTGTGGGGCTAAGCGGCTGCGGCGCTCTTTATTGGGCGAACAAAGGTAAAACATTCCAAGAAATTATTGAGTACTACTTCAAGGGAGTGACGGTTGAAAAATTATGAGCGTCATCATTAAGGATTGCGCGGATTAAAAAGGCTAAACTCACTATCATCATCTAAAAAAATCAAAACAAAAATGCTCAAACCAATTCCGTCCGAAAATCCAGAACACATCATTAGCAAAACATCCAAACAAGCAAAGAGGTTTATGGCTTCCGTTCAAGGGGTAAAAGTTTTGCCGGTGGCCTCAAGTCTTCAACGCAGGTGGAGCGATGACGTTAAAAAGGACAGGCGCGTGATCAAATTGGCCTGTTGGAGACTGCTAAAATTTCTGGAAAGAAAAGGTCGGATCAGCAGCGCGGAAATTGGCGAGATGATTGACGGTTTGCGTCGGTCGGTTTTGAGTCTTGAACGGGAAAGAATCAGGATTTTTAAGAGAGAGCAAAGGAAAAAGAAGTGATCGCCGCGTAAACTAAATTATGTCGCTTGTGTAGCGGTTTTTTTTACGATCTTCAGAAGGGCGTGGTCGCGTAAAAAACGCCAAGTCGCGCTTATGCTATAATAACCCCGATATTTGTCTGCCATGAGAATTCTTGGAATCAATTCAGCTACCGCTCTTGCTTCGGTGTGCGTTGTGAAAACAGCGACGGCAAGAGAAGCAAGCACAACTTTACTCAATAAGCGATTGACGGGGAGAGCTAACAAAACAGAAGCGTCGGAATCAGGCAAAACTATTATCTTGCATGAACAACAATGGGAATCCAAACGTGATGACGCGGAAAAGATGTTGCCGGCAGTAATATCGGCACTGAAAAAAGGGAAGCCTGATCTAATCTTTGTTATCAATGGACCTGGCGCTTTTACGGGACTCCGCGTTGGGGTAACAATCGCTAATACGCTGGCGTACACTTTTAACGTTAAAATAGCGGCGCTTGATACTTTTAAATATTTGCGCGCGCGGGTTGAAGTTGGTAGTAATGCTGATGGCAAGAGCGGTGAGTACCGATTAACAAAGACAGCGGTTATCCTGAAAGCCGGCGGCGAGTTTGTGGCGGCGCTTCTTCCCGGGATGAATACGCCGGCGCGTCTGCGCAAAACTGAGCTGGGCTCTTTTCTTAATCAAAACGGCTTAGTCTCTTTTGCGATCAGCGACATGAGTAGGGAAGAAAAGAAAAGCTTAATCCTGCCGAAAAACGTGAAATGGCTTTCGGAAATGGAATTGGCGGGCCTGCCCAGAGTCATAGACAGGATTTTTACGGATACGCGCGGAGGCCGGATCCACCCGCAAAAGATGATCGTACCCAAATACCTGCTTCCCCCCAAGATCACCAAAAGCAAGAAACAACACCCGATCTTGGTCAACATCGGGTGTTCAAGCTAACCAACAAATCGCGCATGCTCTACGTCGTCGCCACCCCGATTGGAAACCTTGAAGACATCACCTTACGCGCTCTACGCGTACTGAAAGATGCCGACTACATCGCGGCCGAAGATACTCGCCACTCGGCGATCCTTTTTAATAAGTACGAAATAAAAAAACCGATGATCAGTTTCCACGCTTGGAGCGACGATCGCAAGCTGTCACAGCTGATAGGGCTGCTAAAAGAAGGCAAGAACATCGCTCTGATTTCCGACGCGGGCACGCCGGGAATAAGTGACCCGGGCTACATTTTGATCAAGGCCACGGTGGAAAACGGAATCCGCGTTGAGCCGATCCCCGGTCCCACCGCTTTTATAGCAGCGCTCAGCGCGTCTGGTTTACCAACGCGCAATTTCCTTTTTTTGGGCTTCTTGCCGATTAAAAAAGGCCGCCAAACTTTGTTGACTTCCCTGGCTCAGGAAAAACGCACGATCGTTTTCTACGAATCGCCGCACAGGTTGTTGAAGACCTTGGCTGAATTAACGCGGTACATTGGAGATAGGCCGCTTTGCGTTGGACGGGAACTGACCAAGATCCATGAAGAGTTTTTCCGCGGCACCGCCAAACAAGCTTACGACCATTTCACGGCCAAAGGCGTAAAAGGGGAGTTCGTGATCATTTTGGGGGCGATCACGAATGGGCGCAATCACTAAAACATTTTTGTGGAGATCAAAAATGTGGGCGATCACCAAAAAAATTTAGACAAGATCACGCATTGGCGCAATCACAAAAACCGCGACATCAGATCACATTAGTTTGCTTTATTTTTTCTTCGCGCTACGCCCATTGCCGCCAACGCGCCCAGCATTGAAAGCCAGACATCGGCGTCTTTTTCAGGGCTTTCTCCGCTCCAGCGCACCGCGCATGACGGTGGTTCGCGGTCGCGGTCTGGCGCCTCCATGGAAAAAGTCCGGTATTGCCCTTCTTCCAACACCATATCATCGGTCCAGCTGGTCCTCAGAAGTGTCTCTCCTTCTTCGGATTTTACCGTGGCGACTTTGCCGTTTTCGGTTTTTTCAACCCAAATCGTGCCTTTCAGTTGCATCTGCGCCTTCAAAAAATGTTTGCTTCCGCTCACCAAAAAATCAGGTTCCTTGTTCCCGGCAATCCCTGTTACCGCCCCGTAATCCACTTCCACCTCATAATTTTTGGAGCCGATCATGACCCGAGCTTTTTCAAGACGCGCCTTGTAAACGGTGTCTTCGCCCAAGCTGAAGACCAGCACGCAAGTGCCTTCTTCCACCGGCCTGCCGTCCGCGCTGATGTCGGGCGTGCACTGCTCAACCTCCGAAGCGTCTGGGGTGGACATGTCCAGATTGTCCAAATTTGCCAGCCCGTTTTCATCGGCATTTAAATAATTTTCCGCGTCCGGCGGCACAGATCCTTCATCGTCACCTGTGTCCGCATCATCCCCGGCATCGCTTTTATCACCGTTGCCAAGGACCACCTGCGGGGGACGGGGCGTTTTGGGCTTATTGCGTGTAGCAAGTGTTGTGCCGAGCGCTACCAGCAAGGCTGTTTTCGCGACGATTTTACTAACTGTGTTTGTGCCATAGGACGATTGTTTGCCGACACAAGATGCAAGTTGGTCGGAGGGGGAATTTGCTTGCTCTTGCTCCGGGTCAGCCTGCGGCATAGTTACATACGCTGATACGGGCGTTGGCGTAATTTCTGCATTGTTTTGCGTGTCTGAACAGCTGTTAGTTGGCGATTTAACGGTCAAGGGGAATAGCTGTTTTTGCTCTCCGCTCGCGTTTTCTGTGTCAATTGAATCATGAGCAGACATCTCCTCGTCTTGCGCGCCGATTGGTTCTTTTGGTTTATTCATAAAATTTTGAATTTACTTTAATAAATTGTGCAATAATTCTACTGAAAATTACTTGAAAATCAATACATGTTCTGATACATTTTTAACGCGTAATCATAAACCTATGAGTAACACGGAACTACAATCCGGTTCTGCAGGGGATTTTGAGTTACAGCAAGGCGTAAACAGTCTGCAATCATCCTCTGAAGGGATATGTCCAAACGGTGCCGGTGTTGGCAAGACACGCCGGTTTACCAAACTCGCGGCGATCGCGGCGATGTTGACCGCGGCAGGATGCGGTCCGGATGGCGCAAACACTAATGATACCGCTGTTCAGTATAAGCCAGAAAAAGGCAACAGTGTGGAGAAAATGGACCAATTTCCGCAGATACAACTTCAATTTTCCGGCGAAAAACAGGCGGCGTTATCGGTTTTTTTCATGGAAAACAAGATTTACGACTTTAAATTGACATCCTACGATAACCCCGCTGATATTATCACTTTAACTACCAGCGGGGAAAAGGTTGAATTGCTACAAGGTGTTTTTCACAATCCAACCAGTGGGTACAAAGTTGAGGCTTTTGACGAAAATGGTAAGCCCGTTCCGATTAATTTTAGCCGTAAGCCTGGTACTATCTACGGGCCCGACCATACGATCTGATCGGTGCCGGATGTTGACGATTGCTGATGGATATTGTTATATCTTAAAATTTGGCGAAAACTTAGCGGAAAAGTTATTTTTTTTAATTTGTGGCATCTTGCGTGAACTCAATTAAATTTTTGGACATCTTATTTAATGTGCTTGCAACTAATTGAATTAGTTGGCATCCAATTCAATTTGCGCCCTTCAATTTTATAAAAAAGAGAGTTTTTTTGTGTCTCGCGCAGGACAAGTTTATTTTTCACCCATTTCATAGACACCATCCCAATCTGGTTTTGGCGGGAAGTCACGCAAGACCTCGCATCTTTGCCTATAAAGTTGTGAGGGGCCGTCATCGGGGAAAAATTTTAAGATTTCGTCAAACTTGGCCAGTCCTTGAGCGAATTTACGGTTTTTGTACAGGTTAATGCCCTCCGCGTACAGTTTGAGCAGGGTAAAATCGGCGTGCTCATCCAAAAGCGATTTATCGGCGAGCAATTCGTGGACGCGAACGGGATGGGTCTTCCCCACTACCTTAATCATGTCAATTTCACGACTGACAAAGAAATCTTTTACGAGGGCAAAAGTGTCGTCACTGATCAGGATATTTGTGCCATACTTCTTATTGGCGCCTTCCAGTCTTGAAGCAAGATTAACATTGTCGCCCATCACGGTGTAGTTGAGTTTTTTTGACGATCCCACGTTGCCAACTATAACCTCGCCTGAGTTTATTCCCGCCCGAAAATCAATCTGCGGTCTAATTTCTCCGCCGGGCAAGGTTGGAGCCTTCCATTGACTGTTAAGTTTCGCCAGTTCTTTGTCCATCTTCAAGACCTCTTTGGCAGGCGCGAGCGCGGGACTGTTGAGTTCCGCCAGCGCTTTACGCATCTTCAAGACAGTCCTGCAGGCGCGTACCGCGTGGTCTTGCTGTGGCAGTGGGGCTCCAAAAAAAGCTAAAATCGCGTCGCCTTCGTATTTGTCCACGGTGCCTCCTTCTTCAAAAACCACATCTGACATCTTTTCAAAATATTCGTTTAGCAGAGCTACAAGGCTTTCTGGCTTGAGTTTTTCTGAGATGGAGGTGAATCCGCGTATATCGGTGAAAATAACCGTAACTTCCCGCTTTTCGCCGCCGAGTTTGAGTTGTTCGGGATGAGCCATAAGCTGGTTGACGATCGCGGGATTGACATATTTTGAGAAGGCGTTCTTTAGTTCAAGTTTTGAGCGAAATTCCGTCACGTAACGGTAAACATAGACACTAACAAACGCGCCAAACAGGGCAAGATAAGGATGTACAAGGTCAACGATTAACCCATGGTCAAATAACACCGGCGCAAGGAGCGTGTACCCGCCGGCCATGCCGACAAGGTATAGCAATGACCAGCGGACGCGCGTGAATATGAAGACGAAAACGGATATGAAAGAGAGCAAAATAATTAGCAAGATCTGTTCCCACGGGGACATGTAGCGGAGAAATTTTTTGTCCAGAATTGTTTGGATGGCGTTGGCGTGCACTTCAACGCCGGGCATGCGGTAGCTGGCGGAAACAGGGGTGTTATAACTGTCTTCACTTGCGGTATTCGTAGTGCCAATCAGTACTATCTTGTCGCGCAAGGATTCAAGATTGAAAGTTTTTTGTGTGTCGTCGACTAATGTTAAAAACGATATTTCCGGATAACGGTGTCCAGATGCTGATGATGCAAATAAACGACTACTAAAAAAGTTGATTAGCATCTTTCCGTCTTCCAAAGGGACGGCAATGTATGAAGGATCCAGTAAATATTTATTGCCGATTGATTTTGGTTGCTGTCCAAGAAGAGGGAGATTTAATGCTATTCTACTCACTGCGAAAGGGAAGGATTCTATGTAACGTTTGTTCGTCTCATCATAAATTACTGGGATGACCTTCCTGAAGACTTTGTCTAAGTCCTGTTCAAAGGCCATTGATGACAGGACTGTGTTCTTTAGAAATATCTGCAGAGGCAGGGTATCGGTGGACGATTGGTTTGAATGATAGATACCATCATTACTTTCGCTACCCGTATGTGGCATGGAAATTATGATGGGGGTGACAGCTTTGTCTATAGCATCGGCAAAAGCAGAATCACCTTCCGCATTATGTGGATCACGGTAAAACATATCAAATGCGATGACCTTGGGTTTATACAAATCCAATTTGCGTAATGCATCAGCTACAATAGTCCTATCCCATGTTGAAGGATGGCCGTATTTGGCGATAGTGGCATCATCAATTGATACTAGCACGATATCACTACTTGCGCCGGAAGGCTTATAAAGGTGATCTGCAAGTGTCAGTTGCAATGGCATGAGAACCTTGCTCGAATCGAGTATAAGCAACAACACAGCAATTAAAATTGCCGTAAAAGGAGACAGAATTATTTTTTTTCTAAGTAGTTTAATTAAAGAAAGCGCCATAATCTTTAAATTATAGCACTTTTATAGCGTTTAGTTTAGGTGCCGTTGGGTGCCTTTTGGGTGCCGGATGTTGACAGGGGGTGGGTTCGGTGCTGAATACGCCCTTTCGGTGGACGGCTTTGTTCTTGGTGCCGGATGTTGACAGGGGACGATTTGGGTGTCGAGGCAATTTTGGTGCCGGATGTTGACGGGGACTTAGCTATTGTGGCCGTGTTGCTTTCTGTTGCTTTCGGTGCCCGATGTTGACAGGGGGGGTGGGTTCGGTGCTGAATGCACCTTTTGGGTGCCCGATGTTGACAGGTATGGGCTTTCGTTTCGGCATGCACCCTTTCGGTGCCGGATGTTGACGGGGACTTAGCTATTGTGGCCGTGTTGCTTTTTGTGCCCTCCCATTCCCCTTGATGTCCGGCCTTTGCCCTTGTACGCCCTTTTGGGTGCCGGATGTTGACAGGGGGGTGGGTTCGGTGCCGAATACGCCATTTCGGTGCCCGACGTTGACAGGCGACGCTTTGGGTGCCGAGGCAATTTAGGTGCCGGATGTTGACGGGCGACGATTTGGGTGCCAAGGCCATTTTGGTGCCGGATGTTGACGTGGGCTTGGCTATTGTGGCCGTGTTGCTTTCTGTTGTTTTCGGTGCCCTGTCCTTGATGCCCGGCCTTTGCCCTTGGTGCCGGATGTTGACGGGCGAGGATTTGGGTGCCGAGGCCCTTTCGGTGCCCGACGTTGACAAACGTGTGCTTTTGGTGCTGAATACGCCCTTGCGGTGCCGGATGTTGACAGGGGGCGGGTTAGGTGCTGAATATGCCCTTTGGGTGCCGTATGTTGACGGGGGCTTGGCTATTGTGGCCGTGTTGCTTTCTGTTGCTTTCGGTGCCCTGTCCTTGGTGCCCGGCCTTTGCCATTGGTGCCCGATGTTGACAGGGGGGTGGGTTCGGTGCTGAATATGCCCTTTGGGTGCCCGGCTTTGTTCTTGGTGCCCGACGTTGACAAACGTGTGCTTTCGGTGCCGAATACGCCCTTTGGGTGCCCTTTCGGTGCCCGACGTTGACAAACGTGTGCTTTTGGTGCTGAATACGCCCTTGCGGTGCCGGATGTTGACGGTCATGTGCTTCCGTTTCCGCATGCACCATTTGGGTGTGTTGACAGGTGGCGGGTTCGGTGCCGAATACGCCTTTTGGGTGCCGTTTCGGTGCCGGATGTTGACGTTGG
>Ga0272446_1001625_pt1 | contig 32222 bp, 24 predicted proteins | sample YNPCB0061_FD_194587 | JGI IMG/M metagenome (GOLD analysis project Ga0272446, IMG submission 194587) | Hot spring microbial mat communities from Yellowstone National Park, WY, United States - YNP-CB-006-1 | ecosystem: Environmental > Aquatic > Thermal springs > Hot (42-90C) > Sediment | place...
GGCGCATAGCGTGAGCACCAGCCACCCGCTATGGATCGTAGCCAACTTTCTACACGTCGCGGTGGCTTGGGCGAAACCCGCCAGGCTGACCCGGCCCGGCTATCGAAAAGCCTCCACCGGCAGTCCGGCCGTTTCGACCACGTTTTTCAATCGGCCGATCAAGCCGGACTCGGCTCGAACCACAATTCCAGGGCTTCGTGCGCGTTGCGCACGGCTTCCTCCTCGCTATCCCCGGCCGAGGCGCATCCCGGCAGTTCGGGGAAAAAAGCCGCCCAGCGCCCGGTCTCGGTGTCGTATTCCACCACCAGCCGCAGTTTCATGCCGCCATCGTAAACCTGCCACGACCTGCCGGCAACGACCGGATTGCCCGACCATGAGCCACCACGTTCTGCACGTTTTCCAACACGGCGCGGTGCTCGCCCGCGAGCGCGGGTTCATCGTCTGCCGCGCCCAGGACCAGGCCGAGCGCCGCCTGCCCCTGGACGACCTGCGGGCCGTCATCATCGCCGCCCGCGGCGTTACCCTCACCTCCAGCTTCCTCAGCGGCGTCCTGGAAAAGGACGCCATCGTGCTGCACTGCGACGAGCGGTATCAGCCGTGCGGCTGGACCGCCCCGCTGGCCCGGGTGGTGGACCTCAAAGCCTTCGAAACGCAGACCGCCCGCCCGCGCCGGCTCAACGCCCGGCTCTGGCAGGAAATGCTGCGCGTCAAAACGCTCAACCAAACCCGCGTGCTGGCGCGCCGGCAACTCCGCTCGCCCCACCTGGAACTGGCCTTGGAACGGGGCGAGCTCGACGAGGCCAACTGCGCCCGCCGTTACTGGCAGTTGTATTTCCCGGCCATTGGCTGGACAGCCACGCGACGCGACCGGCGCGAGAACACCCCGCCCAACCAGATGCTCAACTACGGCTACGCCGTGCTGGCCGCCCTGTGCCATCTCAGCCTCATCATTCACGGCCTGCTCCCCCAACTGGGCGTCCACCACAAACCGCGCTACCAAGCCGAGCCGCTGGTGTACGACCTCATGGAACCGTTCCGAGCGGTGGTGGAGCTGATGCTCGCCGAGTTCATGCTCGAGCCGGACGTCTCGATGAAGGCCTGGGCCAGGAAGGTGGGCATGGAGTTGCGCGACCGGCGCGTCCAACATGGCACTTACACGCTCAAGCTCATGGACGCCATTGACGCCTCGGCCAACTCGCTGGCCCGGGCCTATGCCGAAGCCTCGTATCGCCCGTTTTGGGCGCCGGAATTGCCAGAGACGGGGTAGCGCAGGTTTCCAACCTGCCGTATCGCCGGCTTCCAGCCGGCCAGCGCGCCATGACGACGAAGGCGCTGCAATCTCGGAAGGTCGGCGGGTTGGAAACCCGCGAGACAGCAGACTGGAAGTCTGCGCTACGGTCCGGCAGCTTGCCGGCACCCGGTGGGTAGCGCAAACCGGAAGCGAGCGCCGAAGAGCGGATGAACAATTCCCCCTTTAGTATGGGCTGGTTGATGGCCATGTTTGACCTGCCGGTGACGACCGAACAGGAACGCAAGGTCGCCACCCGCTTCCGCAACGATCTCCTGGACCACGGCTTCCTGATGATCCAGTTCTCGGTGTATGCCCGCCCCTGCGTCAATTTCGAGCAACTGGACAAACACCTGCGCGCCATCGAAAAGCTCGTTCCCCCGGCCGGCAACGTGCGCCTGCTCTTCATCACCGACGAGCAATGGGCCAAAAGCGTCACCGTCATCGGCCCCAACTACAACCAGGGCAAACGGGCCACCAACCCCAAGGTCCCCCAGCAGGTCGAGTTCTGGGACTGAAAACACCGAGGCCCGTGACCGTGCGATACAGTGGGTCACGGGCCTCTACATCAGTTAAGCCTTCCCCCCGGAAGAATCTTAACCGGCCTCAAATTCATCACCTTCAGCCCGTTCCGGCAAGCCGATTCTGCCGGTCCGGCCTCCGGGGGGAAGGCAAAACCGATCCCTGGGCGCCGCGCGAACCGCTGGGATTCTGCCGGTCCGGCCTCCGGGGGGAAGGCAAAACCAGAGGAGAGTTCTCAACGTAGTCATCCAAATTCTGCCGGTCCGGCCTCCGGGGGGAAGGCAAAACCCGGGTTCGTTTGGTTCCCCGGCTCAATCGATTCTGCCGGTCCGGCCTCCGGGGGGAAGGCAAATTGGGGGAGGAGCGAGAATGGAGAAGTGAGGTGTGAGGAGCGAGAAGTGAGAAATGAGCGCGCGGCGCGGAAGCCTTCAGGCGAATCCCTGGTCCGCCTCCGTGCCTTGGTGTCTTGGTGGTAAGCCCGGAGCCGGCGCCCCGATGCGGCGCGCTCAGGCCAGTCGCAGCCAGACGCTTTTCAGGTGGGCCGGACGGGCGCGCGAGATGGGGAAGTCCGGTGGTTGCGGCGCGTAATGTTCGCTGACCACGCGCCGGCCCGCCCCGGCGAGGGCGTCGTGGATTTGCCGCAGGAACTTTTCCGGCCCCAGTTCGGCGGCGTTGGTCGCGGCGAAGAGCAGCCCGCCCGGCGCCACCACCGGCGCCGCCGCGCCCACCAGCCGGGCGTAGTCGTGCTCCGCGCGAAACGCCCTGCCGCGTCGCGCGGTGGAAAACGTGGGCGGGTCGAGCAGGACCGCGTCGAACCGCCGGCCCCGGCGGGCCAGTCGCCGCAGCCAGTCCAACGCATCGCCCACCAGGAACTCATGGCCGGCGGCGTCCAGCCCGTTCAACGCGAAGTTCCGTCGGCCCCAGTCGAGGTATTTGCGCGACAGGTCCACACTCGTGGTGCGGGCGCCGGCCCGGGCGGCGCACACCGAGAAGCCGCAGGTGTAGGCGAAAAGGTTCAGCACGCTTGCCCCGGTCGGCCCGGCCGGGAAGGCCGGGAAACCGGCCGCCACGTGGTTGACCAGGAGGCGACGGCGATTGTCGCGCTGGTCCAGGAACAGGCCCACCGAGTATCCCTCGCCGAAGCGGATTTCGAAGCGCAGCCCGTTTTCGCGAATGGTGAAGGCCTCCGGCGCCGCTTCGCCCAGCACGTGACGCGGCGAAACCGTCGCGCCGGTGCGACCGCGCACGTCCTGACGCAGCGCCTTGTGATACGCGCCGCGCGCGCCTTCCCGGGTCAAGGTCCGCTCCAGATGCGCCCACTCGGGCGCGCCCGGCGGCCTCGCGCTTAGCGCCAACAGATACGGCCCCAGCCGGTCCACCTGCCAGTCGGGCGCCAGCGTCGCGGCCTGTGCTGCCGCTCCGGGTTCGCCCGCGCCGTGCCAGAGTCGAAAGGCATCGGTGAGCTCCGGCTCGATGATCGCCGCGCGCAACAGCCGGGAAGGTTCGGCTTCGAAGTCTGCCGGGGCTTCGAAGGTCACTTCGTGCCCCGTGGCCGGATGCCGAAAGACCAGGCGCTCGGCGTGCAGCCAGAGCCGCGCCGCGGGCGCGCCGCCGTACAACGTATCGCCCAGCACGGGAAAACCGCGCGCGGCGGCGTGGACGCGGATTTGATGCGTGCGTCCGGTCCACGGCACGGCGCGCAGCCAGGTCAGCTCGCCGGCGGGGTCGAGGACTTCAAAACAGGTCACCGCCGCTTCGGGGTCCGCGGGGGCGGGCGTGGCGAGGTAACGTTCGCCCGCGCGGCGCAGGCCGGTGCGGACTTCGAGCGTGCGGAAGCGCACCGGGGCCCGCGTGGCCAGGCGATATTCCTTGCGGACTTCGCGCCGGGTGAACTGCGCGGTGAGGGCGCGGTTGGCCAGTGCCGTTTTGCCGAAGACCAGCAGGCCGGAGGTTTCCTTGTCGAGGCGGTGGAGGATGGCCAGGTCTGCCCAGCGCGGCTCGCGGTGGCGCAACCAGTCATAGACGCCCTCGCCGGCGTACGGCGCGGGGGCGTGGGTGTTCCAGCCGGGCGGTTTGTTGACCACCAGCAGGTGTTCGTCTTCGTAGAGGACCAGCGGCGGGCGGGCCGCCGTGGCGGGAGTGTTCACGCCGCGCAGTTTCGCCGAAGCCCTCGCGCGGGCAAGCGGCAAGCCCGCGGCCCCAGCGGCCGCCTCAGTCCCTGCGGAGGTCGGGGTTCAACGCAACCCCAGTTCCGCGAGGCACGCCTGGACCGGGGGGAGCTTCCGCGGGTTGAGCCAGGCGCGTTTGAGCCAGAATCCTTTGAGGACGCGACTGTGGATCACCGCGTCGTCGCCGGCAAAAGGCGCCAGAATTTCCCCCTCGCGGCCGTAAAACTGGTGGGCCAGGTGTTCGGGGTCCAAAATCCAGTACTCGGCCACCCCGTGCTCTTCGTAGGCGGCGAATTTGGGGCCCGAATCCAGATGGGCGGTGCGGGGCGAGAGCGCCTCGACCACCAACGCCGGCGCGCAGGGCGCGTGCGTGGGACGCAGCCGCGCCACCTGGGCGTTGGTGAAAAAGGCCAGGTCCGGCAGGAGCACCAGACGCGGACTCAAGCGCACCGCCACGACCTCCCGGTACAACCGGCCCAACCGGCGGGTCTCGATGAAGGTGCGCAGCAGCAGGTCCACGAAGTTCAACAAATCGGCGTGCCGCAGATTGACCGGGGAGTGCATGACGGGTTCGCCGTGGATCAGGTCGGCGTGAACGCCGGGTTGCAACCAATCGAGGAACTCCTCGGCGGTGAGCAGGCGACGGGTTTCGCGGGGCGCCAAAACGGGTGCTGCCGGCATGGCGCAAACGTAAGAGGCGCACGGTCGGCGGGCAAGCGGCAAGCCCGCGGCCCCGGCGGCCGCACGCCACCGCGCGCCAGCTTCCCCCGGCCGGTGCTCCGCCCGCACGGGTGCATTTCAGTTTTTGAACCCCCTGCAACATTCCCGGGCTTTTCGCCGGTCCGGGCCGCGGCACTATGGAGGGAGAACGGCTGTGGGTGGGGCTTGCTGACGTCGGCGCTCAAAAACTGAAATGCGCCCGCCCGCACCCGGGCGGTACCGGCGACTTGACTCGCGCCACGGCTTGCCCAGCCTGTACGCCAATCCTGCACCCGCGATGAACGCCCGAAATCCCAACCGGCCATTCCCGGCCGCACCCCCACTTCCCGCCCACGCGACCATCCCGGAAAAAACACCCGGCGACACGGCGGCACTCCCCGCTCCGGTCCCGGGCGCGGCCCCCGCGCTGACCCGCCGCGCCTTTGCCCGCCTCACGCTGGGCGCGGGCGCGGCCGTGGCGTTGACCGGCTGGGCGGTGCCGGGCGCCGGGGGCGCGCCGCGGCGCATCCGTACCGGCGTCATCGGGTGCGGCAGCGTCTCCAACGCCTACCTGCCCACGCTCAAGGCCTGCCCGTTTGTGGAATTGGTGAGCCTGTGCGACATCAAACCCGAGCGGGCGCGCCGCCAGGCCGAGCGGTTCCAGGTCGCGCACCATTACCCGCACCTGGAGGCGATGCTGGCGGGCGAGCCTTTCGAGTTTTTGGTGGACCTCACGGACATGCAGGCCCACGAGGCCATCAACCGCCGCGCGCTCGAGGCGGGCAAACACGTTTGGAGCGAGAAACCCATCGCCAACTCGCTCGCCGCCGGGCAGAAACTCCTCCGGCTGGCCCGCCAAAAGGGCGTGCGCCTCTGGGGCGCGCCCATCACGGTGCAGAGTCCGCAATTCGCTTTCATGGCCCGGCAACTGGCCGCCGGCAAATTGGGCCGCGTGGCCGCCGCGCACGCCGATTACGGCCACGAAGGCCCGGGCTGGTCGGCCTTCTTCTACGAAAAACTCGGCGGCTCGATGCCCGACCTGGCGGTCTATAACCTCACCACCCTCACCGGCCTGCTCGGCCCGGCCCGCAGCGTCACCGCCATGCTCAGCATCGTCACCCCCGAGCGCACGGTCGAGGACAAGGGCCGCATCCGGGTCGAGGCGGAGGACAACGCCATGCTCCTGCTGGACCACGGTCGGGGCGTGATTTCACACGTGCAATCGGGCTTCAACTACTTCAACCCCCACGGCCACGACGGCCGCCAGGAAACCCGCCACACCATCACGCTGGTCGGCACGAACGGCTTCATGGGCCTGGTGGGCTACGACTGGGCTCCGCTCGGCGTGGATCTGGCCACGAAGGACGCGCCGGCGCTGACCCGCCACGAGACCGACCCGCGCGGCTATCTTTGGCAACAAGGCGCCGCGCTGGCCGCCGAGTGCCTGGCCACGGGCCGCGAACTCCTGGTCACGCCCGAGCACGCCCTGCACGTGCTCGAGATCATCACCGCCGCGCGCGAATCTCAGGCCACCGGCCGCCGCGTGCGGCTGACCTCGACCTTCAAGTGGCCGGTGGTCGCGTAGGCGTGCGCGCGGTTCACGCCGCCCCGGACGCCGCACCCACAAACCCGGCCGGCTGAAGAAACGCTGGTCGCCGCGCCACCGGCGGCTATTGCCGCCGCGTGGTGCGCTCCATCATCCAGAGGACGTCCGGATTGTTTGGCGAGGCGACATTCAGCGCGAGCGATTGCCCTTTCCGGAGGATGGGCGTCGTGCGCGGGTCCCGCCAACGCTTGATCTCCGAATGGCCGTCCACGAAGGCGAAGCCGCCGGCCTGGTTGTGGTAGCTGGCCGGGTAATCCACAATCTTCCACTGCTGCGGCTGGTCCGGGTAACCGAACATGCCCACGACCATTTCGCCGTCGTTGATGCTGTCCTCGCGCTCGTCCAGAAACACCCAGGTCATCGTCGGCCCGGGGTCAATGAAGTCGCCCAGCTTCTTGTAAATCCTCATGCCGGGCGGCCCGAACCCCGCCACGTCGGTCGAATCAATCCAGGCGTTCATGGACAGGCTGCGCACGCGCGGGTAGGTGACGCCCTGGTACTTGACGGTGCTTTTGTCGGCCGGGCAGCGCCAGATGCCGGCGCTCTGCCCGCAATACGGCCAGAGCGGGCTTTTGGTGAGGTCCTGGTTGATGTCCCAGTTGCTGCGATTGGCGCCGTTGAAATCCAGCCAGCCGTGGACCCACTCGCTGGGCGCGCCGGGATTGTAAGACTGCGGCAGCTTGTCCTGGTGGTCGTCCACGTACAGCCGCCAGGCCATCATCATCTGGCGGCCGTTGTTCAGGCAGGCGATCCCCTGCGCCTTGGTCTTTGCGCGGGCCAGCGCCGGCAACAAAAGGCCCGCCAGAATGGCGATGATGGCGATCACCACCAGCAGTTCAATGAGGGTAAAGCCGGCCACTCGCGGAAGCCTCGACGCCCCGTCACGGACTTGCACTTGCTTCATGAAAATCCCCTACCCCGTTCGCGGGCTTTGTCAACACCGGCTTACCCCGGGTGGAACGGCCTACCAGGCCGTTGTCGGCGGCAACTTGCCCCCGACCCGACTCGGGGCGCGCCCGCGGCTGCGCGTACCGACGGCGTCCCCGCCGTCGGCTCACAGCGCCGGCCAGCCGGCGCACTCCACACGCTTCGCGACACGCCGGTCACCCCCGTCCGCGCGGGTTTGACAAGCGGGCGCCAACCCGCTTTGGTTGGCCTTCGCCCGGACCGGGCGCGCGACTCCCGGCAGGGAGCCGCCCGGCGCCCGGCCGACCAAATCGCAACACAAGCCGGAAAACACAGCCATGACCAACGTGAACGAGATCAAGCCCGTCCAGGTCGGCGCCGACGTGCCCGACTTCGAGATGGAAACCTACGACCCCGCCAGCGGCCAGTTCGGCAAGCTGTCCTTGGCCGAGCTCAAGGCCCGGAACAAGTGGACCATCCTGGTCTTTTACCCCGCGGACTTCACCTTCGTGTGCCCGACCGAGTTGGCGGACCTGGCCGAGAAGTACGAAGCCCTCAAGGCCCTGGGCGCCGAGGTGGCGTCTGTTTCCACCGACACCAAGTTTGCGCACCTGGCCTGGCAGCATTCGGAGAAGCTCCTGGCCCGGGTGCGCTATCCGATGGCCGCGGACCCCACCGGCACGGTGTCGCGGCTCTTCGGGGTGTACGACGCGGCCACGGGGCTGGCGCTGCGCGGCACGTTCATCATCAACCCCGCCGGCAAGCTGGTCTCGGCCGAGGTCAATTTCTACAACGTGGGCCGCAACGCGGAAGAGTTGCTCCGCAAGATGCAGGCCAATGCCTACCTGATGAAGCACCCCGACGAGGCCTGCCCCGCGCACTGGCACGAAGGGGAAAAAACCCTCAAGCCCAGCGAAAAGCTGGTCGGCAAGGTGTACGAGGCCTTGCAGGCGTGAGCCGGCCTTGGACCGGGAACCTCCAGCGCGGGCTTCCGGGCGGCGCCGGCTTCAACCGGCGCCGCCGCTTTTACCGGCCGAGGGCGGGAACCCTTGGCGTGGCACGCCGGCGGGCGGGACGTTTTTCACGAAACCGCCGCGTCCGGTCCCGGGCCGGACACGTCCAGTCCAGGTCACACCGGGGCCTGCCGTGAACCAGCGCCGCGCTGACGCCGCATGAACACCCCTGCTCCCCGCGGGCTTTGGGCCCGGCTGCGGCTCTGGGCGGAGTTCGTGACCTTTTCGCACACGGTCTTCGCCCTGCCCTTCGCGCTGGCGGCAATGGCCGTGGCCGCGCGGGACACCCGCGGCTGGCCGGGCTGGCGCACCTTCCTGCTCATTTTGGCGGCGATGGTCAGCGCCCGGACCTGCGCCATGAGTTTCAATCGCATCGTGGACCGGCAGTTTGACGCGGCCAATCCCCGCACCGCCCATCGCCCGCTGCCGGCCGGGCGCATCAGCCTGGCGGGGGCCTGGACGCTTTGGGCGCTGGGCGCGGCGGGGTTGATCGCGGCCAGCGCAGGGCTCAACCGGACCTGTCTGTGGCTCTCGCCGGTGGCCCTGGTGGTGATCTGCGGTTACTCGCTGACCAAGCGGTTCACCGATTACACGCACTTTTTCCTGGGCGCGGCGCTGGCGCTGGCGCCGTTGGGGGCGTGGATCGCTGTGACCGGCGGGTTGGACTTTCTGCCCGAGCGCGACGGCGGGGTGTCCTTGCGGCACAGTGCCGTGCTGCCGCTGGTGCTGGCCGCCGCCGTGGTGTTCTGGCTGGTGGGGTTCGACATCATTTACGCGCTCCAGGACTACGAATTCGACCGGCGCCACGGGCTGCATTCGCTGGTGGTGCGCTGGGGGCCGCCCAACGCGCTGCGGGCGGCCTTTCTGGCGCATGTGCTAATGTGGCTGCTGCTGGGCGTCTTCGGGTTGCTGGCGGGTTTTCGCGTGGCGTACTTGGTGGGGCAGATCGTCATCCTGGTGTGTCTGCTGCTCGAACACTGGCTGGCTTGGCGGCGCAGCCTCAAGTGGGTGCACGTGGCTTTTTTCCGCCTCAACGCCCTGATCAGCGTGGTGTTCCTGGTCGCCGTGCTGGCCGAGGTGATTTTTCCGTGGTTCCGCCTGCGGGCGGGCTGAAACCGGGGCGGCACGGCACAATCCGGTAGGGCCGGGCTGCGTCGCGGCCGAGCAGCGCCGACGCAGCGGCGCCCTACCTACATCGCTTGCGGTCCAAAGCCGGCGAGGACGCCGGCGCTCCGGGCCGACGACGGGGCGGCACGGTGGAGCGGCGCTGCCCAAACAAAAAGCCCGGGAAGCCATGCTCCCCGGGCGGTGGTTCGAGCGCGAAAAGCTCAGGTCACTTGCGGAACCGCCGGTACGCGGCGAACCCCAGCAGCCCCAGCCCGCCCAGCAGGGCGTAATCTTGCGGCTCGGGAATCACACCGCCGATGGAGATTTCGTAACCGAAGGTCACCTGCTGACCGGGGTCCAGCGTGCCGATGCGGAAGGCCATGTTGATGGTGTTGTCGCCATTACCATCGTTGGGACCGGTGAGCAAGAGATACGGGTCAGTATCCCAGCCTTCGCTCACCGACGGCACATGGGCCATCGGGTCGTTGCTGAAAATCTGAATCCAGTCGCCCAAGTTGGCGCCGGTGGCAATGACCGTGTCCCCGTTCGGTATGCTGTTGAGGGTGTCGTAGGTATCGAAGGGGAAACCAGCTTCGGCTTCCTGGTCCGGGTCCAGCCCCACGGCATAGACCACGTTGTTCAGCGGGGAAGTCCCAGTGTTTTCGAAGGTGATCTCGTACCGGATGGTGGTGTCGTTGACTCCAAACCACAGGAGTTGGGTGAAGGACAGGGCGCCAAAGGTCCCCGTGGTGGTAGCCGAGAGGATGGGACCCGCGCTGGTATTGGCGGTGGTCGCGCCGAAGTTGTTACCCGAGACGAGCCCCGCATCCGACCACTGGTTATCCACCCCGATCGAGTAGAACTGGAACGGGGAGCCCGGTCGCAGGTAATCCACCACCGGACGCCAAGCCGGGATGATTCCGGCCGTGAACGAGGCGTCAACCAAGCCTCCCGATTCGTCCACCCCGACCGCCATCTGCGTGCCGTTCAGGACAAACGACGCTGCACTCAGGGAACCGGAGGCGGCGAGCGCACACCCCAGTCCCGTTACCGTTTTTGTGAACTTCCCATGTCTCATAGCGTTTGAGTCTTTCTGGTCATGGTTGCGTTGTGTCGCTGCACTCCCCCGATGTAACCCCTCGAAGGCGCGGGCAGTTGATGATGTATGTACCGCGCCATGTCCAAGGGGTGCAAGCATTTTTTTGAGGCATCGAGACCGCGGTCCACGCGTGCCCAAGGTCGAGGTCGGCCAAAGTCCCGCGCGACCGAGGAAGGGGCTGAGGTGCAGAAGGGGCTGGCCGTGCTGCCGTCCTGCGGTGGGACTTGCAGGACTGTGTCATGGGACGGGTACGGATGCCGGATGCCCGATGCCCGATGCCCGAGCCTGATTCTGGAGGCCGGACTGTCGCGCTCCGGGCCGACGACGGGGCGGCGCGGCACAATCTGGTAAGGCCGGGCTGCGTCCCGGCCGGGGCAAACCCCGGCGGGGCGAGACTCCGTCGAGCCCGGCACCTTCGCGGCCCGCGGCCGGGTGGGCGGGCCGATACAGGTAGGGCCGGGCTGCGTCCTGGCCGTCGGGCGGCGCCGGCGCAGCGGCGCCCTACCACGCGAAGCGCGTGGAAAGCGCCGGCAAGTCGCGTCCGGTCAGCGGCATCTGGTATCCGGCATCTGGTATCCGGCATCTGGTATCTGGTATCTGGCCTCCGGCATCCGGCGTCCGGCATCCGTTCCCACGCGTCTCGCTTCCCCCTCCTCCCTTCTCGCTTCTGACTTCTCACTCCCCCGTCCCCGCGGCGCCGGGCACGGCCTGTTTCCTTGCCCGCCCCGTCCGCGCGCGGCACCCTCGCGGGCAACGCAAACCAGCCGCTTCGTGATGCGCCCGGTGATGCCACAACTCCCCCAGCTCGCGTGCCCGGTCTTCCTCGCCACCGTGCTGGTGGCGAGCGCCGGCGCGACGGGCCCGGACGTCCCGCCGGGCGCGCCCCGCTTCAGCATCCGCACTTGGGAGAACGACGAGGGCCTGCCGCAAAACTCGGTCATCGCGATGGTCCAATCGCAGGACGGCGCCCTGTGGCTGGGCACGTTGAACGGGCTGGCGCGTTTCGACGGCGAACGCTTCACGGTCTTCGACGAAAGCAACACCCCCGGCCTGCCCGGCAACCCCATCGTGTGCCTGTACGAGGACCGTCGCGGCGACCTGTGGATCGGCACGGAGACCGCCGGCGCGTGGGTGGCCCGGGCCGGCCGCCTGGTCCCGCTGGACCTGGGCCGCGGCAGCCGGGACGGGCGCTTGGTGGCAGTGACCGAGGATGCCGCCGGCGCGGTGTGGCTCTACACGGCGGACGGCCAACTGGCCCGCGCCCGCGGTGAGCAGCTCGAGGTGTGGAAGGTGAACGTGAGCGCGCCGGGCGCCTGGGGTCTGGCCCGCGAAACCAACGGACTGCTCTGCCTAGGTACCGGGCGCGGCGTGCTGGCGTTTACCCCGAACCCGCCCCCCGCCGCCGCTCCGCTGAGCCTCGCGTTCGAGACCGTGACCGGCCGGGTGGACCGCGTGATCCCCAGCGCCCGGGGTGGCCATTGGCGGCTGACCAACGGCGCGGTCGAGTACTGGCGCGGGGCGCAACGCGAGCGCAGTCTCGGGCCTTACCCGTGGGGCGCCGTGCCGGTCGGTGCGGCGATCGAGGACCCCGCTGGCCGGCTGGTGGTGGGCACGTTGGGCGCGGGAGTGTACTGGTGGACCGCCGCGGACCGCGTCACGCACCTCTCCACCGCCGACGGGCTTTCGCACGATTTTGTGCTTTCGCTGCACGCCGACGCGGACGGCCATCTCTGGGTGGGCACCGACGGCGGCGGTTTGAACCGCGTCAGCCCCCAGTTTTTCGAGACCCTCCCGCCCACGCGCGACCGCGTGGTGCAAACCGTGGTCGAGGACGCCGCCGGCGCGCTCTGGATCGGCTACAACGCCGGCGGCCTCGAGCGCTGGCAGGAAGGTCGGCTGAGCGCGTGGGGCGAGGCGCAGGGCTTGCCGCCCGCGCCGGTGCGGGCGCTGTGGCCGGACCCGGACGGGCGGCTGTGGATCGGCACGTGGGGCGGGGGGTTGTTTCGTTTCGACGGGGAACGGTTCGAGCGGTTCGGCGGGGCGCTGCCGTTGTGGATTCAGGCGCTGTTCCGCGACGGGGCCGGGCAGCTCTGGGCGGGCAGCTCCGCCGGTTTGGTGCGCTGGGACGGCCGCGCCTGGCGGGTCTTCACCACGCGCGAAGGGTTGGGGGCGGACGGCGTGCGCGCGCTGGCGCAGACGGCGGACGGCGCGTTGTGGGTGGGCACGGCGGGCGGTGGGTTGAGCCGCTGGCAGGACGGCCGGTTCACCACCTGGCACCAATCCGCCGATGGGTTGCCCGGGGATGACATCGCGGCCCTGTACGCGGACGCGGAAGGCGGGTTGTGGGTGGCGACCGCGGGGCGCGGGCTGGCGCGGTTTCATCAGGGGCGCTGGACGCGCTTCGGCCCGCGGGCCGGGCTGGCCAGCCAGAGCCTCAGTTATCTGCTCGACGACGGCGCGGGGCATCTGTGGCTTGGCTCGAACGCGGGCCTGATGCGCGTGCCCTGGGCGGCGCTGGCGGACTACGCGGCCGGCCGGGCGGCCTTTGTGCCCTGCCGGGTGTTCGGCAAGGCGGACGGTCTGCCCACGCGCGAGGCCACGCGCGGCTCGCAACCCGCCGCCTGCCGCGCGCGGGACGGCCGGCTGTGGTTTCCCACCATCAAGGGACTGGCGGGCGTGGACCCGGGCCGGTTGCCCGCCAAGCCGCGCCCGCCGCCGACGGTGTCCATCGAGCAGGTGTGGGTCGAGGGCGAACCGCTCCCGGGCGAAGGGCTGCGCCGGCCGCCGCTCGAACGGGTGGTGCTGCGTCCCGGGCAGCAGCGGCTGGAAATCGAGTACGCCAGCGTGAGCCTGGTCGCGCCCGACCGGGTGCGTTTCCGCTACCGGCTCGAGGGGCTCGAGGCGGACTGGACCGACGCCGGCAACAGCCGCCGGGCGCGGTTCAGCCGGTTGCCGCCGGGCGAGTACCGGTTCCACGTGACCGCGTGCAACGAGGACGGGGTCTGGAACGAGGCCGGGCGCGCGCTGGTGGTGGTGGTGTTGCCGCCGTTCTGGCGCACGGGGTGGTTTCTGGCGCTGAGCGCGGCGGCGCTGCTGGGGCTGGTGGGCGGCACGGTGCACTGGGTGTCCACGCGGCGGCTGCGGCGGCAGCTCGAGCGGTTGCGTCAGCAGGAAGCGCTCGAGCGCGAGCGGGGCCGCATCGCGCGCGACCTGCACGATCAATTGGGCGCGCATCTCACCCAGATGGCTCTCCTGGCCGAGTTGGTCGAGGGCGACAAGGATTCGCCCGCGGAGGTCGAGGCCCACAGCCGCCAACTGGCCCGCACCGCCCGCGACACCGCGCGGGCGCTGGACGAAATCGTGTGGACGGTCAACCCGTCCAACGACACCCTCGAGGGCCTGGTGAACTACCTCTGCAAATACACGCAGGACTACGCCGGCGTGGCCGGATTGCGGTGCCGGCTGGAGGTCCCGGCCGAACTGCCGGCGGCGCCCGTCTCCCCGGAGGTGCGGCATCACGTCTTCCTCGCCGCCAAGGAGGCGGTCACCAACGTGGTCCGCCACGCCCGCGCGACGGAATTGTGGCTGCGGGTACGCCTGGGCCCGGACCGGTTCGAGGTCGAGATCGAGGACGACGGTTGCGGCCCGGCCGGCATGGAGTCCGAACGCGCCCGCACCCGCAGCGGTCTGACCAACATGCGGCGCCGCCTGGCCGAGGTGGGCGGGCAGTGCGAGATTGGGCCCGCCGCCGGGCGCGGCACGCGCGTGCGCCTGACGGTGCCGCTGGCCCGCGCCAGCACGCCGCCGCCCGCCGCGCCACCATCGCCATGAAAGTCGCCCTGGTCGAAGACAACGAGCCGTTCCGCCAAACCCTGGCCCGCCTGCTGAACCGGGCCGCGGATTGCCAGTGCGTGGGCCAGTACGCCACCGCCGAGGCTGCCCTGGCCGAACTGCCCGCGCTGCGGCCGGACGTGGTGCTCATGGACATCAACCTGCCCGGCATGAACGGCGTCGAGTGCGTGCGCCGGCTCAAGGAACAGTTGCCGGACACGCAGATCGTGATGCTCACGGCCTACGAGGACACCGACAACATCTTCAACGCCCTGGCGGCGGGCGCCTCCGGCTACCTCCTCAAGCGCACCACCGGCCCGGAGCTCCTGGCCGCCCTGCGCGAAGTCATGGCCGGCGGCTCGCCCATGACCGCGCACATCGCCCGCAAGGTGGTGCAATCCTTCCAGCGCAAGCCCGCCACGCCCGAGCCGGCGGCCAACCTCTCCCCGCGCGAGCAGGAGGTCTTGGACCTGCTGGCCCGGGGGTTGATCTACAAGGAAATCGCCGAGCGCCTGGGCATCACCTACGAGACCGTTCACACCTACATCCGCCGCATCTACGAAAAACTCCAGGTCCGCACCCGAACCGAGGCGGTGGCCAAGTTTCTGCGGCGCTGACCCCGGCTGCGGGGGCAGCAGCCGGGGATTTCGGCACAAAAAATGCCATGATCTCGGCCATGAAACGCCCGCTGCTTTCCCTGGCCGGCCTCGGCTGGCTGGCTGCCGCACAACCCCTGTTGCTGGACCCCGATTTTCCCACCGGCTCGGGACCGGATTCCTGGGTGCGCTCGGTGGCGGTGCGGCCGGACGGGCGGGTGCTGATCGCCGGCAATTTCACCAATGTCCATGGCGTTTACCGGCCCGGCCTGGCGCAACTGCTGCCCGACGGCCGGCTGGACCCATCCTTTGTGCCCACCATTACCCAACAGGTCGGAAGGGTGCGCCTGGCGCCGGACGGCGCCGTGCTGGTGAGCGGCTGGTACACGGACGCCAACCGAACCTACCCGGGCGTGGCCAAGTTGCGCCCGGACGGCACCCGGGACCTCGCGTTCACGTTGCCGCCCCCGCGGCCGGTCAACACCAGCTACGACCAACTGTACCCCGCAGGCGATGGCCGACTCTGGCTTTCCGGCACGTTCACGGAAGTGGGCGGCGTGGTGATGCCCCGGTTGGCGCGCCTGAATCCGGACGGCACGGTGGACCTCACGTTTCGCTCGCCGTTCATCTTCGCCAAGGACCAGGTCAGAGAGCTCCTGCCCTTGCCGGACGGGCGGGTGCTGGTGGCAGGAAGCTTCACCAACCTGGGCGGGGTGCGCGGCTACGGACTGGCGCGACTGGAGGCCAATGGCACGGTGGACCCGTCGTTCCAATCGCCGCTGGGGCCGTATGAGTCGGTCAGTCAACTGGTCCTCCTCGAGGATGGCCGCTTGATGGCGCGCTGGAGCGGGGGGCCCGATGGCAAAACCCAGGTCCGCCGTTTGGTACGCCTGCTGCCAGACGGCCCACTGGACCCAACCTACCCGCCCACTTTCGCGCCCGGCGATGTGTTTTTCCCCGGCACGTTGGTCACGCACGCCGCGCCGGACGGCAGCGCCCTCATTTAAGGCACCTTTTTCGCGGTCCACGGCGCGCCGCGTCCGGGGCTGGCCCGGCTGCTTCCGGACGGTGCGACCGACTTTTGCTACGACCCGGGCCTGGGCCCTTCCGATGCGGTGCTGGATGCGGCTCGGGCCCCGGACGGCAGCGTGTACCTCGCCGGCATGTTCACCGAAGTGGAAGGCCAAGCACGGCCCTTCCTGGCCCGGCTGCGGCCGCCCGGGCCGTGCGCCCCGGGAGTGATCGCATTTGGCCACGGCGACCTGCGGGTGAGCGAAGACGCCGGCCGGGTGTTGTTGAGCGTCACCCGGCAGGGCGGCGCCGACCGCGAGGCCCGGGTGGACTTCGAGACCCTCGAGGGCACGGCGCGCGCGGGGGCGGATTTCGTGGCCACCCGCGGGACGCTCGTCTTGCCGCCGGGCGTGCGGAGCGTGTCGCTGGAAGTTCCCGTCCTGGCCGAAACGGCCGTGGAACCCGAGGAGCAATTCACCGTGCGCCTGCGCGACGTGTCGCCGGGGGCGACGCTCGGCACGCCGGCCGAGGTCACCGTCACCGTGGTGGACGTGCCGCCCGGCGGCCAGGCCGGGCGCGTGGACCCGGCATTTCGGCCCGCATTGCCCTGGCCGGTGAGTGTGATCGTAGTCGAGCCGGGCGCGTTGTGGGTGGCCGGGGGCGGCTGGCGACTGGCAGGAACCACCGGTGGCGTCGTGCGACTGCACTTGGATGGCAGCCCCGACCCCTCGTTCAACCCCGTGGCTTGTGATGAGGAAGTCCGGGCGTTGGCGCGGCTGCCGGATGGCCGCTGGCTGGCCGGCGGTGATTTTTCCACCGTCAACGGCCGAGCCTTGCCGGGCCTGATGCGCTTGAGCGCCACCGGCGAGGTGGACCCGGACTTCGCGCCGTTGGCCCGCATGGACGGGCCGTTTGGCGGACCGCTCACGGCCCGGGTTGACGCAATCCAACCCCTGGCGGACGGCTCGGCGCTCCTGGCCGGCACGTTCCGGCTGCCGGAAGACTACGCCCCGCGCGCGCTTCTGCGGGTGCTGCCCGATGGCCGGCTGGATGGTGCATTTGCCGCTGGCCTCGGCCGGGGCGGCGCGCGGACCTTGCTCCCCTGGCCGGACGGCGGTTGGTTGGCGGGCATGGGCGGTTTCAACGCGGGCGTCTTGCGGGTGCTGGCCGACGGCACGGTGGTACCGCGTTTTGTGCCGCCGGTAAACCGGCTCGGTTCGGTGAATGCGCTGGCCCTCGACTCCGGAAGTGGTGTCTGGGTCGCGGGCAGGATAACGGACTCGGTGACTTCTTCCGGGCAGGCTGCGTTAATGCGGTTGAACCGCGACGGCAGCCTGGCGGCGGACCTGACCGCCGCCGTCAAACTGCAGGGTTCCACGACCAGTTCCCCGTCCTTGTTGGCCCTGCTGGCGTTGCCGGACGGCAAGTGCCTCGTCGGCGGGCGCTTCAGCGCGGTAGATAGGTTCCCCGGCCGCGTCGTGGCCCGACTGCTTCCAACCGGCCGGGTGGACCTGAGTTTTGACGCCGGTCCGGTCCGGGCCCGGCTGGATGGTGACCCGGCGACGGCACAAATTCCCGCGGAAGTCCGGGTCTTGGCCGCGGCGCCCGAGGGGGGCTGGTTTGCGGGTGGCGACTTCGCCGGGATGGGCGAGGTGAACCAGCCCTACTTGGTGCGCCTGTTGCCGGAGTCGCCCGGGCCCCAAACCGTGGAACTGGTGCTGGATGTCACCCAGCTCAGCGAAAGCGCGGGCGCCCTCACCGGTCGCTTGGTGCGCCAGGGCGACGCCTCGGCGCCGGCCTCGGTGTGGTTGCAAATCGTACCGCTGGACAACCCACCGGGAGAGGATTTCGAGCAGCCGGGCGTGCGCCTGGATTTCGCCCCGGGCCAGTGGGTGTACGAACTCGCCGTGCCTCTGCTCAACAACACCTGGGTGGCCTCGAACCGCACTTATCGCCTGGTGCTGAGCGAGCCCTCGCCCGGCCTCACGCTGATCGAGCCGACCGTGTGGTACGTACGGGTCCTTGAGGACGACGTGAACGTCGAGTTCGCCGCCAGTGAATTTGCAGCCCGCGAAGACGACGGCCGGGCGTGGCTGTGCGTGGTGCGCACCGGTGTCGCCGGACCGGCCGTGACGGTGCGCTGCCGCGCCGGAGACACCGAGGCCCTCACCGAGTTCCCCGCCCTGCCCCGCGGCGGCGTCCGCACCAACTACGTGCGCTGGCCCGTGCCCGACGACGCCGTGGCCCAGGGCAACCGGCGGGTGCCGGTGACGTTGGAAATCGTCGGCGGCGGCGCCACGCTCGGCCCGCGGGCACAGGCCGAACTGGTCGTGATTGACAACGACTTTTCGCTCGCGCCCGCGCCGGGGGTGGCGGGCGAGGTCAACGCCCTGGCCCGCGCGCCGGAGGGCGGTCTTTACCTGGCCGGGGATTTCACGGCGGTGCATGGCGTGGAACGTCGAAACCTCGCCCGGCTGCGTGCGGACTTTTCCGTGGACCCGGCGTTCGACCCGGGCACCGGGCCGGACGGACCGGTGACGGCTCTGTTGGTGCAAGAAGACGGGGGCGTGGTGCTGGCCGGTGAATTCCAAGCCGTGGCCGGTCGGCCCCGCCAGCGCCTGGCCCGGCTCCGGCCGGACGGGGCGTTGGATGAAACGTTCGACGCGGGCGCCGGGCCGGTGTGGGCGGGCACGGGCTTGACGAACCAACCGGGTCGCATCCTGGCCCTGGCCCCGGCGGCCGACGACGGCCTGTGGGTGGGTGGACAGTTCACAGCGTTCGACCAGGAGCCGGCGGTGGGCCTGGTGCGGTTGCGCCACGACGGACGCGTGGACACCGGCTTCCGCGCACCATTTCAGCTCAAGGAGGCGGCGCTGTCGCCGCCGCGGGCGCGCAGCGGCTGGACCACCGTGCGCGCGCTCGAGGTCGAGCCGGACGGACGTGTGCTCGTGGCGGGGCTGATGAATGTGCCCGTGTCCCCGAGCAAAACCGCCCCGCAACTCTTCACCCGGTTGCTGCCGGACGGAACCCCGGACGCCACGTTCACCCCGCGTCTGGCCGGACTGAACGACGCAGAGTTTCAAACCCTGGCGCGCGGACCCGACGGCCGGTGGTGGGCGGGGTCGGGGTTTAACCTGCCCGGGGGCCACTCCTTCTGGGTGGCGCTGTGGCGCTTCGAGCCGGACGGGCGCGAGGACGCCACCTTTCGCATCCAAGGTCTGCCGCCCATGGCGGTGAACCAGTCGCTGGTCCGGCAAATCCTTCCGCTGCCCGATGGTTCCGCGCTGGTGCTGGTGGAGTTCGCCGTTATGGGTGCTGCCCCCGACTTGCGCCAAAGTTGGATCGCCCGGGTGCGTGCCGACGGTAGCTGGGAGGCGTCCTTTCCAACCATCACGGCGGAACTGCCGGCGTGGGTGCGCACCGAACTTGCGCGGCTCCGGGACAGCCTCCCGGCGGGCGATCTGCGCCGCACCGACTTCTCGGCCCTGTCTCCCGGGGCGGGGGCGATTCGCGCGATGTTGGCCGGGGACTCCACGCTGGTGGTGGGCGGGGCGTTTAGCTACATCGCTGGCGAACCCCGGCGGGGTCTGGCCCGCTTCAGCCTCGCGGGAGAACTGTGGGGGCGGTTTGCGCTGGGCGCGCGGGTGACGGGCGCGGAGGTGCAACTCGAACTGCCGCCGGACCTGCCCTGGCCGTGCGTGGTCGAAGCCTCACCCGACCTCCGGCAATGGACGCCGCTGGACCAGCACGTCGTTCCCTGGCAGGGCTGGACGGCGCGCGTGCCGGCCGCCGGGCCGCACCAGTTCTTCCGCGCCCGGCAGGCGCCCTGAGCGGGGGCAGGCAGCCCGGCCGGACGTTTCCACTCAGTCGTCGTCGTCCTCGACCAGCGTCACGGCCCACTGCGGGAAGGGCGCGGCGCTGCCTTTCATGGCGTGCCAAAGGATGCGGTTGAGCACGCCCTCGGGGCAGGCATCCACGCGCTTGAAGTTGAGCCGGGCCGATTGCAGGGCGTGCCGGCGCAGGAGCGGGTCGGCAATGGCCTTGGGGTCGGGGTTCATCTCGTCCAGCGGCACCTGGTTGGGCACGGCCAAGAACGGGGTGAAGTCCGGCGTGTCGGTGAAACAGTCCCACATGGGCGTGGCGGCGGCGTCGAACTGGTTCATCGGCGGCAGGCCGAGGATTTGTTCGATGGTGCGCAACAGGCTCACCGTGTTGTATTGGGTGCTGACCACGGCCTTGCGCTTGGCCCACGGGCTGATGACGTAGGCGGTGGTGCGGTAGCCGCTGACGTGGTCCCAGCCGTTCTGCGGGTCGTCCTCGATGCCGAAGATAACCATTTCCTTCCAAAAGCGGCTGTGGCTGAGCGCCTGCACGATTTGCCCGAAGGCCAGATCGTTGTCCGCCACGGTGGCCGCGGGCGTGGGGCAGCCGCGGCTGGTGCCGCTGGTGTGGTCGTTGGGCAGGCAGATGAGCACCAGTTGAGGCATTGTCCCCTCGCGCTCCCACGCGGCAATCTGGTTGGTGATGTAACGCGCGCGCCAGACATCCGGCACGGACATCTCCCAGCCCACGTAGTTGGTGGGCGTGAAGGGCCGGATGCTCTCGATGCTGGGCTGGCTGGAGATTTGCACCTCGCCGCGCCCGTGAAGGAATTCTTCCCAAAAATCGCGCCAGGCCGGCGAGCCCTTGCGCTTGGGGTCGGTCCACCCGCAGGTGGGCATGGCAAACTCGCCGAAGTTCCAGATCGAAACGCCGTGCTTGACCGCGTTGTCCCAGATGAACCCGGCCGGCGAGTAGGCCAGCGCGTCGTTTTCGTCCTCGCCCATGCCGTCGGGATAACTGCGCGGCCAGCCGGCGAAGGATTTTTCGAGGTAATCGGTGCCGATGGCCGTGGTGCTCCACTGGTGACCGTCGGCGCTGAGGATGCCGGCGCAGTAGGTGTTGTCCAGGAGCACGAACTCGCGGACCATCTTGTGCTGGTTGGGGGTCACGCGCTCGCCGAAGATGCACAGCGCCGGGTCGCCCCGCCCTTCGGGCACATCGCCCAGAATCTGGTCGTAGGTGCGGTTTTCCTTGATGACATAGACCACGTGCTTGATGGGGCTGGGCTCACCGATGCGCTCGGGCACAGGGCGCGGCGGCTGGCCCGGCCGCGGCCGCAGGAACGCCTCCGCGATGCGCTCGCGCCGGTAGTTGTCATAGACCTGCTGGGAAAGCCGCGGCAGTTCCGCCGCCCGGGGCAGCGGCACCAGCGAGACCGAGCCGAAGTAGTGGTGGCTGTTGAACCCGCGCGCGTCCGGTCCGGCCCCGGCGGCCCGGTACGGACGCGGCTCGACCGGGTGGCCCTTGATGTTGGCCACGGCCAGTTGCTTGCGCGCGGCGTCGAACACCACCGCGCCCGGGAACCAGCCCACCGGGATGAGCCCTTGCAACTTCGAGGCGCGGCGGGCGGGGGCAAACCGGATCACGGCAATGGCGTTCTGGGTGCCGTTGGCCACGTACAGCGTTTTGCCGTCCGGCGCGAAACACACCGCGTTGGGCGAGGCGCCGAAAAGGTCCGCCGGGCTGGCCTTGGCCCAGATCGTTTCCGCGACCCGGTCGGTGCGGGTGTCAATCACGCTGAGGTTGTCGGCAGCGGCGTTGGCGCACACCAGCCAGCGGCGGTCGGGCGAAAGCGCCAGCGCGCTGGCGTGCAGGCCGGTGAGAATCTCGGCGGTCGGGTTCCGGCGCTCGGCCCCGGCGCGCAAATCGAGCACCGTGACCGAGCCCTCGCTGGCGATGTGCCGCACCGGGTCCACGCGCACCTCAGTCCCCCGGCCGGCGGGTCCGGTGAGGTCGCCCGGGCCGGGACGGCGTCCGCCCCAGTTGCTCACGTAGGCCTTGTCGCCGAGCAGCACCACGTCGTACGGCGCCACGCCCACGTCGAACGCGCGGAGCAGGCGGCCGGTCTCGGCGTCCAGTTCGAGCAGGCGGTTGGAGAGGTTGCCGCAGACGTAGAGTCGGCGGCCGTCGGCCGAAAGCGCCAGGCCGGCGGGGATTTCCTCCTTGCGGCGCGGCGCGTTGGCCGGCGGCAGCGGCAAGGAATGCGAGGGCCGCACCGTGCCGTCGGGCGCGACGGCGAAGACCTTGATCGAGCCGTTGACGTTGCTCAGGAAAACACGCCGGCCGTCGCGGGAAAAGATCAGGCCGGTGTAACTGACCTGGCCCTTGGTGTCCGGCTGCAAAATGTTCGCCGACGGCACGGCCGGCTGCGGCTCGGTGGCTTGCTCGGAAGGCAGGGTGACCCGCTGGCGGATTGCACCCGTGGCCGGATCGAGCATGAGCAACTCGCTGGTCTTGCCGGACACGGCCAGCAGCCGGCCGTCCGGCGAGAGCGCCAGCGCCTGCGGGCGCAGACCCGCCAGGTCCATCTGCCGGCCCGCCGGCGTGAGCACTTGGTGCACCGGCAAGACCGTGCGTCCGGCGGCGGTGCGTCCCACGCGCTCGGTGTCGGGCACCTGGGCGGCCCGGAGCGGCGCCAGCAGGAGAACCAAGGACAAGGTCGCACAAATCCGCGCGGCATCGCGCGACCGGCTGCGGCAGTTGGTCTTCATCGGCATTGAATGGCGTCAGTCTCCCGGAAAGGTCCGGCTCCCGACAAGCGGTTCCGACACGGTTTGCGGAGAATTCACCGGCACGTCACCGGGTCCGCCTCAGAGTCCCAGGCGGCTCAGCTCCCGCTCCAGCGCCGCTTGAAACGCCGGGATGTCCGCCGCCGGCGGCCGGTAGCCCGGCTCGGGCGCGACCATGCCCAGCCGGCCCATCTCGTCGAGGTACCACGCGGCCTTCTTGCCATCGCTGAACTGCACCTGGCCGCTGACCAGGGCGCCGGGCCGGGTGAGCTGGTCCACCGTCACACTCACCTTGCCGGGGGCGGGCGGCGGCGCGGCGGGAGCGGCCGCGGCAGGCGGCGCGGCCGCCTTGCCCGGCGCGCCGGCGCGGGCGTTGGCGTGGGCGTTGGCGGCGGGGGTTTTCGGTAATTCGGGGACGACCGCCGGTTCCTGGTCCTTGGGCAGGACGTCCAGTTCGCTCACAGCCAGCTTGAGCTCCATGTAAGTCAGGTGCACGCCCAGTTCGGCGGCGAGGCGTTTTTGAATCTCGGCCAGGGGCAGGCCCTCCTGCAACCAGGCGCGCACGGCCTGTTTTTGGGCATCGGACAATGTCGTCATGAACGGCTATTCGGCGCGAACCCTGCGCCGGGTTCAACCTTTTTCCCACCGCGGACGGCCCGCCCTCAAAGCAACCCCCGCGCCCGAGCCGCCAGCCACGGCGCCAGCGTCACCACCACCAGCACCACGGGCCAAAGATCGCCTCCGGCGAACCGGTACGGGCGCAGCAACTCGTCCCAGGTGCGGTGGGCCACCAGCCGCCCGAAGCCGAATTCGAAGCCGACGGTCAACGCCAGCCATCCCAGTCCCACGACCGCGCAGGCCCTGCCGTCCCGCGGGGCAAGCCAGGGGATGGTCTGCCAGGTCCACGCACCGATCAGCCCGCACAAAAGCACCCCGCTGACGGCCCGCGCGGCGGACGCGCCCAGCCACCGGACCAGCAGCCAGTCTCGCAACAGGCCATTGGCAATGGCCAGCGGGATGAGGGCGCTCCACAAGACCAACGCTCGCAGGTACAGCATGGCGCAAGAATAGCCGCCGAGGTTTCCGTCGCGCGCGACGGCACTCAGGCTAAATGCTTTTTCTTCGGACGTCACCGTCAAACCCGTCGCCAGTGGGCCCAGCGCCAGCGCGTTGATTAGGGCCGGGAGGTTGGTTTGGAGGAGTCGTGTACACACAGCGGCGGCCAGCCGCCCCCGGCATCTGGTATCGGGCATCTGAAACCTCCACAGTGCCGGCGAGCCGGCGCACGCCACACGCTCCGCGCCTCCTCCGGCGCTCCACCTGCGCGGCCGCTTTAGCCGCCGGGCCGTCGTAGCGATAACCGCTTCGGTTGACGTACAAGGTAGCATTGCGCCGCCGCTTTGTTACGCTCCGGGTGGCGCGGCCAGCCTGGCCGTCACCGGCGGCAACCCTGCCGCCGAACTGACATGGGTGGCGCACGTGTCCGACGTGCCGCCAAAAAACGCCTACCTCCGTCGGTGTCCCCTACAGTCCGGCTTCAGACCGGAGCCGAGAGCCTCTGGCTGCGCTTCCAAGCAGATGCTTGTGAATTGCACGACTCGGGTTCGGCATTGTCCAGCGGCTGTTCGCAAAGTTTCGTGTGAAAGATTGAACCAATCACACCCCACCCTTACAAGGCGCGGGTGGCCGACTCACTCCGGCGCGGCCTGAGCACCGCTAGATTCCTTATACTGTTTGTGCGGGACACCTGCTGGGTAATCACTTCGCGCTTTCGTTTCCTTTGTCGGATTTCCCTCTTATTGCCGCATCAGTCGAAACAGCGATGAGCTTGATCGTATTCGATTCCCGGTCGTGAAAAAGACTGATTGCCAGTTTCTGATCTTCGTCGCGCCAAACAAAGTAGCCTTCGCTCCGCGATTTCTGCAGCGCGCCAGTTCTCTTTTCGAGTGTTCCTTTGATTTCCGTAAACACATCTTGATCCCACCAATACTCGCAGACAAAGCCGTAAATGATCCCGCGATCATTAAAATCCACAGCCACCTGCTTGGGGAATATGTGGTCGTCTCGGTTTGTGTTCCACAACTTCCCAACGCTTTCCCCTTTTTGACCGACGATTGCGAAATTGGGCATTACAGTCTGGCACTGGCCGGCCTGCAAGGCAGTAAAGACAATCAGAAACGAGAACAGAAACCAGCGAATCGTTTGCCGCTGGCGAAAGATGGAAGCGGCGACCGCGAATGCGGAGTTGTTGCCAAATTGCATCATGGTCACGCTTGACTCGTTGGAGTTCAGGGACATTTCGGGAGTTTCTTCTCGCACGCCTTTTGGCAGTTCTCCTTTTTCTTTTTATCCTTTTCATCCTGATACATCAGGCTGCACGCGCATTTGCAGATGTCCTCCCGACTCGGCTTTTGGATCTTGCCAGTTTTCGGATTGGGAATTTTTCCGATGGCGTCAATGCACGCTTCGAATTGTGCCTCGCATTCTTCTGGATCAGGCGCGAGCACACAGGCGCAAAATGCAGGTGAATTTCCACCCCTGACACATCCGAGAAAACCGAGCGTGATGCTGTCCATCAAACCGAAGAGATCCACGCTGTTGATCGGATTATTCTTCACAAAAAGATACCGATTCGGCTCGCTACCGAGCACTGACGAACGGTTATGGCGTAGCGTTTCAAACCCTGGTTCGCCCAACGGGTCTCTGTTCAACCACCGCTGGGTGAGCGGGTCATAGAAGCGGTAGCCGTAGTAGTACAGGCCGTCGGTGTTCGAGCCATTGTGGGCGACCCACGGCTTGCTGGAAAAGCGCATTACGTTGGCGCTGGCGTAGGGGCCCGTCTGCGCCAGCCAGCGGCCGAAGGGGTCGTACCGGTACGCCGCGTCGGTCCCGCCGCTGCTGCTGGCCAGGTACGTCACGTTCCCGTTGCCGTCGGCGTGGTGAAAGCTGTTCCCGTTGACCGCGTACGGGCTGCTCGTCGCGTGCCGCGACCGCGCCAACAGCCCCCCGATCCCGCCCACCCCGCCCAGCGTCCCGGAAAGGTCCCGTCCCCGCGTGTACGTCACCAAGGGCAAATTGAGGGCCAAAGGCCCGCTCCCAAGCCAGCCCAGGGCAACGCCCTGGGGCCACACCGAACCAACCGCACGCGTCCTGAAGGGGCAGGCCATGCCTGGCGCCGGAACCCGGGATGGAGGTCGGGCACGGCCGATGCCCGTCCGCCTTCTGCCGCCCCGATGGGGCTTGGGGGCGCGTGATGCTCGAAACCCAGGGCGTTGCCCTGGGCTGGCGTCTTGCCGGACCCTTGGCCCGCAGAGCGGAGCCCGCCCCTGCGCGCGAGGACGACCACAGCCCGTGACACCACCGCCCCCTGCGCCGGGGAGCGCCCAAGGGTGCCGCCCGCCGCGAAGCGTTTTGTTCCCGATGGCCACGGAGCTGAGATACTGCCTGCAATCGGCAATGTCGAGGTCGTTGTCGCCAGTCCCGCGACATGGCAGGGTGTCGTTGGGGGGCGCCGACCCAACCGGCCGGGTCGCAGCCCCGGCCCTACCGTGCCCCCGCACTGCCTGCCTTGTCGGTGCCCTGGCCGACTGTTGTCCGCACTCCGGTGGTAGGGCGCCGCTGCGTCGGCGCCGCTCACTAGGCCGCGGACCGCGACAGTGCTGGGCTCGACGGAGTCTCGCCCCACCGGAGGTGGCCCCGGCCGCGCCGCAGCGCGGCCCTACCGATGAGGACGACGCAGCCCGGGGCGGGGGCGCTCAGTCCGAGGCCGTCGCGGTGTCCAGGTCCTGCAACCGTGTGGCCGCCTGCTCCCACGCGGCGTGCAGGTCGGGCAGGCGGGCGTGCAGGTCGGCCAGTTCGCGGTTGATCGCCGGCACCCGCCCGCGCGTGGCGTGGGTGGCGGGGGCTTCCAGTTCGGCCACCAACGCGCGCTCGCGCGCCTCGAGCGCGGCGATTTCTTCTTCGAGCGCGGCCACCTGCGCGGCCAGTTCGCGGCGCTGGCGCGCGCGGGCCTGCCGCCACGCCGCCGCCTGGCGCCGCTGTTCCTTGCGGGTAAACGCCGGCCCGGCTTCGTCCGCGGCGGGTGCGGCCGGCTCCGGCGGCCGGGACTCCCCTGCCGGGCCGATGCGCATACCACTCAACCCGTCCCGCGCGGCCTGGGCGGTCTTGTCCAGGTAGTAGTCGTAACCGCCGGCGTACGGGGTGAGGCGGCCGGCGCGCACGTGGACCACGCGATTGGCGACGGCCCGGATGAAGTGTACGTCGTGGCTGATGAACACGAGCGTGCCGGTGAAGGGCCGCAGGGCTTCGATCAGCGCCTCGACACTGGCCAGGTCCAGGTGTGTAGTGGGCTCGTCCATCAGCAGGAGGTTGGGCGGGTCCAGCAGCAGTTTGACCAGCGCCAGCCGGCTTTTCTCGCCGCCGCTGAGCACGCGCACGGGTTTGAACACGTCGTCGCCGCGGAACAGGAAACTGCCCAGCACGGTGCGCACGAAGGTCTCGGTGACGGGCCGCGGGGTGGCGAGCGCCTCTTCGAGCACGGTGCGGGAGAGGTCGAGCATCTCGGTGCGGTACTGGGCGTAGTAGCCGGCGCGGACGTTGTGGCCGAGTTGGCGCGTGCCCGCTTGCGGAGTGAGCACGCCGGCCAGCAACTTGAGCAGAGTGGACTTGCCGGCGCCGTTGGGGCCCACCAGCACGATGCGCTGGCCGCGCTCGATCTCGAAGTCCAGCCCGGCATAAACCGGCTGGGGCGGACGCTCGCCGTCGCCGGGATAGGTGAAGTGGACGCCGGCCAGCCGGAGCACCCGCTGGCCGCCGGGCTCGGGTTGCGGGAAGGCAAAGCCGACGGTGGCTTCCGGGCCGGCGGGCGCTTCGACCTGTTCGGCCCGGAGGCGCTCGATCTGCTTGAGTTTGCTCTGGGCCTGGGCGGCCTTGGTGTTCTTGGCGCGGAAGCGGTCCACGAACCGTTGCAGCCGGTCAATTTCGCGCTGCTGTGCCTTCCAGGTGGCGGCCAGGGAGGCCTCGCGCGCGGCGCGCTGGGCCAGGTAGGCGTCGTAGTTGCCGGTGTAGCGGAAGAGGCGGCCCTGGCGGATTTCGACGACGTGGGTGCAAAGCCGGTTGAGGAACTCACGGTCGTGAGAGATGAGCAGCAACGCGCCGCGCCAACCCGCCAGGTGGTCCTGCAGCCAAAGCACGGCCTCGAGGTCGAGGTGGTTGGTGGGTTCGTCCAGCAACAGCAGGTCCGGCTCGTGCACCAGCAGCGCCGCCAACCGCGCCCGCATCACCCAGCCGCCGCTCATCTGGCGGGCCGGCCGGTCCAGGTCTGTCTGGCGGAAGCCCAGCCCGGCCAAGATTTGCCGGGCGCGGGCCACCGTAGCGCCGTCCGGCGCGGGCGGCGCGGGCGGCGGCGCGCCTTCCCGCGCGGCCGGGATGACCGCGGCGGGGTCGAGGGCCAGTTCGAGGACGGTCTCGGCGCCGGCGGGTTCGGTTTCCTGGGGCAAGTAACCGAGCCGGGTGCCGCGTCCCCAGTCCACCGTGCCGGCATCGGCCGATTCCCGGCCCAGCAACAGGCGGAAGAGAGTGGACTTGCCGGCCCCGTTGGGGCCCACCAGGGCCAGGCGGTCGCCCCGCACCACCGTCAAGCCGGCGTCAGCGAAGAGCGTCCGGCCCGCGTAACTTTTGGCCAGGCCCGAGAAAGTCAGCATCGCGCGGCGGAGGGTAGCGGGGCGGGCGCCGGACGCAACGCGGGCGCGGCGCACGGAGCGGGCGGATGGGGGTCAGGCGCAGGTGCTCAGGAAGACCAACGCGTTGAACAGGAGGAAGCCGCCGATGACCAGCCAGAGCAGCCGGCGGGCGCGGCGCGCGCGGGGGTCTTCGCTCATGACGCGCGCGGGCCGCCCGGCTCAATACAGGTAGGCAGCGTCCACCAGGCGGCTTTCGCCCTCGCCGGTGTTCACGGCGTACTGGATGCCGCGCCAGAGGGAGGCGCCGCCGTGGGCGCCGGCCTTGGTGAGGGCGTAGAAGCTCACGTTGAACTTGGGGCGGCCCTCGGCGTCGAGCAGGCGTTTCATTTTGGTTTGGGCGACGATGCGGCGGCAGGCCTGCAGGCAGGCGTCGGTGGGAGATTGGCCCTGACGCATCCACTCGACGATCATGACGCTGCTGCAGGCCAGGAGATTGGCCTCGCCGCGGCCGGTCGAGCCGGCGGCGCCGACGTCGTTGTCCACCCAGAGGCCGGCGCCGAGGATGGGGGAATCGCCCACGCGGCCGGGGATTTTGAAGGCCAGGCCGCTGGTGGTGGTGCAGCCGGAGACGCCGCCGCGCAGGTCCACGGCGTTGCAATTGATGGTGCCGTAGTGGCGCAGGGCTTGTTTGAGGCCCTGACCGATGTCCAGGGTGTCCAGGGTGTGGGGCGGCAGCCAGTCGTCCTGGTTGCTGAGGGTTTCCTTCCAGCGCAGCCACGCCTCGCGGGCGGCGTCGGTGAGGAGGTTTTCCTCCGGAAACCCGTGGGCGCGGGCGAACTTGAGGGCGCCGGGGCCGACCAGCAGGACGTGGTCGGTGCGTTCCATGACCCGCCGGGCCACGCGCGAGGCGTAGCGGATGTTTTGCAGGGCGGCGACCGCGCCGCCGCGGCCGGTGGGGCCGTGCATGACGGAGGCGTCCAGCTCGACCACGCCCTCCTCGTTGGGCAGGCCGCCGTAGCCCACGCTCTGGTCGTTGGGGTCGTCTTCGAGGAGGTTGACGCCGGCGATGACGGCGTCGAGGGCATCGGCGCCCTGCTGGAGCAATTCCATGGCCCGGGTGGTGGCTTTGAGGCCGTTGCCGCTGGCGATGACGACGGGGCGGTGCGCGGTTTGCGCGCGCAGGAGCGGCGGCGTGCCGGCGGCGGTCAGCGCGGCCAGGCCGGTGGCGCCCAGGAAACGGCGGCGGGTGAGCTGGGGGTTCATCGGAGCATTGCGCATGGTTGCGGCGGTGAGAATGCGCCTCGCGGGTGCGGCGGTGCAAGCGGTTGTTGCTTCCGCCGCGTGCCGGCGGCGGTGGTGCCGGCGGCAGGCGCGCGGCCGCCGGCCGGGCCGCTTTTGGCTGGCATCGGCGGCGGCCGCCGCGCAACATCCGCGCTCGCGGCCGGCAGGCGCGGACCCGTGTGTATGAAAGCCAGCATCATCATCACCCCCAAAAAGGCCGTGCTCGATCCCCAGGGCAAAACCGTCCGGGGCGCGCTCGAGCACCTGGGCTACACCGGCATCACCGACGTGCGGGTGGGCAAGTACCTCGAGATCGAGTTGTCCGGCGTGGACCGCGAGACCGCGCGGCGCCAGTTGGACGAGGCCTGCCACCGCTTTTTGAGCAACCCGGTGATCGAGGATTACCGGCTGGAAATCCACGACTGAACCCGCCGCGATGCGCTTTGCCGTCCTGCAATTTCCCGCCTCGAACTGCGACCAGGATTGCGTGCACGCCGTGCGCGTGCTCGGGCACCAGGCCGACCTGCTCTGGCACAAGGAAACCGCGCTCGGCGCGGCGGAGGCGGTGATCATCCCCGGCGGCTTCAGCTACGGGGATTACCTGCGCTGCGGGGCCATCGCCCGCTTCAGCCCGGTCATGCAGGCGGTGCAGCGTTTAGCCGCCGCGGGCGGTCTGGTGCTGGGCATCTGCAACGGTTTCCAAATCCTCTGCGAGGCGGGGCTGCTGCCCGGCGCGCTCATCCGCAACCGCTCGCTCCAGTTCCGCTGCGAGCAGGTCTTTCTCAAAACGGCCAATTACGACACCCCCTTCACCCGCGCCATTCCGCGGGACAAGGTGCTCAAAATCCCCATCGCCCACGGCGAGGGCTGTTACTTTGCCGACGAACCCACGCTGCAGGCCCTCGAGGCCAACGGCCAGATTCTCTGGCAATACTGCTCGGCCGCGGGCGAGTTGACCGAGGCCGCCAATCCCAACGGCTCGCTCCGGAACATCGCCGGCATCTGCAACGCGACCCGCAACGTGGCCGGCCTGATGCCGCACCCGGACCGCGCGTGCGAGGCCCTCCTGGGCAGCACCGACGGCCGGTACATCCTCGAGAGCATGATCGCGGCACTGGCCCCGCGCGCCCTGGTCGCCTGAGGCCCGACGCCCTCCTGCTGCCATGAACGTCCGAGTCCGCTTCGCCCCCAGTCCCACCGGCTTCCTCCACATCGGCGGCGCGCGCACCGCCCTGTTCAACTGGCTTTACGCCCGCCACACCGGCGGCACGTTCATCCTGCGGATCGAGGACACCGACACCGCGCGAAACACCCGCGCGGCGGTGGACGTGATCCTCGACGCCCTGCGCTGGCTGGGGTTGGACTGGGACGAAGGCCCGCTGTCGAGCGACCCCGCCGGCCCGTCGCGGGGCGCGCACGGGCCGTATTTTCAGTCGCAACGCCGGGCCATTTACCAGCGGCACGTGGAGCGGTTGCTGGCGCGCGGCCGCGCTTACGAGGCGGACGGCGTGATCAAGTTCCACATGACCCGCGAGCCGGTGGTCATTGACGATTTGATCGTCGGCCAGGTCCGCCGCGAACTCACCGACCGCGAGGCGCTCGACCCCGACTTCATCCTGGTGCGCTCCGACGGCCAGCCGGTCTTCCACCTGGTGAATGTGGTGGACGACCTCGAGATGGGCATCACCCACGTCATCCGCGGCGAGGATCACCTGAGCAACACCGCCAAGCACCTCGAGCTGTTCCGCGCCCTGGACGCCCCCCCGCCCCGCTACGCCCACATCCCGCTCATCCTCAACGCGGACGGCACCAAGATGAGCAAGCGCGACACGGGCGCGTCGCTCACCACCTACATGGAGGAAGGCTACCTGCCCGAGGCGCTGGTCAACTACCTGGTCCTGCTGGGATGGTCGCCCAAGGAAAACCGCGAGCTGTTCTCCCGGGCCGAACTGATCGAGCGCTTCGACCTGTCCCGGGTGCTGCGGCACAACGCCCGGTTCGACATGACCAAGCTGCAGTGGATGAACGGCGAGTACCTGCGCGCCCTGCCGCCCGAGCGCTTCTACGAACTGGCCGCCGCCGCCCTGCAGCGGGCCGGCGTGGACCCCGGCCGGTTTCCGCCCGAGTACGTGCGCGCCGCGCTCGAGACCTGCCGCGGGAAGCTGCGCACGCTGGCCGAGCTGCCGGCCTACGGGGGCTTTTATTTCACCGGCGTCATGGCGTACGAGGCCGAAGCGGCCGCCAAACACTTCGTGCCCGAAAACCGGCCCCGGCTTCAGCGCCTGCGCGAGGCCCTGGCCGCGGCGCCGGCGTTTGACGCCGCCACGCTCGAGGCCGCGCTCAAGGCCGTGGCGGCCGAGCTGGGCGTCAAACCTGCCGTACTGGTCCACCCCCTCCGCCTGGCCTGCACCGGGCGCAGCAGCGGCCCCAGCCTCTACCATCTGATGGAAGTGCTCGGCCGCGACGAGACCCTCGCCCGTCTGGACGCCGCCCTGGCGCGGTTTTGAGCTGCCGTCGCGGGCGGTAATGGGGCCCCTGCGCCGGCGCAGTGGCGGCTACGAAGAGTGTGAAATGTCTCGGCCAGGTTGCCGGGCGCCGCGCTCTGGTGTGTCAACCACCGCGCTTTAAGGCGTGAAGCGGAGGCGGAAAAAGCGGGCGGGGTCGGTGGCGTTCCAAGGAACCGAGCGGCTGTTGGCGCCCGCGGGCAGTTCGAGGGCCGGTTCCCAATCCCCGAGGTTGACCGAGGTTTCCAGTGTGGCCGGAGCTAGCAGCGGCGGCTCCCATCGCAATTCGACCAGACCAG
>Ga0272446_1001626_pt1 | contig 32214 bp, 30 predicted proteins | sample YNPCB0061_FD_194587 | JGI IMG/M metagenome (GOLD analysis project Ga0272446, IMG submission 194587) | Hot spring microbial mat communities from Yellowstone National Park, WY, United States - YNP-CB-006-1 | ecosystem: Environmental > Aquatic > Thermal springs > Hot (42-90C) > Sediment | place...
CTCACCCTGCGAGGGCACCTGGTCCGGCAGGATGCCGGCGGCCTGCGCCGATTTCATCGCGCGCATCAGCAGCCGCACGCCGCGCATGTCGGCCGGCGCCAGCACGAGGCCGTCGACCGCACGGCCGTGCTCCATTAGCGGACGCAGCGCGGACTTGCGCGGAACGCGGTACAGCACGGTCATCGTTCGCGTGCGCGGGTCCGCGTGCAGCGCATAGGTCTTCGAGATGATCTCGAAGCAGCCGAGGTGCGGCGTGAGAAACACGACCGGGCGGCCCGCGATCTGCGCCGCCTTCATGCGTTCGAGATCGGCAGGGTCGATCTTGGCGAGCAGATCGCGCGGCGGACGCATCCACACCCAGGCGCTTTCGAGCGCTTGTTTGCCCGCCTCGGCGATCGCCGCCCGGCGTGTCGCGGCGTCGTCGAGCCCCGCGAGCGCCAGGTTGGTCCGCAGCCGGTGGCGGTACGTCGGAGACAGTGCGTACGCGAGCCAGCCGGCGGCGGCGCCGACGGCATGCACGGCAGCCAGCGGCATCCGCGCGATCAGCTTGAAGAGCAGCGTCAGCATCGTGGCAAAAGGCGTGCCGCTGCGGGTTTTCGGATCCGGCCGCGGGTTTGACCCCTGTGCAGCGCATCCTTAAAATCCGCCGCTCGCCGATTTATGACCAATTGCGGGGCGAGCCGCACTGTGCATTGTCGCATCGCACCCCTGCCGGACCGGGCCCTCCGGATCCGGCGCGGCAAATACCGCTAAAGCGTCGCCGCTCTTGTCGAGGGCAACGCGGTCAAAACCTTCGAACTGGAGTGGCAGCGTGGCCAACGACTTTCTTTTCACCTCCGAATCCGTTTCAGAAGGCCATCCCGACAAGGTGGCCGATCAGATTTCCGACGCGATCCTCGACGCGATCCTCGAGCAAGACAAGCGCTCGCGCGTGGCCGCCGAGACGCTGGTCACCACGGGGCTCGTGGTGCTCGCGGGCGAGATCACGACGAATGCGATCGTCGACTACCCGGCGATCGCGCGCCACGTGATCAAGCGGATCGGCTACGACAACACCGAGTACGGCATCGACTACAAGGGCTGCGCCGTGATGGTCTGCTACGACAAGCAGAGCCCGGACATCGCGCAGGGTGTCGACGAAGGAAAAGGGCTCGACCTGGACCAGGGTGCCGGCGACCAGGGCCTGATGTTCGGCTACGCATGCGACGAAACGCCCGAGCTGATGCCGGCGCCGATCTATTACGCGCACCGGCTCGTCGAGCGCCAGGCCGACGTACGGCGCGACGGGCGGCTGCCGTGGCTGCGACCCGACGCCAAGAGCCAGATCACGATGCGCTACGTCGACGGCAAACCGCATTCGGTCGACACCGTCGTGCTGTCGACGCAGCACGATCCGGACGTCGCCTACGAGACGTTGAAGGAAGCCGTGATCGAGACCATCGTCAAGCCGGTGCTGCCGGCGGCGTGGCTGAAGGACACGAAGTACCTGATCAATCCGACCGGCCGCTTCGTCATCGGCGGACCGCACGGCGACTGCGGGCTGACGGGTCGCAAGATCATCGTCGATACCTATGGCGGTGCCTGTCCTCACGGCGGCGGCGCGTTCTCCGGCAAGGATCCTTCGAAGGTCGACCGCTCGGCCGCGTACGCCGCGCGCTACGTCGCGAAGAACGTGGTGGCCGCGGGGCTGGCGCGCCAGTGCCAGGTGCAGGTGAGCTACGCGATCGGGTATTCCAAACCGATCAACATCACCGTCTACACCGAAGGCACCGGCAAGATCGCCGACGACAAGATCGCGCAACTCGTCACACAGCACTTCGACCTGCGGCCCAAGGGCATCGTGCAGATGCTCGACCTGCTGCGGCCGATCTACGAGAAGACCGCCGCCTACGGCCACTTCGGCCGCGACGAACCCGAGTTCACCTGGGAACGCACGGACCGCGCGGCGGCGCTCGCCGACGCCGCTGGCGTTAAACGCCAGGCCGCGTAAGCGGCGGATCCGACCGTCGTCGACGGTTCGGTTCAAGTCAGCCAGCTCCGGACTGCCATCCGTGACCGCCGTGCCTGCGGATGAATGCAGGCGCCCGGCGGTCGCCGGCGGCGGACGATCGCGCCGAGCGCGCCGGCGCGCCGGCGCAAATCGGCGGATCGCGCGCGGCGGCCGTCCGCACAATGCGGTGGCCGTCATCAGCGATCGCGCCGCAATGCTCAAACGCATTCCCGTGTCCGCCCTGCGCATCGGCATGTACGTCGAAGAACTGTGCGGCTCCTGGATGGAGCACCCGTTCTGGCGCACGCGCTTCGCGCTGACCGACCCGAAGGACATCGACCGCATCCGCGCCAGCGGCATCGCCGAGGTATGGATCGACACGTCCCGGGGGCTTGACGTCGAGCGCGACGACGGTGCGGCAGCCACGCGCGAGCGCGTCGACAGCGACGTCGAGCGCGAACTCGCGCGCGCGATCGCGCAGCCGAATCCGCCGGCAGGGCGCGCCGCGATCGACGAGGAAATCGCGCGCGCGGCGCGAATCTGCCGCGAGGCCAAACCTGCAGTCGTCGCGATGTTCAACGAAGCGCGCATGGGGCGCGCGATCGACGCCGCGGGCGCTGCCGCGCTGGTGCAGGAGATCTCCGACTCGGTCAGCCGCAACCCCGCCGCACTGATCAGCATCGTGCGACTGAAGGACAAGGACGAATACACCTACATGCACTCGGTCGCCGTATGCGCGCTGATGATCGCGCTGGCGCGCCAGCTCGGACTCGACGACGATCTGACGCGCGAGCTGGGGCTCGCAGGGCTGCTGCACGACATCGGCAAGGCCAAGGTTCCGCTTGCGATCCTGAACAAGCCCGGCAAACTCACCGACGCCGAGTTCGAGGCTGTCAAGTCGCATCCTGAGCACGGCCACGCCATCCTTGCCGCCGGCGGCGCGGTCGGAGCGATTCCTCTCGATGTCTGCCTGCACCACCACGAAAAGATCGACGGCGGCGGCTATCCGCACCGGCTCGCCGGCGAAGCGATCAGCCTGTACGCGAAGATGGGCGCGGTGTGCGACGTCTACGACGCGATCACGTCGAACCGGCCGTACAAGCGCGGATGGAACCCGGCCGAGTCGATCCGCAGGATGGCCGAATGGAGCCGGAGCCACTTCGACGAGACGGTGTTCCACGCCTTCGTCAAGACGGTCGGCATCTATCCGGTCGGCTCTCTCGTGCGGATGGAATCCGGACGGCTCGGCGTGGTCGTCGAACAGACCGAAGGCGCGCTGCTCGCGCCGAAGATCAAACTGTTTTTCTCGACCAAGTCGCGGCAGCACATCCGGCCCGAGACGATCGACCTGTCGCGGCCGGGCGCGAGCGACCGCATCGCGAGCCGGGAGGATCCGCAGCGCTGGGGGCTCACGCGCGTCGACGAGCTCTGGGCCGGCGAGGCGGCGCGCCGAACGTAACGCGCGCGATGCGTGCTAGCGGATAAGCCGGGTCCCTGCTCCGCCGCGAGCAGCGCGACGGAACACGAAACGGATCGCGTGCGCACCCAGCACGGCGGCGAGCGTCGCCGGCAGCCAGCCGAGCGTGAGTGTCACGAGCACGCCGAAGGCGGGAATGCACGCGGCATACACCGCGATGAAGATGAGCACCGACGCGGCGGCTCCCAGCCGTTCGCCCGCGCCTGCGTCAGCCAGCGGAATCACGTTGGCACCTCCTCCCTGATGGCGCCCTCGTGCCTGCCCGTGGCGCTCTGTGACGCGATGGTGACGCGAGTGTGACGGTTGCGCCATCCCCCGCCTCGGCGATGCAGGCGGGTGCCTGCCCCCGGCGCCGGCGGCAACGGATTCGACTATCATTGCAGCCCCTTCGAGGAGCGTTGCAACGGAGCCGGGTTTGCCGGACTCCGCCAGGCTCGAAGACGCCGCCTCCTGCAGCACCGGTGGCGGCGCGTTTGAACGGCGCTCGCAAACTTCTTTTTCGAAAGGAGGGCGCGAGATGAGCGCCGTACTCAAGTCCACCACTTCCGCAAAGAACGATTTCGTCGTCGCCGACCTCGGGCTCGCCGACTGGGGCCGCAAGGAAATCCGCATCGCCGAGACCGAGATGCCGGGGCTGATGGCGATCCGCGAGGAATTCGCCGCCCGCCAGCCGCTCGCCGGCGCGCGCATCAGCGGCTCGCTGCACATGACGATCCAGACCGCGGTGCTGATCGAAACGCTGCAGGCGCTGGGCGCGCAGGTGCGCTGGGCGAGCTGCAACATCTTCTCGACGCAGGACCACGCCGCCGCGGCGATCGCGGTCAAGGGCACGCCGGTGTTTGCGGTCAAGGGCGAGTCGCTCGCCGATTACTGGGACTACACGCACCGCATTTTCGAGTGGCCCGACGGCGGGTTCAGCAACATGATCCTCGACGACGGCGGCGACGCCACGCTGCTGCTGCACCTGGGCGCGAAGGCCGAGACGGATGCGTCGGTCATCGCGCATCCGACGAGCGAGGAAGAGACGCACTTGTTCGCTTCGATCAAGGCCAAGCTCGCGCAGGACCCGCGGTGGTACTCGACGCGGCTCGCGCACATCAAGGGCGTGACGGAAGAAACGACGACCGGCGTCAAGCGCCTGTACCAGATGGCGAAGGAAGGCCGGCTCGCGTTTCCGGCGATCAACGTCAACGATTCGGTCACCAAGAGCAAGTTCGACAACCTGTACGGCTGCCGCGAGTCGCTGGTCGACGGCATCAAGCGCGCGACCGACGTGATGATCGCCGGAAAGGTCGCGGTCGTCGCCGGCTACGGCGACGTCGGCAAGGGCTCGGCGCAGGCGCTGCGCGCGCTGTCGGCGCAGGTGTGGGTCACCGAGATCGACCCGATCTGCGCACTGCAGGCGGCGATGGAGGGCTACCGCGTCGTGACGATGGACTACGCCTGCGACAAAGCCGACATCTTCGTCACGGCCACCGGCAACTTCCACGTGATCACGCACGATCACATGCGCAAAATGAAGGACCAGGCGATCGTGTGCAACATCGGCCACTTCGACAACGAGATCGACGTGGCTTCGCTCGCGCAGTATCGGTGGGAGGAAATCAAGCCGCAGGTCGATCACGTGATCTTTCCCGACGGCAAGCGCATCATCCTGCTCGCCAAGGGTCGGCTCGTGAACCTCGGCTGCGCGACCGGGCACCCGAGCTACGTGATGTCGAGTTCGTTCGCCAACCAGGTGATCGCCCAGATCGAGCTGTTCACCAACACGGCCAAGTACCCCGTCGGCGTGTACACACTGCCCAAGCACCTCGACGAGAAGGTCGCGCGGCTGCAGTTGAAGAAGCTCGGCGCGCAGTTGACCGAACTCACCGACGCGCAGGCGCGCTACATCGGCGTGGCCAAGGAGGGCCCGTACAAGCCCGAGCACTACCGGTACTGAACGTCGAGCGTCGGGCGCGGGCCGCGACAGCGGAAGCGTCCGACCCGGCCCCGATCGTCGCCTCTCGCCAACCACGTCGCGGCCGCCGGCCGCCGAAGCCCCGATGCGCATCCTCCTCGTCTGGATCCTCAACGCCGTCGCGTTGTGGCTGGTCACGCTGATCCTGCCCGGCGTGCAGGTGCAGGATCCCGTTCACGCGTTCATCGCGGCAATCGTCCTCGGGCTGGTCAACGCGCTGGTCAAGCCGGTGCTGGTGATCCTGACGCTGCCGGTGACGATCGTCACCCTCGGACTGTTCCTGTTCGTCCTGAACGGACTGCTGTTCTGGGGCGTGGCCGCCGCGCTGCCGGGCTTTCACGTCGCGGGCTTCTGGTGGGGCGTGGGCGGCGCGATCCTGTTCAGCCTGTTCTCGTGGGCGTTCTCGGCGCTGCTGCCAAAGCGGACAAACGGCGCCCGATGATCCGCACGGGCGGACCTGCCGCGATGACCCAGCGCACTTTCAGCTTCGAGTTCTTTCCGCCGAAGACGGCCGAAGGTGCAGCCAAGCTGCGCGCGGCGCGCGAGCAGCTCGCGGCAGTGAAACCGGCTTTCTTTTCGGTGACGTTCGGCGCCGGCGGTTCGACGCGCGAAGGCACGCTCGCCACGGTGCTGGAAATCCACGCCGAGGGCCGTCCGGTCGCACCGCACATCTCGTGCATCGGTTCGACGCGCGAGTCCGTGCGCGAGCTGCTGCTGCGGTATCGCCACACCGGTATCCGCCGGCTCGTCGCGCTGCGCGGCGACCTGCCTTCGGGCGCGGCCGGGGGCGCCGGCGACTTCCGCTACGCCAACGAACTGGTCGAGTTCATCCGCGCCGAGACCGGTGACTGGTTCCACATCGAAGTTGCCGCCTATCCCGAGTATCACCCGCAGGCGCGTTCGCCTGCCGACGATCTCGCCAACTTCGTCCGCAAGGTGCGCGCGGGCGCGAACTCGGCGATCACGCAGTACTTCTACAACTCCGACGCTTACTTCCGGTTCGTCGACGATGTGGCCGCGCTCGGCTGCACCGTGCCGATCGTGCCGGGCATCATGCCGATCACGAACTACGCGCAACTCGCGCGGTTTTCCGACGCCTGCGGTGCGGAGATCCCGCGCTGGATCCGCAAGCGTCTCGAAAGCTTCGGCGACGACCGCGAATCGATCCGCGCCTTCGGTCTGGATGTCGTCACGGACCTGTGCGAGCAACTGCTCGCGGTCGACGCGCCCGGCCTGCACTTCTACACGATGAACCAGGCCGAGCCGACGCTCGCGATCTGGCAGCGGCTCGGGCTGCCGGTCGGCTGAACCGCCGGCGCGGTTTCACATCGCGCAGGCGGGCGCACCGGTTCGCGTGTAGCGCGCATCTGCACGCGCATCGGCCGACGGCGCACCCGCGGCAGCCCGCACGAAGCCTTGGGCCGACGCGGCGCCGATATCGAGCACCGCGCCGCCGAGCACCGCGGCCGCGACGAGTCCGAGCAGCCACATCCACAACGAATCGAGTTTCCACGAGTTCACGGCAGCCTCCTTCGCTCGACAGCCGTCGCGACGGATGACCCGGACTCAACCGGGCTGCGCGCCGGCCAGTTGCAGCCGCGCGCGCCAGCGCTGCACCGCGCGCGCGACCGCGCGCGCGGCGTCGATCAAGCGGCGCCACGGCGCGTGCGACACACGCTCGACGATCTCGACGCGCGAAGGCGCAAGGCTTTCGAGCAGTGCGGCGCCGCGCGCGCGCAGCGCGACTTCGTCGCCGCTGCCGGCGATCGCGTCCTGCGGCAGTCCCTCTTCCGTCAACCAGATGCTGCCGTACAGCACGCGCACCTTGGCGCCCGGGTGCGACTCGAACATCAGCATTTGCTCGTAGCCCAGGTCGATCGTGCGCACCGTCGTCGGTTCCCAGCTCATCGACTTCTCCCATTCGTCCGACGCATGAGTGCGCCGGTCCGATCGAATTAGATGCCGACAGCCGCAGCGCGACAAACGGAAAGTTCGCAGTTGATGAATGCACGATTCGCATGTATGGTCGCCCGGTCGTTTCCAGGCCGACCTCGGCGCCCGCACGATGCCCGCCAAACCCGCAGCCGCGCGCCGCGCCGCGCGACCGATTGCGCTCGCCGCGCTGCGCGGCTTCGAAAGCGCGGCGCGCCACCTGTCGTTCACGCTGGCGGCCGCCGAGCTGAACCTGACGCAGTCTTCGATCAGCCGCCAGATCGCTTCGCTCGAAACGCAGGTCGGAAAGCCGCTGTTCGTGCGGCGCACGCGCGCGCTCGAGCTGACCCTCGCCGGAGAGCGGCTGTACGCGGCCGTGCGGCAGAGCCTCGGCGCGATCGACCGCTGCGTCGACGAGATCCGCGGTGTCGGCGGGCCGCCGCGCGTGACGGTCGCGACTTACGCGTCGTTCGCGTCGCTATGGCTCGTGCCAAGGCTCGCCGCGTTCCAGAAGGCCCACCCGGAGATCGAGATCCGCATCGATGCCGCCGACCGACTCGTCGACCTCGAGGCCGAGGAAGTCGACTTCGCGATCCGCTGGCTGCGTCCCGGTTCGAGCGTCGATCCCGGCGCCCTGCTGCTCGGCGAAGAAGAGGTCGCGCCGGCGCTGAGCCCTCGCCTGCTCGAATCGTCCACTGTGGTCGTGAACGCGCCGGCCGATCTGATGGGTCTGCCGCTGCTGGAGATGGACGACAGTTTGCCGAGCTCGCCGTACAGCAGCTGGGCGCGCTGGTTCGAATTCGCCGGCGCCGGCCCGGTACGACCGCGCGCCGGCCGCCTGTACTTCACGTACCTGGACCAGGCCGTTCAGGCCGCCGTGCGCGGGCAGGGTGTAGCGATGGTGCGAACGCCGTTCCTCGACGATCTGGTCGCCAGCGGCGATCTGGCGATGCCGTTTCCCAAGCTGCGGATGCGTTCGGGCTACCGCTACTACCTGATCGTCAACCCGCGCCGGGCGCACCTGCCGCACGTCGAGACCTTCCGCGCGTGGGTGGTCGAGGAGTTCAAGCGCGGGCCGCACCGGCTGACGTGACCGGATCGCGGATTCCGGTCAGGCGCGCGATCGGAACGGCGCGCTCGGCCTACAGCACGCCGGACTCGGTGATCGCCAGGTCGAGCCGTACGTCGTGCGGCTGCGGATCGATCGACGCGATTCGGCCGCAATCGAAACCCACGCCGACCAGCACCGGGCGCACCGCGAACGCAGCCGCGGTGCGATCGTAGTAGCCGCCGCCGTAACCGAGCCGGTAGCGCTGGTCGTCGATCCCAACGCACGGAATCAGGATGAGCTGCGGCACGACCCGCCGGATCGTCGCGGGTACCGGAATGCCATAGGCGCCGGGCTGCATCGGTGCACCCGGCGTCCACGCCGCGAACTCGAGCGCTTCGCCCGCGACGACGGGCAGCGCCGCAGTCCGTCCAGCGTCTTGCGCCAGCCACTCGCCGATCACCTGCGTCAGATCCGGCTCGCCGCGCACCGGCCAGTAAAACGCGAGCCGCGCCACCGGGATCGTGCGCAGCCAGCGGGCCACCCGCGCGGCCAACGCGCGCTCGCGCACCTCCCGGTCGGCCAGCGCCGCGCGCGCAGCCAGCAGCCGCGCGCGCAGATCGGCGCGTTCCGGGTCGGGCTGGGTCGTCGGCTCTTTCTTCTGCATCGCAGTGCGCGGTCCGGCGCCAGAATACGGGCATTGCGGAACGAAGGGCCGTGAATATTCGGCGTTCGACCGGCGCGCCGCTACGGCAGACTCGTGGCGGATGCGTCTTTCGACGCAAGGCTTGCCGCTGCTCCGTACCCGCTGCTAGTCTGCCAACGATGTCGCTTCGACTCGTCGTACCCTGCATCGCCGCGCTGCTGATCGCGGCCTCGCCCGCCGCCGCGAACCCGCGCACGCTGTCGCCCGACGACGCCTTTCTGGCGGCGCGCGAGGCCGCGCGGATCGGCGACCAAGAGCGGCTCGCCGCGCTGGCGGTCGTCCTCGAGGATCATCCGCTCGCTTCGTACGTCGATTTCTGGCGCCTTCAGGCGCGACTGCGTACAGACCCGCCGGAGCAGATCGATGCCGCGGTCGCGCGCTTCATCGAACGCCATGCCGGCACGCTGATCGCGGATCGGATGCGGCTTGAGTGGCTGCTCGCGCTCGGCGCACGCGGCGATCTTGCGACTTTCGAGCGCGAGTTTCCGCAGCTCGTGTGGAACGACGACGGCCAGCTTCGCTGCTACGCGATGCTCGCGCGCTACACGCGCAACGAAGGCCGCCGCATCGACGAACTCGCGCGCGAGGCGCGCCGCGTGCTGGCCGCAAGCCGCGAGTCGGGCGGCGAGGGCTGCACCGCGCTCGCCGACGCACTGCTCGCGTCCGGACACATTTCGCCGTGGGCGCGCGTGCGCGCGCTGGTCGCGCACAACCAGATCGCTACGGCAAAGCGCGTCGCGGCAGCGATCCCGAGACTCGACGCCGTACAGTTCGCCCACGCGGTCGACCGCCCGGCGGCCTGGCTCGCCGCGCACGAACGGCGCGCGACCGAAACGCAGCGCCAACTCGCGATCGTCGCGATCGTCCGGCTCGCGCGAGACGATCCGGCGCTGGCGGCGCGTCACGCCGACGCGCTGAACCTGCACCTGTCGCCCGAGGAGCGCGGCATCGTGTGGGGCCGGATCGGCCACATGGGCGCGTTAAAGCTGCTTCCCGAAGCGGTCGACTGGTACCGCCGCGGCGGCGAACAGGTCGGCATCGACGAGGACGAAGCGCGCTCCGACGAGGTGCTCGAGTGGCAAGTGCGGGCGGCGCTGCGCGCGCCGCGCGGGCCCGACTGGGACATGGTCCGCAGCACGGTCGAGCGCATGCCCGCCGAACTGCGGCGCGATCCGGCATGGGTGTACTGGTACGGGCGCGCGCTCGCCGCAGCCGGCCGAGAGCCAGACGCGCAGGCGCAGTACCGATCGATCGCGCACCGCTTCAGTTTCTACGGCAAGCTCGCCGCCGAGGAGCTGGGGCTGCCGATTGTCCTGCCGCCCCGGGCTGCGCCGCCCGCCGAACAGCAGGTCGCCGGCTTCGCGGTGAACGCGGGCTTCGACCGCGCGCTGAAGTTCTACGAACTCGGACTGCGCGCCGAAGGCAACCGCGAATGGGCGTGGCAGTTGCGCGGCTTCGACGATCGCAAGCTGCTCGCCGCCGCCGAATATGCGCGCAGCCGCGGCGTGTACGACCGAATGATTGCCACCTCCGAAAGGACGCGCGAAGAGCACGACTTCACGCAGCGCTTCCCGGCGCCGCACCGCGAGACGCTGGCGCGCCACGCGCAGGCGGCCGGCCTCGACGAGACGTGGGTGTACGGGCTGATCCGGCAGGAGTCGCGATTCATCCAGGACGCACGTTCGTCGGCCGGCGCGCAGGGGCTGATGCAGATCATGCCGGCCACCGCGCGCTACGTCGCGCGCCGCCTCGGCGTGTCCGACTACGGCGCGGCGCGGCTCACCGATCTGGACGTGAACCTGCAGCTCGGCACCGCCTATCTGCGCATGGTGTTCGACGATCTCGACCGCCATCCGGTGCTCGCATCGGCCGCTTACAACGCCGGCCCCAACCGTGCGCGCGCATGGCGCGCCGCGCTGGCGCGGCCGGTCGAAGGCGCGATCTTCGCCGAGACGATCCCGTTCAACGAAACGCGCGACTACGTCAAGCGCGTCATGTCCAACGCCGTGTACTACGCGGCGCTGTTCGAAGACCGCGCGCAGTCGTTGAAGGCGCGGCTCGGCGTGGTCGAGCCCAAAGCCGCCGGCACAACCGCCCTGCCCTGACGCGCCTCGGCCTGAGCGGGACGGTCCGCTCGCGCGCAGGCCAGGCGGATCGCGTCCGCAGCCTAGAATGCGGCCGACTCGGTCATCCGCAATCCAGCATATGCGCCACAGCAACGTTCTCGTCATCGGCGGCTCGGGCTTCGTCGGCCGCTACCTGATCAACGCGCTCGTCGCGCGCGGCTGCCAGGTGCTCGCGCCGACGCGCCGACGCGAGCGCGCCAAGCACCTGATCCTGTTGCCGACCTGCGACGTCGTCGAAGCCGACGTGAACGACGACGCCGCGCTCGAAGGCCTGATCCGCGGTCAGCACGCGGTGATCAACCTGGTCGGCATCCTGCACGGTACGCAGCAGCAGTTCACCGCGGCGCACGTCGAGCTGCCGCGGCGCATCGTCGCTGCCTGCGAGAAGCTCGGCGTGCACCGGTATCTGCACATGAGCGCGCTGGGCGCCGATCCGGACGGGCCGTCGATGTATCAGCGCAGCAAGGGCGAGGGCGAAAGGCTGGTCCGCGCAAGCCACCTCGACTGGACGATCTTCCAGCCTTCGGTGATCTTCGGCGCGGAAGACAACTTCCTCAACCTGTTCGCTCGTCTCGCGCGCTGGTTCCCGGTGCTGCCGATCGGCGGCGCCGACGTACGCTTCCAGCCGGTCTGGGTCGGCGACGTCGCGCAGGCCTTTGCCAACAGCCTCGACAACCACGCGACCTACCGCAAGACCTACGAACTTGCGGGGCCGAAGATCTACACGCTGCGCGAACTGGTGCGTTACGCGGCGGCCGCCTCCGGCCATCGCCGGCCGGTGATCGCGCTGCCCGATCCGATCGCGCGGCTGCAGGCCTGGCTGATGGAGCACGCGCCCGGCGAGCCGCTGCTGTCGCGCGACAACCTCGATTCGATGAAGCGCGACAACGTCGCCTCGCAGCAGCCGTTCCGGCCTGCGCCCGAACTCGGGATCAACCCGACGCCGCTGGAGGCCGAAGCGTCGATCTACCTCGCGGGACTGCATCCGCGCACGCGCTTCGGCGGATTCCGCGCACGCGCGAGGAGATAGCGATGGCGCTGACGCTCGCGATCGGCAACCGGAACTATTCGTCGTGGTCGCTGCGCGCCTGGCTGGCGATGAAAATGGCCGGCGTCGCGTTCGACGAGATCCGCATCGCGCTCGATACGCCCGACACCAGGGCGAACATCCTGAAGCATTCGCCGAGCGGGCGCGTGCCCTGCCTGATCGACGGCGACCTGACGGTCTGGGATTCGCTCGCGATCTGCGAATACGTCAACGAAACGCAGGCGCGCGGCCGAATGTGGCCGGCGCGCTTGGCGAGCCGCGCGCAGGCGCGTTCGGTCGCCGCCGAGATGCACTCGGGCTTTGCGGCGATGCGCACGCATCTACCGATGGATATCCGCTCGCGCCATCCGGACAAAGGCGCGGCCGCGCTCGCGCGGCCGGACGTCGCGGCCGACGTACGCCGCGTGCAGGACATCTGGCTCGAGTGCCTCGCCCGTTCGGGCGGACCGTTCCTGTTCGGCACCTTCTCCATCGCCGACGCGTTCTTCGCGCCGGTGGTCACGCGCTTCGTCACCTACGGCGTGACGCTTCCGCCCACGCTCGGCAACTACAGCGAACGCGTGCTGGAACTCGCTCCGATGCAGGAGTGGATCGCCGCCGCGCACGCCGAGCCCGAGGTCATCGAATATTGATGCGGGTCTACGCCGTCGGCGGCTGGGTGCGCGATCGACTGCTCGGCCGCACCCACAGTGAACGCGACCGCGACTGGGTCGTGGTCGGCGCCACCCCGGAAGAGATGATCGCTGCGGGATTCAAGCCGGTCGGCAAGGACTTTCCGGTCTTCCTGCATCCGGTCACACACGAGGAGTACGCGCTCGCGCGCACCGAGCGCAAGACCGCGCCGGGCTACAAGGGCTTCGTCTTCCACGCCGCGCCGGACGTCACGCTCGAGCAGGATCTGGCGCGGCGTGACCTGACGATCAACGCGATCGCGATGGACGAAAGCGGCGCGCTGATCGATCCGTTCGGCGGCCGGCGCGACCTCGAAGCCAAGGTGCTGCGCCACGTCGGCCCGTCGTTCGTCGAAGATCCGGTGCGCATCCTGCGCGTGGCGCGCTTCGCCGCGCGCTTTCACGACTTCACGATCGCCGACGAGACGCGCGCGCTGATGCGCGCGATCGTCGATCGCGGCGAGGCCGACGCGCTCGTTCCCGAGCGCGTGTGGCAGGAAATCGCGCGCGGGCTGATGGAGGCGAAGCCTTCTCGGATGATCGAAGCGCTGCAAGACTGCGGCCTGCTCGCGCGGCTCTATCCCGAGCTGACGGATGCCGCGACGATCGCACCTGCGCTCGACCGCGCGGCCGATCGCGGGCTCGCACTTGCCGCCCGTTTCGCGATCCTCGCCGCCGCTTGCGGGACGCCGGCCAGGCTCGCCGGGCTGCTCGCCAAGCTGCCGGTCGACGGCGAATCCGCCAACCTGGCGCGGCTGCTCGTCGAGCTGCGAGCGACGCTTCCACAGGCGCAAGACGCGAACGCGCAGCTCGCCGCGATCGAGCGTGCCGACGCGCTGCGCCGGCCCGAGCGCTTCGAGTCGCTGCTCGCGGCGGTCGAGACGCTCGACGCAGTGAACCTCGATCGCCTGCGCCGCGCGCTGCGTGCCGCGGCTTCGGTCGACGCCGGCGCGATCGCCGCGCGCCACGCGCCCGATCCCGCCGCGATCGCCGCCGCGGTCCGCCGGGCGCGTCTCGAAGCGATCGCTGCGGCAGCGCGGTAAGGCCGCTCGCCGACCGTCACGCAGACCCCGCCGCCAGCGCGCGCGCTTCGCGAACGAAGCCGGGCCACAGGTCGAACAGGCGCAGGCCGATCGCTTCGCCCAGCTTGCGGTAGCTTTCCCACTGTCCTTCGTCGAAGAACTGGTCGCCGGTGGACTGCTGCGGAAACGCCGGCTGCCGGCACGCGTAGAGCTTGACGTCGAGCGGTGCGAAGTCGGGCACGGCCGGCTTGACGACGATCAGCAGCGCCGCGCGCGCGAGCCCGTCCGCACCCGTCGCATAACGCACCCGCGCGGCGAGCGCGCAGCGATCGCCGCGCCGCGCCGGGTCGCGAAACTGCTCGATCGTGCCGAACCAACGCGCGGCCTCCGCATGGCCGAGCCGTCCCACGAAGGCCGCCAGCTCGGCTTCCGCGAGGAACTCGATCTCGGCACCGAAGTCGATCCGCGCACGCCGCACGAGGTTGTGCAGGTCGTTGAAGCCGTAGTCGGGATCGGCGCCGTTGTCGGCGCAGACGACGAGCGCCGCCCGCCGGCGCAGCAGTTCGTAGACGGCGGTGTTCTCGAAGTGACCGCCGTCCGACAGATTCCAGCGCAATCCGCGCCTGCCGTAGAAGCCGCCCGTCAGCTCCTGCCGCACGAGGTCGAAAGTTTTCAGCAGGCTTTCGCGCTGCTGCGTGCTCATCTTTGCCGCCGGCAGCCACCAGTACGCGAGCCGCGCGTTGACGAGCCACGCGAGCATCGAAAATCCCGCCGACGACATGCGTCCAAGCCCCGTCGACACGGCCGCGCCGGAGATCGCCGCCCACGCGCCGAGCGCGAGCCGCTCGCAGCGCGTCTGGCGGTCGTAGTCCTCGCGCGCGCCAGCGCCCGCCGTGTCGGGGGGTGCGGGCAGATCGGCGAACTGCAGCCGAGATCCGATCTCGTGCAGCGGCTGCGCCCAACGATGGAAGCGGTCGTCGACGTTGATGCCCGATGGGCCGACCGTCAGCGCGACGCCCTTGCGGTCCTCGCGCACCAGGTTCGACGTCTGCGACAGCGTCTCGTTGACGGTCGCGCAGACGAGGTGCAGCGGACCGGCGGAATTGCCCGCGTAGTAGCTGCGCAGCGCGACTTCGTCGTCGGGGTGCGACTCGGAGACGAACAACGCGCGCGCGTCCGACTGGCTCGCGAGCGGCGCGTGCAGCGCCTCGTGGAATCGGGCGAGCCGCCTGAAGTTGGCCGCGCCGAGGAAGGTGCGCACCAGCCGCGCGCAGTAGAAGCGATGGAACGTCGAGTTGTTGAGGAACCCCAAGCTCTCGCGCACCAGCGCCGCGAGCAGCGCCCACGCGAGCGCCAACCCGATCAGCAGCGCAAAGTGCGCGGTCGCGAGCCGCGCCTGCGGCTTGACGCGCAGTTCGGCGAGCCACGGGCTCCAGACGACCCACTGCACGAACGCGACCAGCAGCGCCGCGATCGCGGCCAATGCGGCCAGCGCGACGACGAGCGCGACGAGCTTCTGCAGCCGTGCGAGCCGCTTCTTCCAGGCCGTCGCGTCCGCGCCGACCGCCTCGCCGAGCTTGCGCGCGAAGGCCAGCGCGACCGCGATCGCGCCGCCGCCGGAGGCGAGTGCTGCGAGTTCACCCGGGCGATTGCGCAACCAGGCGACGAACAGCGTCTGGCCGAACGAATCGACGAAACCGCAAGCCGCAACCGCGGCCAGCAGCGCCAGCGTCGCCGTCAGTGCCTGCGTCAGCTTCAGCCGCACGCGCGCCACCGCCGAGGTGTACGTCCAGTCCTCGCCGGGCTTGAGCATTCGCGCGAGCCAGAAGCGCTGCGCGAGCAGTGTCGCGATCGCCAGGTACGCGCCGTAGCCGAGCAGGAAAACGACCGGGTTGTCCCAGCGGTCGAAGCGCGCGAGCAGTACGCCGAAGGCCAGGCTCGCGACGAGCACCCAGTACGGACCGAGCTTCGTCGCACGCTCTTCCGCCGAAAGCCTGCCCGCGCGCTCCTGTCTGAACACGAGCCAGTAAGCCAGCACGAGCGGACCGCAGACTGCCGCGGCGACCAGCGGCACGAGCCACAGGATCGGGCTCCACCACCACGCGAGCGCATCGCCGACCACCGCGAGATCCCAGTCGAGCCCGTCGAGCCGCGGCGCGACCCCGCCGCCGATCGCCTGGCCGGCGACATGCAGCCCGACGCGGGCCAGATACACCGCGAGCACGGCGCCGGTCAGCGCGACCGCCAGCACGTAGTGCACGCCGACGAGCGAGCGCAGATAAAACGCGGTCATGAACAGCAGATCCTTCGCGCCGCTCGGCGTGAGGTAGCGGCCGTTTTCGCGCAGCCAGCGCAGCGGATGGAAGATCGTCGTGTCCTCGCCCGGCGCGCCGACGCGGATCGACGCGGCGGTCGCGTTCGGCGGATCGGTGAGCAGCCGTTCGGCGCGCTCTGCGGCCGCCAACGCGGATTCGGCAGCGGCCTGAGGCGCTTCGCGCGGCAGCGGATCGGGCACGGCCAGATCGGCCGTGCGCGGCAAGAACAGGCTACCAAGAAAGGCACCGGTGTAGCCGCCGCCCGAAACCGTCGACAGATAGTCGATCTGCGGAAACAGCCGCTTCGCCGCGAGCGCCTGCGCGAGCCCGAGCGCGAACGTCGCGCTGCGGATGCCGCCGCCGGAAAACGCGAGTCCGACGGGATGCTCGGGCGGCAGCGCATCGGCGTCGGGCCGGCGTCCTTCCCACAACGCACGCCGCGTGCGGATGCGCTCGTGCTCCAGCTTCGGATCGAACGCTTGTTGCTCGTTGTTCATATTGTCCCCCGCCTGCCCTCGCGGTCCTGCCGCGCGGCCGATCATGCCGCGCAGCGCGGCGCGCGTCATCCCGCCGATTCGCGAGCGTTCAGACGAGTTTGCCGATCAGAAAGACGAGCAGCGTCAGCAGCAGCGTACTGGCGAACGGCAGCAGATATTCGCGCTTGCCGATGCGAAACCGGAAGTCCCCGGGCAGGCGGCCGATGCCGAGCCGCTGCAACCAGGGCTGCAGCGCGGTGAGCACGACGAGCGCGAGGAAGAGCGTGACGATGAAGCGCATCGAGCCGGGAGTCCGCAGCCTTCAGGTCGATAATCCGCGCGGTCCGCTGCTACAGCGTATGCGTGCGATCGCCGCGGGCGAAGCCGATCAGCGCAACGTCGATACCGCGGCCGACCGCGAGCACCTTGAACAGCTCGCCCATTTCCGCCTCCGAAAGCAGCCGCATCGCTTCGTTCGCGCGCGCGTGCGTGTGCTCGTCGCGCAGCCGGTCGAGCAGACCGCAGTTGAGCAGGAAGTGCGCCTGCGACGTATAGCCCAGCACGGCGAGCCCCGCTTCGTGCGCGGCGTCCGCCATCGCGGTGAAGTCCACGTGCGCGGTCAGATCGTTCAGCCCGGGCAGCCAGAACGGATCGGCGTGCGCATGATGGCGATAGTGGCACATGATCGTGCCCATCAGCCGCTGCGCGTGGTAGTACTCGCGGCGCGGGAAACCGTAGTCGATCGCGAGCAGCACGCCGCGCGCGAGCTGTTGCGCGATCGTCCGCATCCACGCCTGCGCGACGAAGCCGATCTCCGAGGCGTAGCCGTCGGGCAGCGCGCCGACTTCGCGCTCGATCGCCGCGACGGCCTGCGCGAGCTGCGCGGCGGCGGCCCGCTCCTCGAAAACGAAGCGCCCGCCATGCACCGCCACCCCGCGCTCGAAGACCTCGCCGCGGCGCTTGACGAACAGCGCCACCGGCATCACATCGAGCACTTCGTTGGCGACGACCACACCTTCGAAGTCCGCCGGCGGCGCGTCGAGCCACTCGACCGGCCGGCCGGTGAGCAGTCTGGCCTGCCGCTCGCGCAGGTCGGACGAGACTTCGACGATCGCGTAGCGCTCGACCGCCGCGCCGCGCGCGTCGAGCGCCACCAGCAGATCGCGCGCGAGCACGCCGGAACCGGCGCCGAATTCGAGCACGCACGGTGCGCAGTGCGCGAACACCTGCGCGACCTGCGCGGCGAGCGCCTGCGCGAACAGCGGCGAGATCTCGGGCGCGGTGACGAAGTCGCCGCCCGACCGCGCGTCGCCGAACTTGCGCGCGCCCGCGGCGTAGTAGCCGAGCCCGGGCGCGTACAGCACGGCCTCCATGTAGCGATCGAACGGGATCCAGCCGCCGCCCGCGTCGATCTGCGCGCGGATCGACGCCGCGAGCCGCTCGCTCGCGGCGAGCGCCTCGGGCGTCGGCTGCGGCAAGCGCGGCGCGTTCATGCGAGCCATGTTACCGGCACTACGCGATAATCCGCGCTCGCCCGAATACCGCAAGCCATGCGAACGATCCACCACCGCCGGTCCGCGCCAGCGCGCGGCACGCCATGAAGCGCCGCCGCTCGCGCGCACGCGCCGTGCTGGTCACCGGCGGCGCGCGCCGCATCGGTCGCGCGATCGCGCTCGCATTCGCGCGCAACGGCTGGGACGTCGCCGTCCATTACGGCACGTCGCGCGCGGACGCGCTCGCCACCGTGCGCGAGATCGAGGCGCTCGGCCGCCGCGCGGTGGCGATCGGCCGCGATCTGGCGATCGAGCGCGGCGTCCGGGCGCTCGTTCCGGATGCGGCGGCCGCGCTCGGTGCGCTCGACTGCGTCGTCAACAACGCGTCGCTGTTCGACTACGACGATGCGGCACGCTTCCGCGGTCGCACGCTGATCCGGCATTTGCGCGTGAACACGATCGCGCCGGTGCTGCTGGCGCAAGCGCTGCACGCGTCGCTGGCCGACGATGCACGCGGCGTCGTGATCAACCTGCTCGACCAGAAACTTTGGAATCCCAATCCCGACTTCTTCAGCTACACGCTGTCGAAGAGCGCGCTGAAGGAGGCGACCACGCTGCTCGCGCTGGCGCTGGCGCCGAAGGTGCGCGTGGTCGGTGTCGCGCCCGGAATGACGCTGCCTTCGCACCTGCAGGACGCAGCGGCGTTTGCGCGAACGCACGCGATGGCGCCGCTCGGACAGGCGAGTTCGGCCGAGGACGTGGCCTCGGCGGTCGTGTATGCAGCCGATGCGCGCGCGATCACCGGAACGACCCTGCTGGTCGACGGCGGGCAGCACCTGCGGCGTATGGATCGGGATTTCAGCTTCCTTTAGCCGATGGCGGCTTTCGTTTCGTTGATCGATTCTGCGCGCCGGATTCGCATGGCGCGCGCCAAAACAGGATGCACATGCAACTTCAGCCCGATCCCCGGCTGGCGGCGCTGACGAAATCGATGCGCATCGGACTGCGGCGACTGCGCGTGCACGCGTCGGTCGGCATCCTTCCGCACGAGACGCGCCTGCGACAGCCCCTGCTGTGCGACGCCGACGTGTGGGTCGAACAGGACGCACCCGCGCACGACCGCATCGCCGAGGTGCTCGACTATCGCATCGTCCGCGAATCGCTCGTGCAGAGCCTGACGCAGGGGCACACGAACCTGCTCGAGACGCTCGCCGACGCCGCGGCACGCGCGCTGTGCCGCCTGCCGCGCGTGATCGCCGTCCGGCTGCTGGTCGAGAAGCCGAACGCGTTCGACGACGCGGAAGCGGTCGGCGTCGAGGTGTTCCGCTTCAGGGATTGAGCCCGAGCCGCCGACGATGACCGATATCGCTCAAGTCCAGGTGCCTTCCGCACGCGCCGCGCACAAGGCCGCGCGCGAGGCGAACAAGCTGCAAAAGCGCCTGCTGCGCCTCGCCGGCCAGGCGATCGCCGACTTCGGCATGATCGCGCCCGGCGATCGCGTGATGGTCTGCGTCTCGGGCGGCAAGGACAGCTTCGGCCTGCTCGACCTGCTGTTGACCCTGCGCGAACGCGCGCCGATCGACTTCGACGTCGTCGCCGTCAACCTCGACCAGAAGCAACCGGGTTTCCCCGCGCATGTGCTGCCCGAGTATCTGGGCAAGCGCGGCGTGCGGTTCCACATCGAAACGCAGGACACGTATTCGATCGTCACGCGCGTCATCGAGCCGGGCAGAACGATGTGCTCGCTATGCTCGCGGCTGCGGCGCGGCATCCTGTACCGGGTGGCGAGCGAGCTGGGCGCGACGAAGATCGCGCTCGGGCATCACCGCGACGACATCCTCGGCACGTTCTTCCTGAATCTGTTCTACGGCGGCAAGCTGAAGGCGATGCCGCCGAAGCTCGTCTCCGACGACGGCCGGCACGTCGTGATCCGCCCGCTGGCGTACGTGAAGGAGGCCGACCTGGCCGCCTACGCGAAGCTCAGGGACTTCCCGATCATCCCCTGCAACCTGTGCGGTTCGCAGGAAAACCTCAAGCGCCAGGAAGTAAAACGCATGCTGGCCGAATGGGAAAAGCGCTTCCCAGGCCGCGTCGAAAACACGTTCAATGCACTGGCGCGGGTGGTGCCGTCGCACCTGATGGACCCCGCGCTGTTCGACTTCACGGGACTGCGCGCCACCGGGGTGGTCAATGCCGAAGGCGACATCGGTTTCGACGCGGAACCCTGCGCCGATGCGACCGAGGTCGCAGCCAAGGTGATCCGCTTCGCCTGATCGCGCCGGCGTTGTTCGTCATTCATCACGTGGCGGCGCTGCTGCTCCATGCGCTCGGCCTCCTGCGCGTGCCAGTACTCGCTGCCGGCGCTCTTCATCGGCGGTCGGTGCGCCGGTATGCGACGGCGCGATGCCGGGCGAGGTCAGTCGGAGCGCAGAACCTGACTGCGATACGACTGCGATCGACGCGATTGCGCACCGACGAATGCCCAAGATGGCCTCCCGCCCGAACAATGAATGCAGAGGCGCCTTCGTTGCGGCATTCCGTCATCGACGACTGCTGCTTCGGCTCCGACTGGGACAGTTTCCTCCACAGCCTTTCGAGTCCGCTGGCTAGCGCCCCGACGGCGCGCACCGCTCGACCACTTTCAAGGTGCCCTGCATCAGCGCCGCCTGGTCGGACTCGTTCATCCTCGACGAGATCGCGCGCGCCTCGCCGCCCCGGCCCTGCATTTCGAGCAGCAGCACGCGCCGGCCATCGGCCGACAGATTCGACTTCGCCTCCAACGCCACGCAGCTGCAGAACGCCTCTTCCGACTCGATGCCCATCGCGCGCCGCAACGCCTTGTTGGCGCCGCGCGCACCCTCCTGCAGGCAGGCGCTGACGATCTCGGACTCGCCCGGGCCCGAGTCGCAGCCGACCATCAGCGCGCCAACGGCGAGCAGCGCCATGCAGCAGCGGCCGATGCCTCGCCGAGATCGCATTCGCGGCAACCGGCTGCCGCTCGAGTGCACCTTGCTCATGACCGGATCCTCCGGGGGCTCGGGTGACGACCTCGCGCACGGGTCACGGCCGCTCGGCCATCTTCCGCGTGTGCTCGTTGATCTTGAACAGCACCATCAGCAGTTCGCACCAGATTCGGGCGAGCAGCGCCCCGCCGATGATGATTCCGATGCCCGTCATGAAGCTCACGAAGGTGACGCCGCGAAACGCGAACATCGAGCCGAGGCCGCCAATCAGCGCAGCAACCAGCAGCAGCCAGTAGACGAAGGTGATGATCTTCGGCGTGACCATCGAATCGAAGAAGAAAACGCTGCGGGCCAGCGAAGCGCTGTGGCGTACGGCAGGCTGCTTGTCTGTATAGGGCGTTGCCATGACGGACTCCTCTCAGAGGGGATTTGAAACCGCGCGCGGCGCGGCCGCGCCGGAACCGCTGTCACTTTGCTCGGACACGCTGCACGTTCTTGGGCTGGGTAAAGCGGTCGCGGTGGCCGGAGTTCACCTGCGTGATCCAGTCTTTCACGCACAGCGTCAGGTACTCGTACTTCTCGGCGGTGGCGAAGACGGTGATCCTGCCCTTGGAGAAGATCGCCGCCTCGACCAGGCCGGGTCCGTGCGGATGGACGCAGACCACGCCCTCTTCTTCGCCACCCTTGTGCGGCGCGTTGCCGCTGATCATCAGCGAGCCGCCATAGTGGTCGATCGAGCCGCGCACGTTGATGTTCTGCATCAGCCTGGGCAACTGGTTGCCGACCACGCGCTGCAGTTCGGCGCGCACCGCGGGTTCCTTCATCAGGCCGTCGCTGTCGTGCCACCCGGGATCGGCCGCGTACTTGCCGAGCAGCGCCTTGGCCTGTACTTCGCGCGCCTGCGCGTGCTGCTGTGCTGCGGTCTGCGCGAATGACGTGCCATTCATGGACAGCAGCGCTGCGGCAACGAGCGGCGCCAGTGCGACGCGTCGGCCGCGCCTTCCACCCGCGAACATGCACGGCGGCATCGATCGTCGAGCCATGTCTATCCTCCCGGTCGAGCTGCGGATCAAAGCTTCGGCGCGGCGACCTTGCCTGCCGACGCGCGCGTGGCCTGCGTGGCGAACTGCGCCGTCGCCTGGCGCATGTCCTCGAACTGCGTATCGTCGACCAGCGAGACACTCATCCAGCGCACCAGGTCGCGGTCGGAGGGGCCGCGGCCGCGCTCGTAGCGCGCGAACACCGTGACGCCGCAGCCCACCGTCTTGTAGCCGTTGAACAGCACGTTCTGCCCGCGCGCCGGCGGATGGGTGGGAGGAAACTTTCCGCATCGCGCGTGGACGTTGCTGTCGACGATCTGCGCCCCGGCCGTATTGAAGGTCCACAGCATCACGCCTTCGCTTTCGAAACTCGGCTCGCCGTACTTGCCGGCGAGCGACCGCTTGAGGGTCTCGAACAGCGGGTACTGGCCCGCCTGGAAACCGGTGAAGCGTTCGACGAAGATGGCGCGATGGGCATTCGGCGGCGGCGGAAAGTGCACGCCGATCGCGTCGTCCGAACCGGCGGCACCACCCTGCCGGGCACGCGCGATCACCCATGACAGGTACTCCGTCGCCGCGACGTTGTTGACGATCCCGCGCGTCTCGTTGAGGTTCATCGTCGGTGAGTGGACCTTCAGTGCGCGCTTGACTTCGTCGAGGGACATGCCGAGCCGGATGCCGACGATGTCGACCTTGGCGGCCGACACGGCGGCCGCGCCGGGCGCGGGCGTCGCCGCGGTCGGGGCGGCGCCGGCCGCGACCTCGAGCGGTGCGCTCTCAGTCGCAGCCACTGGTGCGGCACCACCGGCAGGCGTTGCCGCCGGCACCGTGGACGTCGGATTCGACAGGGCCGCCGCAGCCTCGTCCCTGGCCTGATCGCGCGCCGGCTTCTGCCCGCGGCCGCGCAGCAGGGTCCCGGCTGCACCCGCAAGACCGGCGATCACCTTGTTCGCATCGAACTGCTGCTCGCCGCCCGCTGGCGGGGAACCGCCGCTGGCAGTCCCGTCAGCCCCCGCCGCCGGCGCCACCGCCACATCCTCGCTCGCCACCACGACTGTCAGCTTGCCGGGATGGATGAAGAAGTAGCCCGGGCCGCGCCGGTTGTTGCCTTTGCGTACGCTGAAGCCGACGAAGCGGACGCCCGACGGCACCGACAGCTGGCGCACGATGTTCGTCACGTCGATCGGGCGGTTGAAGGCCGGGTTGTCGCGGCAATTGGCCGAGACGGTCGCGATGCGCGTGCCCGCCGTGGCATCGGCGGGATCGGCCCGGCCGTCGGCCGCGTAGGCGTAGACGGCGAATACGACCGGCTCATCGCCGGCGCATTGCGACTGGCGCCCGCTGAACTGGTAAGTGGCCGAGCGGATGCGCGTGGGCGGCGTCTCGGGCAGCTGGAACTCGGCATTGGCGACGTTGTTCGACCCGACGCCGGGCGCCGCGCCTGACGAACGCTGCCAGAAGCCCGCCGCCAGGCTGCCGCGGGCCATGGTCCAAGGCGCGGGCGCGCCGCCGGTCAGCTGCGAGTAGGACGTTGCCAACGCCGGATCGACGCCGATCTGGCGGTCGGCGGCCGCGCTGCCGGCCGGCAGCGACGCGACCGAGGCGATCGCGGCCATGGCCGCGCAAAGTTTCCGGGTGTCCATGGAGCCTCCGTTGCGAGTGCCGGGCCACTGCGACCCGGGCGAACGAAACCTAGGCGCACCGGCGTTACGGAAGTGTTATGCGGACTGGCGAGCGGGGACACATCAGAGCCGCATGCGGGTCGCCGTCGTCAGTACCGTGCGATGAAGCGGATTGCGATCGAGGAAGCTTTCTCTGAAGTCCTCCGCAACCTGCGCTTGGGCCGTGGCGCGGATCCAGTCGACGCTGCGGCCGAGCGCCGCGCGCGCCGAGGGGTCAGCGCCTGCGGCATCGAACGCCTGGAAGATGATCCACCAGTACTCGGCGGGTGACAGTCCGATCGCCGCATAGCGGGCGAGATCGTCAGCCAGCTCGCGGGCGACCTGCGCCGCCGCCTCGGGCTCGCCGGCCCTCCGCAGCGCATCGACCAGCACGGCCCTCGCGGGCAGACACACCGAGAAGGTCCGCTTGGCCAGACTCTGCCCAACCACCTGCCGCGCCAGCGCGACCGCGTCGCCGCCGGTCAGCTCGCGCACCTGCTCGGTGCGTACCTGCCATAGCAGTCGTTCCGAGCGCGGGCATGCCAGCGCCAGGTCGGCAAGCTCGTCGAGCAGCGGCCGCGCCGACCGGCCCTCGAACCGCGCGAGTCGCACCTTGGCACTCAGCCACATGAAGTGCGCCATGGCATCGGCCGGAGCCTCCGTTCCGAGCAGGCGTTTCGCCCGCGCAGCCTGACCGAGCGCGAGGAAGCAGTGTGCAAGCGTGACCCTGCACTGCGCCGGAAACCAGCCGTCCGCCGACCCATGGGCCTGCAGCGCGTTGGCCAACAACTGATGCGCCTCGCGGAAGCGCCCGGCCTCCTGCAGGTATCGCCCGAGCATCACGTCATAGGTGGTCCATGTCTGCGATCCGCCGGTGCTTTCGATGAGCAAGCGACGCGCCGCCTGGTACTCGTCGATCGCGGCCTCGATCCGGCCCAGGTGGTACAGGCACGCGCCGCGAATGACCTGGATCTCGCTGACCAAGCCGAGGTGGCCGTCAGCGCGCGCGCGTCGCTCCGCATCCTCCAAATGCCGCACTGCGCTTTCGAACCGGTTGTCCATCTCGAGCAGGTACGCATACTGGCGCCTGCGCAAGGCGATCGTCTCATCGTTCGGATTCGCCTCGATGAACGCAAGCAGCGTTCGGCCGACCTCGAGCGCCTCCTGCTGCCGGCCACGGAAGCTGAGCGCCAGGGCCTCCCACTCGGCGAGACTGATCTCGATGACCGTGTCGCCCAGCGCGCGCGCGAGCAGCCGGCCTTCGCGCATCAGCCGGATCGATTCGTCGTCCTGTTTCAACTCGAACCGGCTCTTCGCCAGCACATCGATTGCCCAGAGACGCTCCTGCGGCGTTGCCGCGATCGCCGCGATCTCGTGCGCCATGGCCGCGTACTCTGTGAAGCGCTTCATGAACTGCATGCAGGTCGCCAGCATTCGCATCGCGTCGACGCGATCCGTGCGCTGGTCGGCCCTCTCGAAACAGGTGGCGGCGAGCCGATACAGCTCTGCCGCGTTGGCGCCGAAAACGATGCTTCTTGCGCGGTCGGCGGCGACCCGGTAGTACGCGCCGGCCTTGCTCCACTCGCCGGCCTCAAAGTAGTGGCTGGCGGTTCGCGCCGGCTGACCCTCATGCGCCGCAAGGTAGTCCGCGATGTCCTTGCGCAGGACGCGCGCGATGGGCTGCGGCACCGAGCGCAGCGTGGCCTCGTGGATCAGGTCATGCGCGAAGCCTCGATCACGGATGACCTGGGCGACCTCGAGTTCGCGCCACGCATCGACGATGTCCAGCGCGTGCTGCCGCAGTACGGCAGCGGCCAGTTCCACGCTGAAGTCCTGTCCCGCCAGCGCGGCCACGCGCGCCAGGCGCAGTGCCGGCCCCGAGAGCTGGTTCAACCGCCGCTCGATCAGTTGTCCGACGTTCGCGGGCGCGGGCAGCCGTATGCCGCCCGACTCGACCTGCGGCGGCCCATGCGCCAGCATGGCCAACAGTGTCTCGAGGATGAACATCGGGTTGCCGCCCGTGTGACGCGCCATCGGCGCGGCCCACGCCGCGACATCGAAATCGGGAATCGCGAGCGACTCGAGCAGCGCCCGGACGGCGCCTTCGTCAAGCGGACCCAGGTCGATCTGCGCCAGCGCGTTGCTATCGACCTTTGTGCGCCATTGGCTCACTGCGGCCGGGATCTCACCTGCTCGCAGCGTGACCAGCCATGGCAGGCCCCGACCGAGGTCCTGCGTCATCAGCCACAGCAGGACCTCGACCGACGCCGCGTCGGCAAACTGCAGGTCGTCGATCACCAGGCCCGACAGTCCGGCGTCGGCCATCTCCGCCAGCGCCTGCGCAACGGCCTGCTGCAGTTTCAGCGGCTGCGCCCTCGCCTTCGGCGCCGCACCGAGCTCCGGCAGCAGGCGCGCCAGTTCGGTCACGACCCATGCCTGTTTCGGCACACCCCGGGTTTCGATCAGCGCGCGCAGGACACGCGCCAGCAGCGCGTGGGCGACGCGCGCATCGCCGGGCCGGGCGCCGACCAGCGCTGCACCCTCGGTCGCCGTCGACCAGTCGCTCGCGAGGCGCGTCTTGCCGATGCCGGGCTCGCCGACCAGCAGGCAGACGCGGCGCTGCTGCCACGACTGCTCGATGGCCTCCCATTCGCTTGCGCGACCGACCAGGCGCGGCGGCCGCAGCACCGTGACCGGTCGGGAAGGAGCGGGGCGCGCCGGCGTGGCGCTGGCCTCGATCGAGCGCACGAGTTCAAGCGTCTCGTAGTCCGGCTCGGCGTCGAGTTCGCGCTTCAGGATCTCGCGGCAGCGCTCGAACGCGCCGAGGGCCGCCGCGCGGTCTGCGCGCAGGTAGTGCAGCCGCATCAGCCGCCGATGTGCGTGTTCGAGTAAGGGCGCGTCTGCGACCAGCCGCTCGGCATAGCGCAGCGCCGCTGCCAGCCGCCCATCGGATTCGAGGCGCGAAGCGATCTCGGCCAGCGCGTTGCGACGCGCGAGTGCCCACTGCTCGCGCGCGACGCCGACCCATTCGGCCACTTCCAGGCAATCGTCGAAGTCGAGCGCGCCGAGCAACTCGCCGCGGGCGGCCTCGACGTCTTGCTCGAGCTGTGCGCCGAGGTCGGCCAGGTCGTGCGTAACGCCATCGGCCAGCATGAGCGTGGCCCCGGGTACGACGATGTCGAAGTGTGCAGCCTGGCGCAGCCGGAACAGGCGCTGGCGCAGGTTGTTGCGCGCGCCCTTGGCGTCGGCGCCGGGCCACAGCAGTTCGGCTGCACGTGCCCGCGGCATCGGCCCGCTGATCGCCAGCATCGCCAGCAGCGCGGCGAGCAGGCGCTCGAGCGCGACCGCTGCACCGTCGGCAAGCTCGAGTCGCGGCGTGCCGAGCAGCACCAGTCGGGCCCGAATGGTCCGTCGCGCTCCCGGTCGCGCCGCAGTCGCCATCGGCAGCTCCGCAAAACGAAAGGCGAGACGCTTCCGCAGTTCGTTGCGGGCGCGCGTTCGCGAATGTCCACGCTGCATCGCCACCGGCCGGGGGGTCAGAGACGGCCTTGTACCGGCGGCAGTGTTACGGGGGTGTTATACGCCGGGCCGGGACGCGGCAGTGGCAGCACGAACACCGCGACCTTCGGCCGCGGTCGCATCGACGGGTCCCCGGGCCGGAACGTATCGTCGGCCGCGTTGCTCCGGCGACCGCGACGCTTGCGTGTTTCACGGCCCGCCGCACTCCCCCGCTGCCGATGCTTGGCGACGTGATCGCCGCGACAGCAAGCCTCGCCGCGCGGCGGCGGCGGGCACTCGGATTCTCGTGGCGGTGACGGCGCGCAGGGACACCTATCCGTCGACGGCTCCGCCGACACGCAGCGGCAGAACGCTCGGACTGGAAAACCGCTCGCCATTCGCGAGCACTTCAGCCGCACGATGACCGCGCAGCCGCCGCGCTCATTTGCCAAGCGAGCCGCGTAGCCCCGGCGAGCCAAACCAAATGGCGATCTGCCTGCTGCAAGTGCTCGTCGAAGCAGGGCCATCCACGCATATGCGGGCGACCTCCTGAGAAATCCGGACTCGGGGCGTTCAGCTCTCGGTCGTCTCCAGATCGCCCGGATCGAGCGAACCGACGTTTTCTTCGAGCCACGCATGCCAGGCCTGCGCCGTCATCGGCGCCACGGTCGCCTCGACGTTTTCCCAGCGCACGCACCACATGCCGTCGGGCAGCGGCGTGACCGTCACGCGCGGCAGGGCGCCGAGGCCGAACCGTTCGATTCGCTCCTCGACAACGGCTTCGGCCTCGCGCGGCGTCAGCAGGCGGCGTTCGTCCATCCGACCTCCGCGGGATGGGTCTTCGGTCGCGGTCGCGACCGCGCGCGTGAGCTTACTCGCGGCGGCGCCGGCCCCCCGCTTGACGCAGGTCAGCGCGGCGCCCCCCGCGCGCGACGATGATGAATCCATGAACGCAGCCGCGGTCCAATGGTCATTGCGAAAACGGAGGCATCGATGAGAGCGAAATCGGTTCGGATCGGCGATCTGGCGGTACGCGACGTCGTCACCGTCACGCCGCAGACGACGCTGACGCAGTGCGCGCAGATCATGCGCAACCAGCACGTCGGCAGCGTCGTCGTGCTCGACGACAAGGGCCGGCGCGACAAGCCGGCCGGCATCGTGACCGACCGCGACATCGTGATCGAGACGGTCGCGCTCGCGCTCGATCCCGCCACGCTGACCGCCGGCGACATCATGTCGCAGCCGCTTGCGACGATCCGCGAGGACGACGACATCCTCGACGCGCTGGCCAAGATGCGGGAGGCCGGCGTGCGCCGGCTGCCGGTGCTCGACGCGGCCGGCAACCTCACCGGGCTGCTCGCCGTCGACAACGTGCTGGAAGCGCTGGCCGAACAGGTCGACTCGGTCGTCGGCGTGCTCAAGGCCGAGCAGACCAAGGAAACCGTCACGCGACGTTAGCCGCGAACATGCCGGTCAGGAATGCGGACATCGCAGCGGCTTTCGAACAGATCGCCGATCTGCTCGAGCTGCAGAACGCCAACCCGTTCCGCGTCCGCGCGTACCGCAATGCCGCGCGCATCGTCGGCGAACTGAAGCTCGACCTGGCCGCGGCGATCGGCTCCGGCCGGCCGCTGCCCAAGCTGCCCGGCATCGGGACCGATCTGGAGGCGAAGATCCGCGAGTTCGCCACGACCGGCGCAATCGGTGCGCTCGAGCGGCTGAAGAAGGAAGTGCCCGCCGGCGTGGCGGAGCTGCTGAAGCTGCCGGGCCTCGGGCCCAAACGCGTGCGCGCGCTGTACGAGGAACTGCACGTGCACACGCTGCCGCAACTGCTGCGCGCGGCACGCGACGGGCGCATCCGCTCGCTGCCCGGCTTCGGAGCGAAGACCGAGCAGCGCATCGCCGAAGCAATCGAGCGGCAACTGGCGCAGGTCAAGCGTTTCAAACTCGCGATCGCCGCGCAATACGCCGACGCGCTGCTCGCTTACCTGAAGCAGGCGCCGGGCGTGGCCGAAGTGGCCGCCGCCGGCAGCCTGCGACGCGCGAAGGAGACGGTCGGCGACATCGACCTGCTCGCCACGGCGCCCGACGGCGCGGCGGTGTGCCGGTACTTCACGCAGTATCCGGACGTCGCCGAAGTGCTGCAGTCGGGCGAGACGCGCGCATCGGTCGTGCTGAAGTCCGGGCTGCAGGTCGACCTGCGCGTCGTGCCGCAGCAAAGCTACGGCGCAGCGTTGATGTATTTCACCGGATCGAAGGCGCACAACATCCGGCTGCGCAATCTCGCCGCCGACCAGGGGCTGAAGCTCAACGAGTACGGGTTGTTCAAAGACCGGCGCGCGATCGCCGGCGCGACCGAGGAAGACGTCTATTCGGCGCTCGGCTTGCCGTGGATCCCGCCCGAGCTGCGCGAGGACCGCGGCGAAATCGAAGCCGCGAAAAGGCGCGCGCTGCCGCAGCTCGTCGAACGCGACGATCTGCGCGGCGATCTGCACGCGCACACCAAGTGGAGCGACGGCACCGCGACGATCGAGGAGATGGCGCAGGCCGCGCGCGCGCACGGCCTGGCGTATCTGGCGATCAGCGAACACAGCCGGCGCCTCACGGTCGCGCACGGGCTCGATCCGGTGCGGCTTGCCAAGCAACGCGCGGAGATCGAGGGAATCGACGCGAAGCTCGACGGCGTGCGGCTGCTCACCGGCATCGAGGTCGACGTGCTCGAAGACGGCGCGCTCGATCTGCCCGATGCGGCGCTGGCGCCGCTGGACGTGGTGATCGCGGCGGTGCATTCGAAGTTCGACCTGCCGCGCGCGAAGCAGACCGCGCGCATCCTCGCCGCGCTGGACAACCCGCACGTGAAGATCCTCGCGCACCCGCTCGGACGCCTGATCGACCAGCGCGAGCCGTACGACGTCGACATGCTCGCGGTGATCCGCAAGTGCCGGGCGCGCGGCGTGGCGCTGGAGGTCAACGCGCATCCGCAGCGTCTCGACCTGACCGATCTCGCCTGCCGGATGGCGAAGGACGAAGGCGCGCGGGTGGCGATCAACTCGGACGCGCACTCGGTGCACGAGTTCGACAACCTGGTCTACGGCGTCGGTCAGGCGCGGCGCGGCTGGCTGGAAAAGGCCGACGTGCTGAATACGCGCCCGCTCGACGAAGTGCGTGCGTGGTTGTGGCGGGGGAGGAAGTGACTTGCGTCGGCCAACGCTATCCCGCGTTCTTCTTGTCCGCCTTGCCCTTGTCGCCTTTCGCGGTCGAAAGGAAGTACGTCAACGCGGCGATGACCAGCGCGACACCGGCACCGAAGCCAAGCAGGTCGCGGCTGCCGTCCCACGAAACCACCGCGCCGAGGAACAGCACCGCCAGCACGACGATCACCACGCCGACCAGCTTGTTCTTCAGGTCGTCGAACGAGTTGATCGACAGCCACTGCGGCAACGCGAGGTTCTCCTCGATGAACAGCTCGTACAGCCCGAGCGCGATCATCAGAAACACGGTGCCGAGCAGGAACAGATCGACGATTTCGATGAACGCCAGCGCCAGCGCCTTTGCGCCCTTGCTGCTGACCTGGGCCTTGGCGATCGTGTCGACGACGACCGCGATCGTCTCGGCCACACCGTAGACGAACAACGCGAGCGCGGCCACCAGCGAGCCGAGCACGGCGGCGAGGACCAGATAGCGACTGGCGTTCAGCAGCGGGCGGAGCACGGCGCAAGCTTAACCCGGACACTTCACGCGGTCGCCCGCCGCGCACGTGCTTTCCGCGCCTTCGACCGGCGCTTGCGCTCTACGGAGCGAACTCCGCTTTGGATCGTCGGGGCTGCGCGGGCTTGCGTGGCGCCTTGCGCGGTCATCTCGCGCTCCTTTCCACGGCGCGGCTCCGCCCGCCAAGCCGCAGGGTTTGGCGCAGCCGCGGACCTCGCCCTCGCGCGTGCCTCTCGGCACGCGACTGCGGCCGTCTCGCGCAACCTGCCTCGCGCATCCGCTCGCGCAACTGCCGCGCCCCTCCTGAAGTGTCCGGGGTAACGGACCGGGTACCGCATGCGGCGCGGACGAATCGGGTTCATCATCGTGCGATCGACGGAGGACGAACGATGAAGCTCACTTCCCCTGCATTCGCCGATCGGGGACCGATCCCGGCCAAATACACCTGCGAAGGACAGGACATCGCGCCGCCGCTCGCATGGAGCGACGTGCCGGCGGGCGCGCAGAGCCTGGCGCTGGTGTGCTTCGATCCGGACGCGCCCGACCCCGCGGCGCCGAAGATGACCTGGGTGCACTGGGTGCTGTACGACCTGCCACCCGATTCGACCGGGCTGCCCGAAGGCGGCGTGCTGCCGCACGGCGTGCACGAAGGACTGAACGACTGGCACCGCACCGGTTACGGCGGTCCCTGCCCGCCGATCGGCCGGCACCGTTATTTCTTCGAGCTGTACGCGCTCGACACGAAGTTGCCGAACCTGCGCCAGCCCACCCGCGCGCAACTGATGAAAGCGATCGAGGGCCACGTACTGGCGAAGGCCGAGCTGGTCGGCACCTACCAGAAGCAGCGGCGCTGACGCGCGCCGGCCCCACGCCTCGTGATTCCGGGCGGCCGCTTCCTGTGATTCCGAGCCGCTGCCTCCTGTCGTTCGGAGCCACGCCTTCGTGTCATTCCGCGCCACCCCTTCGTGTCATCCCGAGCCTCTCCTTCTTGTCATTCCGAGCCTCTCCTTCTTGTCATTCCGAGCCGAAGGCGAGGAATCTCGTCCGCTCGCAATGCCGAGATCCCTCCCCCGGCTTGAA
>Ga0272446_1001627_pt1 | contig 32200 bp, 31 predicted proteins | sample YNPCB0061_FD_194587 | JGI IMG/M metagenome (GOLD analysis project Ga0272446, IMG submission 194587) | Hot spring microbial mat communities from Yellowstone National Park, WY, United States - YNP-CB-006-1 | ecosystem: Environmental > Aquatic > Thermal springs > Hot (42-90C) > Sediment | place...
AGGGCGGGGTTTTAGACCCAGATTTTTGATAAATTAAGTTCGGTAATAGCTTACTTAGCTTTATTAAATGCGGATGGCGAGACTCGAACTCGCACAACTTGCGTTACTACCCCCTCAAGATAGCGTGTCTACCAATTCCACCACATCCGCAGAGTCGGTCTACTATGTTACTTCAGTTTGATTGATGTTAGATCACAACAAACTAAATTTCCTAGGTTTCTAGGCTGCTTTAAAGATACTCTGTTGGAGTTGGAGTTGTAGGGGTCTTTGCTGATCGATCATCAACCCGGGAAACTGGCCAGACCGGCCCGTCTCACCCCACAGTAGCCAGCGACTGCCCTGGGGCAGTTGCTCAAGGCTTTGGGGGTTGGCAGTCAACCAGATCAAGGGTGCATCGGGTAGGTGATGGTTTAGCTTGGCTCCGTAGTTTGTAGCTGCTAGGGTTTCTAGAACCAGTTGGCTGCCGTGCAATAAGCCTGTATCGGCCATCCAGAGCTGGGCTTCTAGCTGTTGACGAGCGGCATAGAAGTATAGAGAAGCAGCGGTAGTTACCGCCTGCTCAAAGTCTTCGATCCGCCAAGTCAGGGCATTATCTAGGGCAATGATGATCGTTTGAGAGCCTGTGAATACCTCTAACTCCCTGACCTTGAGTTCTCCATACCTGGCACTGGTGCGCCAGTGAATTAACCTAGTGGGGTCGCCGATCCGGTAGGGGCGCAGGGCCTTGGTGATTCCTTCGCTGGCTGCTTGGTAGAAGCGATCGCTCCTAATTTGCCAGTTTTCACTATCCCCAGCCGCATCAACTAACGGGCAATGGCTGAGGGGAATCACTGTTGGATAAACCACTGCCTTGGCTTTGGCTGAGCAGCTACGGCGGCCCCAGAATAAACCGAGGGGATTGCCAGAGGCTAGCTGTACTTCATGCCACCAATAAACTCCCCGCTTCTGGGTGGTTAGGTAGTAAGTCCAAGGGTGGAATTTGTGGGGCGGGATTTGCTCAACTGCCTGGGACGGAGGTGTGCCAAAACTTGCGGGGATTAGGTCACGCAGTAGGAGCAGGCTTTTGGTCTGGGCTGTGGGATTGTGGATCTGGAGATTAACTTCAATTTGATCGCCAGCGCTGACTGGGGCGATCGCTGACCGGGTGACGGTCAATTGCTGGAGCGATCGCCGAGTTAAAAACGCCGCCAGCCCCAGCAGGGCAAAGCCAATACCACTCAAGGCATACAGCCAGCCAGCCATGGTGTTGGTGGCCGCCCCAAAGTAAGCCAGACACACCGCCCCCAAAACCCAACCATTGTAGGAAGGTACCACCCAGTTTTGCTCTAGCCAGTCCAACAGTCTCCGCAATTGGCCCATGATTTAGAAATTCCCGCTAGGATACTTCCATAAGTTTACCCAAACCCCCCAGCCTCCCTAGCAATGATTCTGCGCGTCATTCCTCATATCACAGCCCCTGGGCGGATGCAAATGGCGATCGACCAATGGCTCCTAGAGCAATATCTGGCGGGTCAAACTACCCCGGTCTTGCGCTTTTACACCTGGTCAGAACCGACCATTTCCCTTGGCTATCACCAGAGGAAATATCCCAGCCATTGGCATCAGTTGGCTTGGCGGGGGCAAATTGTTCCCCTAGTACGCCGCCCTACTGGTGGCCGGGCTGTGCTGCACACCGGGGATCTCACCTACAGCCTCGTGATGCCCCAACAGGGCCAATCTCACCGGGATGATTATTGCTATCTGTGCCGGTTTTTAGTGCAGGGGTGGCGATCGCTTGGTATAGAACTACACCTCGGCGGAGGAAGCCGCAATTACCAACACACTGCCAGTTGCTTTAGCAGCAGTACGATCGCAGACCTCACAACTACCGCAGGGGAAAAATTTATCGGCAGCGCCCAACTACGCCGGAATGGAGCCATCCTCCAACACGGCTCAATGTTGACCAGCCTAGACCAACAACTCTATCAACGGGTCTTTCAGTCGCCGCCACCCCGACCAGTAGTAACATCCTTGAATATCGATACCATTGCCGAAGCTTTGATTAGGGCGGCCCAAACCTGTTTTGAATTGGAACCCCAATTCCAGCCCCTCAGCGAAATTGAGTGGCAAGTAATCCAAAGCCACCTTACCAGAGAGCCTGTGCCTGTCGATCGTCAGTGATTTTTACCCAGTCACGACTTACTTTATTACCCACAGCACTTTCTTTAGAAATTCTTGTAGAATTTGGATCATGAGTTTACAGACCAGCTCTAGGAGGATTTCTGAAAAGCCTGGTGTCAAGTCATTTTGATGACTAAAGTCATCACTACGAGCTGAAAAATCCTCGTGTATCCCCATAAAGATCTGAGTTTGTAGTGATGATTTTAACCGTCTCTACCTTTTCAAACATCCTCTAAGACCAATACCATCAATCAATTTTTGATTTGGCAAGAAAGAAGATTTCACTCGGCTTTAACATGTCTATCCATCAGGTTTCTGACTGCCTCCTGGGGAGTGATCTCCTGGGTTAGTAATTGCTGTACTGCTTTGGTAATTGGCAGATTCAGACCGCGATCGATACTGCGTTGGTTAAGGACGTGGGTAGTGTTGACCCCCTCGGCTGTACCATTTAATTCACCAATTACCTGGCTGAGGGATTTACCCTGGGCTAGGGCATAGCCGACCCGATAATTACGGCTCAGGGGGCTGTTGCAGGTAGCCAAGAGATCACCCAAGCCAGATAGCCCGTAGAAAGTTTCTATCTGTGCTCCCCAATCTACGCCTACCCGGATCATCTCAGCTAGACCACGGGTGAGGAGGGCGGCTTTAGCATTGGTGCCCAGTTGTAATCCGTCACAGGTGCCAGCGGCGATCGCCATAATATTTTTCAGGGTACCCCCCAACTCTACTCCCAGGGGGTCTGCATTGGTATAAACTCGGAAGTTCCGGCAGTTAAAAGCAATCTGCACTGTCTGGGCAGCGGCGGCATCCTGGCTGGCCACAACACAGGCAGCGGGGAGTTTTTGCTGAATCTCTTCGGCTAAGTTTGGCCCCGATAAAACTGCGATCACCCAACCTGGAAACGCCTGCTGCCACAAATAAGATGGTGTGTTGGTAGTCAAAGGATCTAGACCCTTAGTAGCTGTTACTAGGAGGGTATGGGCCGGTAAGCCAAATTCCTGGACTTGGGAGATGGTCGATCGCACTCCCGTCATGGCCACCGCCGAAACCACCACCTCTGGACCAGTCAGCACCTCCCCTAGGGGTAGGCCACAGCGGGGCGACCAATTGTGGACTTGATGGCCGTTATCTACCAAAAGCCCTGTCAAAGTCCTTCCCCAATTCCCAGTTCCTAAAACTGCTACCTTCATAAACAAATCAAATTACTGCTTCATCCCAATCCAACTTGGAGATCATAATTTCATAGAAACTATCTCTAGCAGATCATGCCATTACCTGGGAATGTGTCATTACATTACCAAAATCATTGATTTACACTTTTTATCAATCCAAGATTGTTGCAAGGGCAACCCCTGGGTCTCGTTTAGTAACAAAATTAGAAATCTAGTTGATTTGATGATTAAGACTCGGAATTGGTTAAGACAAATACAGGTACGGCGGTTCCCAGAAGTTTTGAATCTTGATGGTAAAACTTTACAATTCAGGTACTGAAGTAGCGAGCCCAAAATTGACAATAAATGCAACAAAGTGCTTAATCTTGTACTGAAAATAGAACACATGAACTAAAAGTTGCAGCGATTTTCTGGTGTTAAGCTAGCGTTCAACACTTCTGGGCGATTCCCTCGTGGGTACGCCTTAACAGGTGCTTGAGAACAAAGGTTTTGAGCCTCCTGTCTGCACTCCCCTAACATGAGAACTGCCATATTTATTGATTCCTCTACCTTGAAACATATGTTGTACCGCTTGTTTATCCTTAGCTGCCTCTGCCTAGTCGGCTGTGGTAGCTCCCAGCCCACCCAATCAGGGCCATCAGCTCCCTCCCCGGCATCACCGACTGCCCAGCTACCTCAATCTCCGCCGCCTGTATCACCGACTGCTCAGCTACGCCAATCTCCCCTGCCTGAGTCAAAGCCTGCCCAGCTACCTCAATCTCCGCCGCCTGTACCACCGACTGCCCAGCTACGCCAATCTCCCCTGCCTGAGTCACCCCGTCCATTGCCACGGCCCAATCCTGAAGGTGATTTTGCGGGTAAGTTAGACCATCGTCGTTGGATCGTGGTTGATCCTGACCCCAATGGCTTGAACTGCCGTTGGTCGCGGGAGGTTCCCCAGGAATGGTATTCCCCGAATGCTGTCTGGCCGCCCCGACGGTTTCAATCTTGGTCGGTGGTCAAGCGTTTGGCCAGCAGTAGTCCGATCGTTGCCAACGGCGGCCCGGCCGGTTTTGTTACCATTGCTGATGAGCGGGGATTACCGTGGTTGAAGGTCAGCTTGGACGATCGCAGTGATAGCATTTGCCTAGTGCGAGCCAACAATCGCTTTATTCAACCCGTACCCTAATTCCATGGTTGGGCAGCCACCTCTGCTAAATCCAGATGGTCGTGGGCGTAGGCCTTGGCCAGCAAGCCCGGCGGCATAAACTGGTCATACTTTTCTAATCTAGGCACTTCATCCCAGCTAATCAGGTTTTCAGGTGCTAGCTCTTGCCCAGCTAAGGCTATTAAGGAGGCCAGAAATTCCTTGGGGGTAGTTTTAACAAGCCGGAAGGTGAAGAAGTAGGGCGGGCGGCCGCCGATCGCCCGAATTCCCAGCCCCTGTTGTTTAAGGATAAAGAGCAGTTTTTCCAGGGTACGATAACCCCTAGTGCCTAGCCAAGGGAGTAGGCAGTAGGTGCGCTCATCGAGGGCAAACAGGTTACCTTGGTCTAAATACCAGCGCCTTGCCCAGTGGCGGGCAATACGTAATCGTTTTTGAGCCGGGGGCTTGAGATAGGGGAAGCTCTGTTGACTGAGGAGAATTTGGCGCATTTTTTGCAGGATCTTAGTGTGAATTGGGCTACCACTACCCTGCCAAACTAGGGTATCAGCTTGGACAGTTGGTTCTACCCAGAGGGTATAGCGATCGCTCTGCTGGACTTGCCAAGTTCTGCCTGCTAAAGCAAAGCAACCACCCACTGGAGGAGCGATCGCCACAGTTCCAATTTCCGTATCCCCCCATTTGACCGTGTAAGTCACATCATCACTAAAAACCGCGTAAAAAGAAAACCCCTGGGCGATCTTAGCTCCCTGTTGTCCTAAAATCAGTTTCCCCTGCTCCGTCCAAGTCAAGTGGTCTAACAGTACTAGGTGATCAATAAATTGCTGAAAATCCGCTGGGGTAATTTGCCCAAAGGCTGGTAGTGACAAGACTCGCTCCTGGAGCTGGCGGCGGGTCAATTCCGTCCGCAAACTAGCCAGGGTCTGCTGGTAGAGCAATGTTAGGGGATAGCGGGGGGCACTCAGGGGTTCTAGCCATTTTTCTTCCAAATAGAGTTGGATAACTGCCACGCATTGCAGCAGGCTCCAGGGAATTGGCAGTGGCTTGGTGTCGTTGGGTTCTGTGCAGATAAATCGCATATTAGCTGGCTCTCCCCGTCGCCCAGAGCGACCCAAACGCTGCAAAAAACTGGCTACGGAGTTGGGGGCCTCTATCTGAAACACCCGCTCTAGGTAGCCAATATCAATGCCCATTTCGAGGCTGACTGTGGCAGCGGTAATGGCTGGTTGATCAGGAGTGAGCATGGCGATTTCCGCTTGGCGGCGCAGTTGGGCCGAGATACTGCCGTGGTGGACGTGGTAAATATCTGGAGTATTTCCGGCTAGGCGGCGGAGGTTGCTAATTACGGCTTCCGCTTGGCGGCGATCGTTTGCAAAAATTAGGGATTTATACCCCTGGGTCTGCTCAAACAGATATTGGTAGTGGGGGCTGTGCCCCTCCTCCACAAAAAAATGCTCGACTCCAATTTGAATGCGCCGGGGTTGGGCGGTGACACTGGCGATCGCCACTGGCCGGTCTGTCCCCGCACCCAGCCACTCCTGGGCTAAGCCATAATCCCCCAGGGTGGCTGATAGTCCAATCCGGCGATGGCTATTTTGGGTTATATCTGACAACCGCTTCAATTGACAGAGGATTTGACTGCCCCGTTGGGTTCCCATAAAGGCATGAATTTCATCAATCACCACAAATTGCAAATTGGCAAATAGGCTTTGGAGATGGCCATAGCGGTTAATTAGCAGACTCTCCAGCGATTCGGGGGTAATCTGTAAAATTCCCCGTGGGCAGCGCAAAAAAGTATTTTTTTGACCAGCAGTCACATCCCCGTGCCAGGCAAACACTGGAATATCAGCGGTTTTGAGCAAATCCCGGAGGCGATCAAATTGATCGTTAATTAATGCCTTAATTGGGCCAATGTACATGGCTGCAACCCCCGGCCGCGGCTGCCTATAGACCAGAGTAATGATTGGTAAGAATGCAGCTTCAGTCTTGCCAGAGGAAGTACCAGCAGCCAAAAGTAAATGGTGATCCGTCTGAAAAATCACACCACAGGCAGCGGTTTGAATCTCTCGAAGTTCCGTCCAACCATGCTGGTAAATATACTCTTGGATAAAAGGAGCAAGCTGCCAAAAGGTGGCCTCGGTCATATCTGAATTGAATTTATTTTTGCAGGCTGACCCCTGAAACTGATTGTAATCTCAGTGTATTCTTGATTACAAAATATCAGTTAATGTTTGCCGAATCGCCTCCCAGTAAATTCCCAAATCCCTAAACATCTGGGGGATAGAGACTTCAGCACACCAGAATTCGTAATCGTTCTGACAAGCCTGCTAAACGTGGTATATTACTCAGGGCATTGCTCCTCAAGATTTGCTCATCACTCAACACAACCCATGCGTAACTTCCTAACTACAAGTTTGGCAACAGTTTTTACCCTGGTCTACGGCACATCAGCGACGGCCACCTTGTTTGACCCAGCAATTAATCGGCGGATTGGTGCCGACCACAGCCTTTGTGCAGCGGAATTACTCGATAGTGGTGTCAGTCGCGAAGTTACAGCCACAGCCTGTGCCCAGGCTTTAGTGCCCTCAGACCTATCTCTGTGTGTTGCTAAAATTAACCGCTTAACTCCGATCGCAGCCAATGATGCCCTTGCTGCCTGTACCAGAGTCCGCCGTCCAGTGGAAATGTCCACCTGTGTTGTGGATATCTACCGACGCACCCAGGAAACCAACACCCCAGTCACAGTCAGTTCGCCAAACCTAATCCTAGACGGCTGTCGTCGTAGTCTCCTTCCCTTGAGGTTTACTGACTGCGTAATTGGTCTGAGCCAAAGAATCAACTTTGCCAACGATGTGGCCCTACGTACCTGCAACGCTGCTGAAAGCCGCTAACCAGCCTGCCGGATAATTAGATGCCCCCTGACCCGCTCAATTACCTGTTCTTCTTCAAACTCCCTCAGGAGACGGGTCACGGTTACACGGGTTGTGCCAATCACATCGGCCAACTCCTGGTGGGTCAGGCGCAGATCAATCAGGTACCCTAAATCCACAACCCGGCCAAATTTGTGGGAGAGCCAGAACAAAAAGTAGTGTAACCTTTGCTTAATTTTGCCGGAACGGGTAATGTGGAGCAGTTGCTCACTCTGATGGCAGTGGCGAATCATAGCTTCGCCGAGGATATGCCATTGTTCTCTAGTTAGGGGGGTAGCTTCAACGCTGGTCAAGCATTCAATCTGGTAAGGAGATAGGCGAGATAGGGGCATTCCAACTACATCCTTTGACCCCCAATAACCCAGGGTAATGGTTGAACCGTCATCATTCCAAGTGGAGGTACGCACTGCGCCGCGATCGATCAACCAAAGCACATCGGGTTCTAGGGGAAGCAGTTCCCGTCGGCAAAAGGTACGGGGTGAAGTTTCTGGTGATAGAGTTGTGAGCATAGTAAGCAATGGGCTAGTTAAGGTGAGTGCATAACTCTGATCAATTGTGATCAACTGCGTTCAACAAATTGCGGTTCTGGGATGTTACAAGTATTTAGGTAAAATAAATAACTCTAGAAAGTCAATTGATGGTTAAGTCGAAAGTCTTCAACGGCAATTCACAGGCTCTTTCAGTTGGTTTACAGGCTACAGCCAAGGTGTAAAGTTGCTTGGGGCAGCCCGTAGACATCAACTCAGAGTTAGGAAATTTAGCCAAATCGACCGCTGACGTATTCCTGGGTAGACTTTTGCTTAGGTTCGTGGAAGATCATTTCAGTGCGATCGTACTCCACCAAGTAACCAAACCGTGAACCCTTTTCAGTGGCTTCTGCATTAAAGAAGCCGGTCATGTCAGAAACCCGTGAAGCTTGCTGCATGTTGTGGGTCACAATGATGATTGTGTACTTTTCCTTGAGTTCTTGGATCAATTCCTCGATCTTGAGGGTAGAAATCGGATCAAGGGAGGCGCAGGGTTCATCCATCAGCAGAACATCTGGTTGGATTGAAATCGCCCGGGCAATACAAAGACGTTGCTGTTGACCACCAGAGAGAGAAAAGCCACTTTCTTTGAGCTTGTCTTTGACTTCATCCCAGATGTATGCCTGACGGAGAGACTTTTCTACCAACTCGTCCATGTCACCCTTGTATTGGTTAATCCGGGCACCGTAGGCAATATTATCGTAGATGCTCTTGGGGAAAGGGTTGGGCTTCTGGAAAACCATGCCAATCCGCCGCCGCACTTCCACAGGGTCTACCTCTTCTGAGTAAATATCTTGACCACCGTAGAGAATTTTTCCTTCTAGGCGAAAGCTCTGGATTAAGTCGTTGAGGCGGTTAAAGCAACGTAGCAAAGTACTTTTGCCGCAGCCAGAAGGCCCAATAAAAGCAGTAACCTTATTTCTATAGATATCCATAGATACATTGCGTACAGCAGAGAAGCTGCCATAGTAGATGCTTGCATCTTGCACCTGCAAAACAATGTCCCGGTTTTTTTCTTCAGAAAACATGGAATTAACCTCCACAGGAGATAGTGAATACTTGAACACTTACTTGTAATTGCGCTGCCGAGTCGCTAGACGTGCAGTTACGCTGGTCAACAGCACCAGAAACACCAACATCAAGGCCCCTGACCAAGCCAAATCTTTTTGGGCATTGAAGGGAACTATGGCAAAGTTATACACCAACACAGCTAAAGTAGGTGTCGGCTCCCAAATACCCTTGAACCAAAAAGGTGAGTTGAGGGCCGTGAAAATCAATGGGGCTGTTTCCCCCGAGGCCCTAGCTACAGCTAGGGTCACACCAGTTAAAATGGCTGGAAGTGCAGCAGGAATTACAATCCGCAGCACAGTCTGATAGTTGGATGCTCCGATTCCCACCGAAGCAGCTCGGACATCTTGGGGCACAATCTGAAAAGCTTCGGTGGTTGTCCGAATGATGGTTGGTAGCATCAAGATCGATAGGGCAATTCCACCAGCTACGGCCGAAAAGGTGCCAGTGGTGGCAACAATCAATCCGTAGGAAAAAATCCCTGCAATAATTGAAGGTACACCGCTGAGCACATCAGTGGAGAACTTTACCCAGCGGGAGAGTTGGTTGTCACCACTAAATTCAGATAGGTAGACCGCCACCATGATACCAGTTGGTACTGCGATCATCGCTGCGATTCCCACTACAATGATCGTGCCTTGAATCGCGTTACCGATTCCACCCCCACTCAACCCAGGTGGCGGGGGTAATTTAGTGAATAGATCAAAACTCAAGCGGGTCAAACCCCTGCCTGACACGTAAAACAGGACTGCAAATAGAGGAAGGATGGTCAGACCTAAAAACAGACCCGTCAATCCGGTCATGAATAGACCAAATACAGTCCGGGGGTTACTTTTCTTCTTTAAGTTGATTTCAGTAGTCATGGGTGGAGTTACTGGTATTTAGCTTTAACCTGTCTAACAATCAATTCGGCAATGATATTCACCACTAGGGTTAACACAAATAAAACTAAGCCAGCATACATCAGGGCTGCCACCTGTAAACCTGTGGCCTCGGCAAACTGGTTGGACATCAGTGAGGCGATCGTATTCCCTGGAGCCAATAAAGAAATATTCAACTGGTTAGCGTTGCCAATAATCATAGTTGCTGCCATGGTTTCACCCATCGCTCTCCCCAAACCCAGCATAACCCCACCAACAATCCCTGAAAAAGCCGCCGGTATCAGCACTCTAAATATGGTTTCCCAGCGAGTTGCGCCCAACCCCAGGGAAGCTTGACGCAAATCCGACGGTAAAGAAGCCAGAGAGTCACGGGAGATGGCGGTTATAATTGGTAAAATCATGATTGCCAAAACTACGCCTGCTGGGAGTATTCCAGGCCCGACCGGTGCTGTACTAAATAAAGGAATCCATCCCAGGGTTTGATTTAGAAAACCCCCCACGACCCTCATGATCGGGATAATCACAAAAATTCCCCATAATCCATAGACCACACTGGGAATAGCTGCAATCAGTTCCACCATAAAAACCAGTGGCGTACTAATCTGTACGGGCAAAAAGTCTTCACTCAAGAAGATCGCTGTTCCTACTCCCAAGGGAATGGCAATTAATAGGGCAGTTAGGGAACTGACCAATGTTCCGTAGATCATTGGCAGGGCACCGTAGGTGTTATTGACTGGGTTCCAAGCACTCTTAAATAAGAAGTCGAGACCCGTCTGTTGGATTGCCGGAATTGCTCGATATCCAACAGTAATGGCGATCGCCCCTAAAATCACAAAAATGCTGATCGCTAAAACCAAAGTCAGGATGCGAAACCCCTGGTCGAAGGTCTTTTCTGATTGAGACCGGTAGGGGAGAAAGTCAGCTTTTTCTCCTAAATGTGCAACCATAGCTCAAGTCCTATTTAATTTTTATTGGAACTAGGGATGAATCCCTAGTCCCACATCAATTAAAGCCTACAGCAAACTACTTGACTTCGATCTTGTAGTCTGCACTGATCTTGTCAGCAGCTTCGGCTACTTTCTTGCGGACATTGTCTGGCAGGGGGATATAACCTAGGCCAGCCGCTAATTTTTGCCCATCGTTGAGGCAATATTCAACCATTACTTCCATGGCCTTAGCCTTTTCAGGATCAGCTACTTTAGCTGGGGCCAAAATCCAAGTGTAGGAGACGATAGGATAGGAGTCATCGCCCTCTGGGTCTTCAATGAAAGCCCGCAGGTTTTCAGGTAGAGTTACCGCAGATAGGGTCTTGGAAGCAGTAGTTTCATTAGAAGCAACAAACTTACCAGCTTTATTTTGTAGAGCAGCAAACTTTAGGTTGTTGTTTTTGGCATAGCCATACTCCACATAGCCTATACTACCGGGGGTTTGCTGGATTTGAGCGGTTACACCTTCGTTGCCCTTGGCCCCGACACCAACGGGCCACTGGACGGTGTTGCCTTCGCCAACGCGGCTCTTCCAGTCGGCACTGACGGCACTGATGTGCTTGGTAAATACCCCAGTTGTACCACTACCATCGGAGCGGTGGATAAAGCTGATGTTTTGGTCGGGTAGTTTCACGCCGGGGTTGGCGGAGACAATTTTGGGATCGTTCCACTTGGTGATATCACCCAGGAGAATACCTATCAGGGCTTCTCTGCTCAGTTTTAATTCATTGACCCCATCAAGGTTGTAGGCCATAACGATACTTCCAGCAGTCACGGGTAGAAGGATTACACCCCGATCAGCGGGAACTTTGGCGATCGCATCATCGCGCATGGCAGTGTCGCTAGCACCAAAATCCACAGTGCCTTTGGTGAATTGTTCAATTCCGGCACCACTACCGACAGACTGGTAGTTAACTTGTAGTTGAGGAACTTTTTGGTTCAGTTCTTGGAACCAGCGTTGATATAAGGGAGCTGGGAAAGTAGCCCCAGCGCCAGCTAAGGCAACATTACCCTTGAATTCTATTTTCTTGGCAGCAGTGGCGGGAGAAGAGCCAGCCGCGGGAGAAGAACCAGCAGCAGGGCTGGCGGGAGAATTGGTGGCAGTCGGTTCGCCACCAGCGCAAGCCACTAATAGGCTAGCGGTCAAGGCTACTAGGGAAGCAAATAAGCCTAGACGTTTGATAAGAGGCATTTTGAAGTTGAACAACATAGTTGTGAAATTTTTTTAATTTTGCCAAGGTGTTCGTTGCCTAGGATACAGATGTAAAGTAAAGAGAAGTTTAACAAGTCCGAGCAGGCACTGGTGGTGCGGGGCGAATTCGGGTTAAATTTTAAGATGTTGCACCCAGGTAGCCATGCGTAAAGAACCTCCATTAGTCATGCAAGCTCTTTGGGCTGTGGTCGGTCTCCTACTGACCATGGGCGGTACTTTCCTTGAGGCTTTTTTTACCAGTCCGCCTTGGAACTGGACGGGGCAGGGAGTCAAAGCTGTTTCCCTGGGGGTTACCTATCAGATTGGGGCCGTGCTTTTGACTGGGTGTATGGCTGGGGCTAGGGCGGCGGCGGCGGCTCAAATTGCCTACGTGGTTCTAGGGCTGACTTGGCTGCCTGTGTTTGCCCAAGGGGGAGGTTTACAGTACTTGTTTAACCCCAGTTTTGGCTACATTTTGGGGTTTGTGGCTGGAGCTTGGGTGTGTGGAGCGATCGCTCACCGCTTGGCTTGCCGCCTAGAGTACTTGGCTTTTAGTTCCCTGTTTGGCCTCGTGACTATCCATCTATATGGGTTAGTTTATCTGTTTTTATTTTATTTCGTAACCAATTGGCGATCGCTCAACACCAACCACTTTCCCCTGGGGGAATATGTCCTCCGCTACTCGGTATATCCCTTGGCTGGTCAGTTAGCATTAGTTTGTGCAGTGGCAGTATTAGCTTTTGTTTTGCGTAAATTGATGTTTTACTAGGGCTATGTTGCGGAAAAATCACTTTTTCTGGATTATTGCTAGCCTTGCCCTAGTAGTTGACCAGGTTACCAAGTTTGCTGTTGCCATGAGATTTTCCCTTGGCCAAAGTATCCCCCTGTGGCCGGGTGTGTTTCACTTTACCTACGTTCGTAACACTGGAGCTGCCTTCAGTTTGTTTGCCGGTGGAAGTTTTTGGTTGCGCTGGCTTTCCCTATTTGTCAGCTTAGGATTAATGCTGTGGGCGTTTTTCGGGCCTCGCTTTCCCCGATGGGAGCAGTTGGGGTATGGTTTAGTTTTGGCCGGGGCTTTCGGCAATGGGATCGATCGCTTCTTGTTTGGCTACGTGGTCGATTTTCTAGACTTTCGATTGATTAATTTTCCGATTTTCAACTTGGCCGATGTTTGCATCAACTTGGGAATTATTTGTCTTCTATGGGGGACATTTCACACGGCCAAGTTAACCCGCCATGAATAACCAAGCCTATGCAACCAACCTTTCTAAAGGATTTTCTGGCTGGCCACCCCCGTGTGACTGTTTGTAAAAATATTGACCATCCCCTAGTCCGCCAGCTCAGATCTTTCCGGCTACACCAGGCTAATTTGCAGATCTGCCAAGCGGCCCTCCAGCAGATACCGCTGGTTGAACCTCCTTTGGATCAAGCTCTGTGGTTGGCCGCGCTTAATCTATACCTAATGGCCTTTGGCAGTGGCCGGGGGGTGGTGATGCTCGATCGTCAAAAAGTCCTCTCCCCAGAGCAAATATCCATGTTTCACCAACTGGAAAAATTACGGGGCAGGGAGTTAGAGCAGGGCTATGGCGATACGATCGCCCTTTTACTCCTCGACGACCAGCAGCATTTAATTAGCGTAGCTTCCGGAATCAAACAAACGCAGCCTCTAACCCTTGTGCCCCAACTGAGTGAGTTAGTTTCCCAGAGTTTAGGCTGGGTAGAGGCCAAGTGCCATGCCTTGGAGAACCAATTGGCTGACCTCTACCATCAATGGACTCCAGAGGAACTGGCTAGCTTGCCAGACTGGTGTAACCAAGGTTAGCTGGAATTTCAATAATAAATTTTGTCCCCAGACCCGGCTCTGATTCACATCGGATCGTGCCGCCATGTTTTTCAACAACAATTTGGTAGCTGATTGATAGGCCCAGGCCTGTGCCTTTGCCCACTGGTTTGGTCGTGAAGAAGGGGTCAAATATTCGCGATCGCACATTAGCTGGAATGCCCGGGCCGTTGTCTTCCACTTCAATCACGGCCCTGGGATTGGCATCCTGTAGCCAACAGGTACGGATATAAATAGTCGGTTTCTCAACACAGCTATCTTCCAAGGCATCGATAGCATTGCCCAGGAGATTCATAAACACCTGGTTAAGTTGCCCGGCATAGCAATCCACTAGGGGTAAATTGCCATACTCCTTGACCACCTTGATTTTACTCACCTCTTGTTTGGGCTTGATTCGGTGTTGCAAAATTAGCAACGTGCTATCAATGCCTTCGTGGATGTCTACAGGCTTATGCTCAGATTGGTCAAGGCGCGAGAAGTTACGCAGAGAAAGCACCAATTGACGGATGCGATCGGCACCCACCTTCATAGAACTAAGTATCTTGGGTAGGTCTTCAGCTAGAAACTCCAACTCCAACTCCTCTAGACGGTCAGCAATTTCCGCCACTGGATTAGGATATTTCTGCTGGTACAAACTAACTAATTCCAAGAGGTTCTTGGCATAACTTTCTGTGTAGATTAGATTACCGTAGATAAAGTTCACAGGGTTATTGATCTCATGGGCAACCCCAGCCACCAGTTGCCCCAGACTAGACATTTTTTCATTTTGAAGCAACTGACTTTGGGTCTGGCGCAACTCCTTGAGGGCAGAAGCCAATTGCTCGGCCTGTTGACTAGTCTGTAGTAGTAGCTCTGACTGCTGGACGGCAATGCTCATCTGGGTAGCAATCTGTTGGGCAAAGTTGACTTCCTCACTTGACCACTGGCGGGTTTGGGCACACTGGTGGATACATAGGAATCCCCACAGGATAATCCCCGTATCGTTTTTGTAGCGAAGAGGAATCAGCATCATGGCTTTGATCTGCGACTCTTCTAGCATTTTTCGGTAGCAGTCGGCCATCTCTGTGGTGTACAGGTCATCAACAATCTGGATCAGACCTTTTCTATAGGAATCTAAGTAGTCACTGGCAAAGCAGTGGTCAACCATTGTGGTATTGAGCATGGGTTGAAATTCTGGCTTGACGGCTTCAGCAACGTATTTACCCCGTTGGTATTTATCCTGTGGCGGAAAGTGGAAAATTGCCGTACGGTCGGTATCCAAGAGATTTTGTACTTCGGTGACGGTGACTTGGAAAATTGTCTCTAGATCAAGGGATTCACGGATTTTGCCGATCACAAGGGCCAGGGCCCCTTGGCGGCGGAAGTTTTCTTGGGCTTCTGCATAGAGTTCTGCTTGGGAAATCGCGATCGCTGCCTGGTCGGCCAGCTGCTGCAACCAAGTAATTTCCTCAGGCTGCCAAGTGCGGCGATCGCGGCAATGGTGGGCGATTAAAAAACCCCACAGGTCTTCCCCAGAGCCGATTGGCACAGCTAGCCTAGCTTTTACCCCGTACTCGGTGAGAAATTGCCGGTACTCCTGTGTAAGCTGAACCGCATCCACATCACAAATCACTTGGGTTTTTTCTCGGTAGCCACTGGAGGTATTGAAATTTTGCCACCAGATCTGCGGCTTATAGGCTCCTAGGATAGAAGGCCAATCCCCAATCATATCTTCAACCAAAACCTTGCCCCGGCCCTGACCGAGAATGCGGTAAATAAACACGCGGTCTGCATCCAGAAATTCCCGGACATTGTGGACGATCGCCTGCAAAACCGTGGGCATATCTAAGCTGCTGCGAATCTGGTCGCTAACTCGGTAAAATACCGCCTGGGCTTCTAGGGATTGCTTGAGGGCCCGGGTGCGCTCCTGAACCTGGGCCTCTAGACTAGCATTCAGGGTCTGTACTTCCTGGTAGAGTTGGTCTTGTTGCACAGCCAAGGCTAACTGTTCAGCGATCGCCTGGGCCAATTTGATATCCTCCCCAGTCCATGGTTGACATTGATCCCGCTTGAGCTGCCGCCAAGCCGCAAAGGACTTCCGGGCATACTGCTGTTTAGCATCAGGGTTAAACTGCCCTGCCCAAATTACCTCAGTGTTAATCTCGGCCCGGAATATGGTCAGGTAACCCCACCGGCTACCCCGGCACACCAAGGGAATAAGCAGTAGTCCTCGAATTTTGGTCGGCTCCAGCAATTGTTGCCAGGGGCCCAGTTCCTCCAGCTTATTCATCACCAAGGGTTGGGATAAATCTCCGACCACCGTTTGCCATCCGGGTGTTTCCTCTAGGGCTGGGGCCTCGCCCCACTGGTAGATTCGTACCCTAGGGCCAGTGTCTAGGTAAAGGCGAGCGCCTACCCCCCGGAGAGATTGACCTAGTTCAGCCAAGGCCGAGGTAAACTGGATTTCTGCTTGGCCGTGCAGCAGGGTAGTCACTCGGTTAACGATCGCCTCTTGGTCAGCCCGCCTGCGAGCCTGTTGTAATAAATTCGCTTGGGAGATCGCAATTACCAATTGCTCGACCACCGCTTGAACAACATCAAGCTTTTGTTCAGCCTCAGGCATAGTTTGGCGGCTCTGGGCCACCAGTAGCCCCCACAGGTGATCCTGCTGGCCTTCCGCTTCAGTGATGATTGGAATGGTCATCGAAGAGTTGATGCCCATGGCAATCATGTACTGGGCATGGCAGGGATCCAAAGCCCGGTAATCCATGGTAGGAGTCTGGCTATCCTCCTCCCGGAGAGTCGAAACCGCAATCAGCCCGGTGGTGATGTTGGCGATCGAACGCCGCCGCTTTTGTAAGTACATCTGGCGCACATGGCTGGGGATATCATCGGCCGGAAAACGTAGCCCCTTGAGCGATGGCAGCACCTGCTCATCTACTGCTTCAGCCATGACTACTCCACTACCGTCTTGGTCAAATTCGTAGATCATCACCCGATCAGCAGTCAAGATTTGCTGGATTTCCAGAACTGCGGTGCCCATTATCTCTGGCAATTCTAGCGATCGCCTGATCTCGCTGCTGATCCGGTAAAGAAGCCCATCTTCAACTACAGGAAATAAATTTTTCTTCATATTAAAGCTATACTCCCAATTCTAAGCTGCTGAATTAAATTGCCAAAGCTATGTCACTTTGACTCACCACACAGTGCGCCGTAGGTACAGATTCATAGGTATAGGTCAATACCCGCATAGGTCTTCCCTAGACCAACCCAGGCCCACCTTGCTCCTCCAAACATGCAATTTGACACACCCCAGTTGAGTTGTCAGGTTAATTGAAATCTCGGTAGACACGTTCAGACTAAACTAGCCTAATAACGTATTTCTAAATGCCCTAAATTAATGGAGTCTTACAACTAAGTATTACAAATGGAGTCTTACAATTTAATATTACGTTAAAATTTCTTTAAGATTCATATGTTAAATCCCATAGTCTAATTCCATTCATAGATAATCCCTAATGATTCTGGCTCAGCAGATTTTTGGAAGTACAAGCGAATTGTAAAAGCTAATAAAATTAATGAATCTACATAAATCGCTCAGGGATCAATAGTCTAGAGAATAAAGCAAAATTTGTTTACCAATATCTAAATAGATATGCTGGGATATGCCATTCCTAGTTAAAATAATCCCTATGCTCGGCAAATTTACGTAAATTTACTAGGTTGCTTTAAACATTAATTATTGCGATTGCTGTTGGTAATGTAATCTAAAACTTAAAGATTTGGACAGACTATCTAGTCCTCTGCTGGCTTTTATAGAAAGTTTCTAGACTGTGAATATCACCTACAAATCTCCAATGCCACGGCTCATAGCTAATTCCCTGGGGGTTACCAGGGGGGAAAGAAAGCTCGAAACTAAAGCGGGGAGCGTTTTGCTGGAGCCATTGAAATGCTTCTGTGCGGGCGAAATCTTGGCTGAGGTTGGTTGCTGGTAATCGGCCATCACCAATGTCGATCGCATAGCCCGTATGATGCTCACTATAACCGGGGGGGGCGCTCACCTCAGCCCGCTTCGTAGCTAACTGAGCACGCTCAGCCTTCACGGCGAAAAATAATTGCTGCTGCTCCGCCACCGAACGATATCCAGACAAGGGCACCAACAAGACTCCCTGGGATTGGGCTGCCTGCACCATGGCATCAAAGCTCAAGGCAGCATTGGTCCGTAGCCTGATTTGAGGATCGCTGGCTAAGGGCTGGAGATCACTGGCCGGTGCTTCTTTATAGGGCAAATGTCCTAATAGGCTATCGGCAGTGGGACTAGGGCTACTCTCGCTAACTGATCCAGTAGGGCTAGGAGTAGCAAAATTGCCAATCGTTGTTGATTGGTTGCTCAGGAGAAAAATAGTTGCAAGCATAGATAAACCGCCGAATCCCAAACCAGCACAGCTAATTAGAATCAGCTTCCACCAGCCTCGGCCTTTGGGGGCGGGGGTTTCCCGGACTGCCACAGGAATATCTGCTGATTCAACCGCCTCGTGTTTACTTAACTTGTTAGCCATGCCCACACCTAAAATAAACCTACAAGCTGCTCCCTATCTTAACGGAAACTGGGTCTATTTAGATGGTTGGGTTGGGGGTTGGGGGCTAGTTGGCTGGGATAGACCTTGCCTAGCCTGTTCTAGGGCTGTTTTATAGTTTGAGTTATTGGGTTGAAGTTGAACAAGTTTTTCTAGGATAGGAACTGCTTGGGTTAGGTTATTGGTCTCCAGATAAATTTGAGCCAGACCCTCTAGGGCTGCGATATTGCTGGGTTCCCTCTGCAAGACTGCTTCGTAGCCTTTGATTTTGGCGTTTAGGGCTGCTGTTTGGTCTTGGGAGGTCTGGCTAGTCGGCGCTAAAGGCTGGGAAGCGCTGCGAAAAACTTCAACTAGACCGTAGGTGGTGGAACCAAGAAAGCCCAAGGTACCAACGATCGCTAGGGCATTCATCCAGAATTTTCTAACGGCTTGTTTGTCTTTGAGTGAGTTTTTGGCCATTCCTAATTTACCCCTTGTTAAAATCCCAATGTAGCTTAACATCTGGTCAGCCATCAGGGGGGCGATCGCTACCCCACTAAAGCCACCGCTAGATACCCTCCTCTCCTCAATGTTGATTGAGAGCTGGTAGTTAAGCAAGGAGTGCATTAAACAGGTAGCCGATACTGATAATTCCAAAAGTTATGAAGCTAAAAGTTGCGGGCGGAGCACCTTCTTTAAAATGATCATCTCAGGCGGGGAGAGAGCGGTAACTGCCATGGTGAAGGCTAATACAGTACCAAGGGGCATTCCTTTGTTGACTAAGGCTTCAGTAGTAGGCATGACACCGGCAATGTTGGCATAGAGCGGCATACCTAGAATTACAGCGAACAGCAAAGGGGTTGCTAGCTCCTGCTAGTTGGGTCACTAGAGTGGTTGGGACATAACCGTGAATTCCAGCGCCGATCGCAATCCCGACAACAATGTAAAGCCATACCGAATCGCACAATTTTACTGGCCTGCAACCACCCCTGCTGAAATCGCTGTTTCCAGGTGGGGGAAAGTGGATGCCAGATCATCCGCTTGGGTACTTCTTAGGTGGGCTTTTTGCAGTTGCCAGACAAAAGGTTCAACCCATTTCTCCAGTTCGAGCCAGCCAATTGTGTCAATGCTATTCACCAGCAGTTGATAAAAACAGGAAAATCAGACGGTAATCCGGCGTAGGACGGTGACTATTTCCACAGGATCAGCCCGGCGAGTGAAGTCTACATCCACAAAATCGTAGATAATCTTGCCGTCCGGCTCCACCACATAGGTAGCGGGAATTGGTAGCTCTACAGATTCATCCTCGTTTACTTCCCTGATGTTATGCCCTATCTCCTGGAGAGCTTGATCCAGGTACTTGGGGACTTGAATTACCAAACCCAGCTGTCTGGCTATTTGGTTTCTCTTATCCCAAAGTAGGGTGATTCCCTCTGGCGGTGGAGTCTGCCCTGGGCGGGAGCGCTGGGGAGAAATCCCAATTAGGTTTGCCCCTAGGGCTGTAATGGCTGGTAAAACTTGGACATAGGCATTTAGCTCAAGCTGACAAAAGGGACACCACGTCCCCCGATAAAAGGAGACCACTAGCGGCCCTTGCGAGAGGAGACTAGCCACATTTACCATTTCCCGATTTTGATTGGGCAATGTAAAGGTGGGCATCCTATCTCCGGTTCTAAGGCTATTAAATTTATATTGCTGAAATTCAAGGACAGCCCCGTCTACTAACGTCGGAAAATGGTCTGGGAATTCGCAACGGATACGTTCTTTTTGTTCTTGGAGTTGTTTGGCTAGGGTCATGGGTTTCAGGAACTGGCCTGGATTCTAAATAGTTGCTAGTTTGAGATGCCAGAACTAAGTCTTTTGCCTGATTGACTGGTCGCAGCTAACGAAGAATTCGCATGTCCCGGATACGCCACTGGTTTTCTTTGCGGATAACTTCGTAGCGGACTAGCAGGTTGTCGTTGTAGGACTGGGGTTGGTTGAGGCGGCCGTTTTGGTAGAATTGGGCCTCTTCTTGCACTTGGGCTTCGATCGCTCCTTGATTTGGCTGGTCACTGGGTTTGATGGTGACTTGGCCAATTTTATGGTTGTACTTCCAGTACGTGGTTTCAGCCCGGTTATCTTGGACAGTCCTCTGCCAGCGGGCTAGGGCAGAGTCAGTCAGGATATTGTTGAGCTGGTCAGCTTCGTAATTTTCTCCCAGGGCCCGGGCTTTAATCTTGAGCCAAGTATCAATGATTTCACGCCCCTTGGCTTCATTGATCGTCGGGTTGGTGGGGGTAGCTGGTGAGGCGGGGGCGGCTACGGCCGGTGAAGGCTGGGTAACTGGTATGGCGACGGGTGGTTGATTGATGGATACTAGGGGCTGTTCGGTATCTACTGAGGTTTGGGAGGAACCCTGGAGGCTCCTTTGCAGCATTCCGATCGCACCAGCAATTAGGGAGAATAGCAGCCACAGGACTAGCAGGCTACCAGCTCCCACAATAATTAACCGTAATAGTTTCTCCTGTTGGTTGGGCTGGCGACGGACACGCCGCTTTAGGGGAGTGGGCTGGGGGGGTGGGCTGAGCTGTGGTTCTGGGCGGTTAGCAACGGCTGCGGGCGATCGCATCACAATTTGGGGTGCTGTGACTACCCGTTCAGCTAGGGGCACAGATTCTGTACTTTTTAAGTTGAAGCTGGGAGTAGGGGCTGTTTTTACCGCAGTGGTCGCGGGAGTGGTCACAGGCAATGAGGGGGGAGCGATCGTCTGTTTGGCAACTGGGCGGCCATTAATCGGCGGCAAGGAAGTGCGACGCTCAGTCTTGGAATGGTTGGGGTTGAGGGTTGTTTGCTCAATTACAGTCCATTCCCTAGTCAACTCGGCATCCGCAGGCAAGGACTCCAAAAACGCCTGTACCTGAGTATCTGCGAAGTAATCCTTAAGGGATACCTTTTGGTCGTTGAGGTCACGAAAATGTGGAAAGACCGACTTTTGCAGCCATCGCTCTGCGTATAAGCACAGCCCTGGTAACAGATCCGGAGAATCCTCCGAATGTTCTCGAATAAAAGCTAGCGGTTCATATTCTTGACTATTTTCCAAAGCGCGGCTGGCCGCTTCAGTTTGCCCTAGTAGCAACGAGCAGATTGCTGTTTCCAGGTGCACATCTTGGCGTTTACCCAGCCGATTAAGAATCTGTTTACCCCTGAGGATTAAATCTGGCTTCCGTTGGGCAAACCCCCTGGCAATCAGGGCATAGACTGATAGGTAGGTGGCAACAGCCGAGGGGCGTTTGGCTTCTTGCTCAAATAAAAGCTGCTGTTCAGTACAGGTCAGGTAAATCCTTAACTGCTGGACAAAGCGGAGAAAATCATCCACGTTTAAGCCGGATTGGTCTTCCCCGGCTCCATCTATGCCATTGCGCTCTTGGAGCATTTCCTGGAGGAGGCGTAGGCCGAGGCGGCGCTGGGTTACTTGATCCTCGGATTGGGCCAACAGGTATAGAACCCGATAGGGGCGTAATTTATAGCCATCTGACTGCAATTCACCCCGGACGCTGGGGAATAGGCCCTCTTTAAGTAGAAGAGCTTGGCCGGTTTCGAGGGAGGTGCTGGCTCCCTCGTAGTTGCCCTGCTGCCATTGTTCGCGTCCTAGTTCTAGGCAGGTTAAGGCTAGGGTGAGGACGATATCCGATCGTACCAAGTCTCGATCGCCCAATTCACCCCGCTCCAGCTCACTTTCTTTATCGAGGAGGTAGGGCTGCCCTAGTTTTAGTACCAGTTCGTATTCCCCCAGTTCGTAGAGGATCACCAATGCACCAATAAATTGCTCATTGCGGATCTCGATGCTGGGGGTAAACTCATCATCTGCTTCTGGAATATCCTCGGATAGTTCTTCTTGCTCCGGGCGGGTTTTGGCTAAAAAGGCCGCGTTGTATTTGTCCCGTTGTTCCGGGTCACTGAGTACTGTATATGCTTCATCGATCAACTGTTTGCGGGCTGCGATCGCCACATCACTGTATTCCCGACGTGGTAGCTGTAACAACCGGTCACGGTAGGCCATGGCCCGCTGTTCATCGGTTGCTTGGATCGGCAACCCTAAGATTCGGTAATAGTCCAATGGAATACGCACTTTTATTTCCCCAGCGCAGTAGCAACTACTTGAAAACTTACCATGGCTTTTAAACCAGAGGGTTGGTGATTAACTGTAACCCCGACCAGAGGTACTTTCGGAAGGGGGCAAGTTTCCCCAAGTACTTCGACTAATATGTTTGACTAGATTTGACTGTTTCCAGTCTTGTATGTCTCACGGTACCCCTTAGTTACCAGAGTCACCTAATAGTAATCTAGTTAGATGGGTGTACCGCAATTTACCACCACCTGTTGGCTGAGCGTCGTGGGGTGTGGTAGATTTTTTACCTTACCCTGAATAGACCATTTGACATATAGAATAACCGACTCCCCCCCAAGTTGAACCATGAGTGCCCCTAAAAAAACTAAATCCGCTGCCCAAGAGACGATCGCCCAACCGCAGACCAACCCGGAGCGGACTGCCCCAATATTTACCCCCCCCGCCGACTTTATCAATCGGGAAGATGGGCTGATAGTTTACGAAGATATGGTTCTGGGGCGCACCTTTGAGAACAAGTGTGCCGAAATGTACTACCGGGGTAAAATGTTTGGCTTTGTCCACCTCTATAACGGCCAAGAGGCCGTGTCTAGCGGCGTGATTAAGACCCTCCGCACTGGCTATGATTATGTGTGCAGTACCTACCGCGACCACGTTCATGCCCTCAGCGCCGGGGTGCCCCCTAAAGAAGTAATGGCCGAGCTGTTTGGCAAAGTTACTGGCTGTAGCAAAGGTCGGGGGGGGTCGATGCACCTGTTTTCGGAGCCACATCACCTGTTGGGTGGCTATGCCTTTGTAGCTGAAGGTATTCCTGTGGCGCTGGGGGCTGCGTTTCAGTCTAAGTATCGCCGGGAAGCCCTGGGGAATGAGGAGTTTAATCAGGTGACAGTGTGCTTCTTTGGGGACGGGGCGGCTAACAATGGTCAATTTTTTGAGTGCTTGAATATGGCGGTACTGTGGAAGTTGCCGATAATTTTTGTTGTGGAAAACAACAAGTGGGCGATCGGCATGGCCCACGAGCGGGCTACTTCGGTACCAGAAATCTATACAAAAGGCCCGGCCTTCGGTATGGTTGGGGTCGAGGTGGATGGGATGGATGTTTTAGCAGTGCGGGATGTGGCTCAAAAAGCTGTGGCTAGAGCGAGGGCTGGCGAAGGGCCAACCTTGGTAGAGGCTCTGACGTACCGCTTCCGGGGCCATTCTCTAGCAGATCCTGATGAACTGCGCGACAAGAATGAAAAGGAGTTTTGGTTTGCCCGGGATCCAATTACTCGGTTTGCTGAGTATCTGATTGGCAAGGGTTTGGCTACCAAGGAGGAGTTGCAGGCGATCGACCACAAAATTGATGCTTTGATTCAAGAGGCTGTGGAGTTTGCTGAATCTAGCCCAGAGCCGGATGCCAGTGAATTGTATGATTATGTTTTTGCAGATTAGGGGTTGCTGATGATTCCAGTTGCCTTAACGATCGCTGGCTCTGATAGTGGTGGCGGTGCCGGCATCCAAGCGGATTTACGGACATTTGCTTTCCATCGTGTCCATGGCACCAGTGTATTGACTTGCGTTACTGCCCAAAACACCCTGGGAGTAAGCCGAGTTGATGCTTTACCGCCAGAATCAGTAGTTGCCCAGTTAGAAGCAGTGGTAAGTGATATTGGTGTGCAGGCCGCTAAAACTGGTATGCTCCTAAACCAGGAAATTATCAGGGTCGTATCCGAGCAGGTGGAGAAGTTACAAATTCCTGGCCTGGTTGTAGACCCGGTTATGGTTTCCCGGACGGGGGCCCAATTGATTGCCGATGAAGCGATCGCTAGCCTCAAGCAATTCCTGATTCCCCAGGCTCTCATCCTCACCCCCAACCGCTATGAAGTAGAATTACTCACTGGCATTGCCCTCCATAGCCTAGGGGATATGCAACAGGCTGCGGCCCAAATTCATCAATTGGGATCTAAATTTGTTTTGGTTAAAGGTGGTGGGATGGCTGGGGAGTTGCGGGGAGTGGATGTGTGGTTTGATGGCAGTGAGTATCTCACCCTAAAAACTGAATGTGTTGATACTAAACATACCCACGGTACGGGTTGCACCCTCAGTAGTGCGATCGCCGCCAATTTAGCCCTAGGGCAACCTCCCCTGGCCGCAGTCCAAGCTGCCAAGGATTACGTAACTAAGGCCCTAGGGCACTCCCTGGCAATCGGCTCCGGTACAGGGCCCGTGGGGCACTTCTTCCCCCTGCTTTAGAGTCCATCAAAGTACTCCCGCAACCGGAACCCCTGAGCAAGGTCAATATCTGACCAAGCTGATTACATTAGCCCCGACTCGGCAGTTTTACCTGCTTAGCCATGTCCCGAAACATGGACATATTGGCTCCTGGTCTGCGTCGGGGAGTATTGTTGAATTGGAGAAAAGCTGGTTCTGGCATGACCATGGGCGGCTCTTCAACCTTGGGCGCTGCCGGAGGAACAGCCAATTCTGGTTTGGCCTTGATTTCAGGTTTAGCTGGAACTGGTCGAGGTGACTCGACCTCTTTGATTTCCTTTGGCGCTTCTGGGGGAGCTGCTACCTGGGTAACTGGCTCTGCTTGCGCTTCAGGGGCTGGGGGTACACTTTTAGATTCATCTAGCTCTAAAAAGAATTCACTGGATCTTTGATTCCCCATGGCTTTTTTTATAAACCCAAACATACGATCGCCTACTCCTAATCAAACCGAATACGCGGCAGTTATTAATTTAATTAAGTTGTCTCTATACAAGAAGACAGACTCCCTAATATCTTCCAACAAAAGTTGCGGTTTTGGGTATTGATTAGCGCTGGCAGTCTTTATCTCTAGCTAGACGGTGATTGCCAATTAAGGTATTGACAATTACACAGCGCTTGGCCGTTGGCCTGCTGGCGATCGCTATGGTAACTCGTCCCATCCGCCCATTGGTATTACCCCAATGGTTAAACTGCACCCGCCACAGGCCTTGTCCCTTATCAAAAAAGAAAGTTGTATTGTCCTCATCGATGACCAAGTGCCGACTCAACTTGACCCATTCACTGGCTGAGGGCGGCCGCTCCGCTGGGTGTACGGCGTATTGGGCAATTTCGCCAGTCTGGCGGAAGCTGACCTGCCATGTAAGTTTATCACGCTTAGCATTACTGATGGCTGTATAGTTGGCTCGCTGAATTGCCTCCTGTCCCAAGCGGAGTTCCTGTTGAGTTAAAAAACCCAACCATCCCGGCACAGCGATCGCCCCCAGAATGGCAATTATTGCCACAACAATGAGAATTTCTAGTAAGGTGTAACCCCCAGTGGATTTTAGCCATTCTTGCCAAAGGTGGAGATTGGTTTTTCTACGCCGGTTTTTCATGTGTGAAGAATGCACTCTGCAAAAGATTACAAATGGTTATTTCCCACTAGAAAATAATAAGAAAAACCATTTGTCAACCAAGATAAGTGCCATGAAAAGGAAGTTTTCCGAAAATCTATCTAAAGCTTAAATAACTGATTTTTATCCTAAAGAAACTTCTATCTATACATCTAGTAATTAATATATTGATGCTCAATCAAATGGTATAGAAATAAGCGCTAGATAAGATAGACTTATAGACACTAATGTCTTAAAATTTCAGTTGTTAATTTTTAGGCGACCAAATACGATCGACCGAGTAAATTTGCCCTATGCCTGATTACCCGCCCCAGGATGTGGATCTTGCCCCCTACATTGACCATTCATTGCTAGAGCCAACAGCCACGGAGGAAATATTGCGGCGCTATTGTGAGGAAGCCGATCGCTACAAATTCGCCAGTGTCTGCATTTATCCTTACCTGGTTAAACAGGCTGCCGAACTGCTTCATAACTTACGCCCGAAAGTCTGTACAGTGATTGGCTTTCCCACCGGCTGCCACACCAGAGCCACCAAACTCTATGAAGCCCAGGAGGCAGTAGACAATGGAGCCAAGGAACTAGATGTAGTTATTAATCTCGGCTGGATGAAAGCCGGGCGGGGGGAAGCCATCTATCAAGAAATTGCTGCCATCTGTGAAGCCACTAATGTTCCGGTCAAGGCAATTCTAGAGACCAGCCTGTTTACTCCCCCGGAAATTGAACTGGCTGTGGCTGCCTGCCTAGATGCGGGGGTGGCATTCTTGAAAACTAGCACTGGCTGGCGGGGGGGGGCTACAGTCCAGGATGTGCAGCTATTGGCAAAATTGAGTAAAGGCCGGGTGGGCATCAAAGCTTCTGGTGGCATTAGAACCTATACCCAGGCTGTGGAACTAATTGCGGCTGGGGCTACCCGTTTGGGTACTTCTAGGGGGAGTGAGTTGCTGGCTCCCCCGGAACAGTAGCCATGTCTGGTACTTACAAGGCCACTGGCATTAACCTCAAGGTGATGCCTCTGGGGGAGTCCGATCGCTTACTGACTCTGCTCAGTCCTGAGTGTGGCTTGATTCGGGCTGTGGCTCCGGGGGCCCGCAAACCTAAAAATTCCTTGGGGTCCAGGAGCAGCTTGTTTATGGTTAATCAATTGCTGATTGTCCGGGGCCGGTCGTTAGATAAGGTTATTCAGGCCGAGACGAGTAGGATTTACACTGGTTTGAGCAAGGATCTTGGTAAATTGATGGCGGGGCAATACTTAGCAGAGTTGACGGTGGCGATCGCCCTGAGCAACCAACCCCAAGCGGAGCTATTTGCGCTGATTACTGAACATCTAGACCGACTACATAGCTTACCACCCCGGCATACCCCTCAACTTTTGGCACACCTCTGCCAAGCTTTGTTTCATCTAATAGCTTTGGCGGGTTTGGCTCCCCAAGTCCAACTGTGCTGCCAAAGCCAGCAGCCTGTGACTCCTGACTGGCAAGACCCCCAATGGCGGGTGGGTTTTAGTAGTGCCGCTGGGGGTATAGTTACCCTGGTTAATGAAAATATGCCGACCTTGAGTGCGATCGAACTCAGTTGGCTCCGGCAATTGGCCCAACCCTATCTGCCGGCCCATGTACCCAGTCAACTAAACTGGGTCAAGCTAGAACAGCTCCTGCGTAGTTACATCCAATACCAACTAGGTAGAGCTATTAAATCGGCTGATTTTTTGGAAAGCTGCCTAGAGCCGACTAGTTTTCTGGGTTGATATTGGCGGACTCCTGGGTAGTCAATTCCAAAAACACTTCCTCTAAGCTGGCTTTGGTGCGGCGCATTTCGTAGAGGCCTTGGCCAGCACCGATGATCACCGCCGCCAGATCTCGCCCCGGTTCAGTTCCCGCTGCTACCAGCACCTGGAGACGCGATCGTCCTTCTGGTAGATCCTCCCTAGGCAATAGATTCACGGCCGTAACCCCAGGAACGACCTGCAACATTTTTGGGATTTCCTCAGAATTGCCGTCAATTTCTAATTCGTACCCGTGGCTGCCCGTGGCTTCCTGCTGCAAAGCTGCGGCTGTGTTAGTGGCGATTACCCTGCCCCGGTTGATGATGGCGATCCGATCGCAGGTCATGCTGACTTCTGGCAGGATGTGGCTAGAGACAATTAAGGTGTGCTCCCCAGCTAAACTTTTAATCAAATGGCGCACATCTATAATCTGTTTGGGGTCTAGGCCGACGGTGGGTTCATCCAAAATAATCACTGGTGGGTTGTGGACGATCGCTTGGGCAATACCGACCCGTTGTTTCATGCCCTTAGAAAGTTTACGAATTTGGAGATGCTGGCATTCTTCAAGGTTGCAGCGCTCGATCGACCAACTAACTCGCCGGGAAAGGTGCGATCGCTCCACCCCCTTAATTTTGGCAACAAAATGCAGATATTCACTCACACTCATGTGGGGATATAGGGGCGGGTTCTCTGGCAGATAACCAATCCGCTGCCGCACTGCCAAGGAATTAGTATGCACATCATAGCCCGCCACCCGTGCTGTGCCCCCAGAGGCGGGTAGATACCCAGCCAAAATCCGCATGGTGGTGGTTTTACCAGCACCATTCGGCCCCAAAAATCCCAAAATCTCCCCCGGCTGCACCCCAAAGCTCACCCCTTGGATAGCCAGCCTAGACCCGTAGAACTTTGTGAGGTTATCAACTTCAATCATGGCGGTAATAAAATTTCTTGGTTTCAACTGGTCGCTGGTGCATCGGCGTTCTGGTTTCTGCCATCAAATAGCTCGATCGGCAATCATTTAATCACAACTTCCCCCAGCGGGTGTAATGGACTTTTGCCCTTAACCAATTCCGCCAATGTCCTTGGAGATTTTATCAGGTCGCTCCCTAGGAAGAAAAAGCTTTCCCAAAAGGACGGAGGACTAACTTCTTTGGTAAAACTACTGCTATATTGATTGCCACTGGACAATGAGTAGGTATGGAGTTAGACACATCCCCCGCCACTGAGGTGATCCTCAGTCAATCAGCTCGATCGCTAGGCAATTTTAACCTAGACTGGGTGCCGCAGCCCGGCAACTATCTACATGTAGCCGGCCAGACCTACGCAGTTTTAGAACGCCGCCACCGCTATCACCTCAAAGCTGGCCGCTACCAGTTGCACAAAGTTGCCCTCTACGTCCAGTCAGCCCCGCCGCCAGATGAAACTAGTATAGTTAAGGGGCGTTTGGTGGTCGGGGATGCCAGTTGCCGCTTTAATGCCCGCTCAGAAATTATCCGTTGTGCTGTCAACCCGTCTGGCCCCTGTGGACACTGCCGCTATTTCGAGCCGCGATCGTCCCACGCCAAAGACTAGATGAACAGTGTTAGCACTCATACCCTGAGAGTGCTAAATTGTGTAGTGGGTTAGTCCAACTCATTACGCATAACTAGATTTGCACCTATGACCAAAATTGTCTCATTCAGTGAAGAATCTCGCCGGACCCTCGAAGCTGGGATTAACGCCCTAGCCAATGCCGTGCGTGTCACCCTAGGTCCCAAGGGACGCAATGTTTTAATTGAAAAAAAATTTGGCGCACCCCAAATTGTCAATGATGGAATTACGGTTGCCAAGGAAATTGAACTGGAAGACCCCCTAGAAAACACTGGAGCGAAACTGATTCAAGAGGTGGCTTCCAAAACCAAAGATATTGCCGGAGATGGCACCACAACCGCTACAATTTTGGCTCAAGAAATGATCCACCAAGGTCTGCGGATTGTCACCGCCGGTAATAACCCAGTTAGCCTGCGTCGGGGCATGGAAAAGACCGTGGCTTTTTTGGTGGAGGAGATTGCCAAGGTGGCTAAGCCCGTTGAAGGGGATGCGATCGCCCAAGTGGCTACGGTCTCCTCCGGCAATGACCCCTTGATCGGCCAAATGATTGCCCAGGCCATGGAGGCAGTTACTAAGGACGGGGTGATCACCGTTGAGGAATCCAAGTCTCTGGATACTGAGCTGGATGTGGTTGAAGGGATGTCAATCGATCGCGGCTACATCTCCCCCTACTTTGTGACCAACAACGACCAAATGGTGGCCGAGTACGAAAACGCCAAACTTCTGATTGTCGATAAAAAAATCAGCTCAATCCAAGACCTACTTCCGACTCTAGAAAAAGTTGCCCAAGCTGGCACTCCGATTGTGATCATTGCCGAAGATGTGGAAGGGGAAGCCCTAGCGGCCCTGGTAGTCAATAAATCTAGGGGAGTGCTCAGTGCTGCTGCCATCAAGGCTCCCGGCTTTGGCGATCGCCGCAAAGCCATGTTAGAAGACATTGCTATCCTCACGGGCGGCCGGGTAATCAGCGAAGAAATTGGCCTGTCCTTAGACAAGGTAACCCTAGATTTACTGGGTACTGCCCGCAAAATTTCCATTGGCAAAGACATGACCGTAATTGTGGCTGACGACACCACCAAAGGCGATGTTCAAAAGCGGATTGCTCAGATCAAGCAGGCCATGGCTGAAACCGATTCTGATTACGATAAAGAAAAACTCCAGGAGCGGATTGCCAAGCTGGCCGGTGGGGTAGCTGTGATCAAGGTCGGGGCAGCAACGGAAACAGAGCTAAAGGATCGCAAACTCCGGGTCGAAGATGCCCTCAATGCCACCAAGGCGGCGATCGAAGAGGGGATCGTCCCTGGTGGGGGCACCACTTTGATTCATCTTAGCCAAAAGGTGCTGGAATTTAAGGCCCAGCTGACCCCAGAGGAGCAACTGGGGGCTACGATCATTGCCAATTCCCTGTCAGCTCCCCTGCGGCAGATGGCTGACAATGCTGGGGTAGAAGGCTCTGTGGTGGTCGAACAGGTGCGATCGACTGAATTTAATATCGGCTACAATGCTGCCACCGACACCTACGAAGACCTAATTGCTGCTGGAATCATTGACCCGGCCAAGGTGGTGCGATCGGCTCTCCAAAATGCAGTTTCGATCGCCTCCTTGGTGCTGACCACCGAAGCCCTAGTGGTGGAAAAACCAGAGAAGACCCCCGCTCCCGCCCCCAATCCCGGCATGGGCATGATGTAAGTCTGGGCTTTTAGACCAACTAGACCGAATATGCCTAAAACACCTTCCAGAGGGGTGTTTTAGGCAGGGCAGCCCAAATGCTTCGAATTAAAGTGGCCATGGTTGTTAACGTCAGTTTGGATTAGGGGAACTGCTCCAACTAAGTTTGGCTCAAATCAAGCAATGTTGTTGCCAGAGTAACCCAATTGGCAAAGGGATAATGCGGGTTGATCCCGGACTCAGGTTTATTAATTTTCATTCGAGCCATTTAGCAAGCCATTTAGGATGTAGCAACGCATCTGCCCCTTGCCTTTGATGTCAACCCAACCCCGCTCTGTGAAGGCAAACTGATCCTTGAGGAGCCGGTAAGCCACCTCGGTGACTTGGATGCAGCCAGCAATGCCTTGGGATTCCATCCGGCTAGCGATGTTGACCGTATCTCCCCACAGGTCGTAGATATACTTGCGAGTACCAATCACCCCCGCCACTACCGGGCCAGTGTTGATGCCGATGCGAATTTCAAAGGGGAGTCCGGTTTCTTTGGCGTACCGGCTGATATTTTCGCGCATGGCAAGGGCCATGTGGGCGATCGCCTCTAGATGGTCTTCTCGGTACACGGGCAATCCCCCGACCACCATATAGGCATCCCCAATGGTTTTGATTTTCTCAAGGCCATATTTTTCAGCCAAGTAATCAAATTCAGAGAAAATCACATTTAGCATCTCCACCAATTCAATCGGCGACATGCGCTCCGATAACTGGGTAAACCCGACAAGATCTGCAAACATCACAGTCACTGAGGGGAAACTATCGGCGATCGTCTCGGTCTTGCGCTTCAGGCGTTCTGCGATCGGCGAAGGCAAAATATTCAGCAAAAGCTGCTCAGACTTACTTTTTTCTACCTGGACAGTCCTGAGGGCTGCCAAAAATAGCTGGGCAATCATCCACGCTACCATGAGTGCTCCCCCGGCAGAAATGATCAACAGGATGCGCGATCGATCATTGATTTGATCGATTTGCAATCTGGCTCTGATGACTTCTTGGTTAGCAATATTGAGGAGATTTTGGGAGAGGGGCTGGGTCTGTTCATTGAGGCCCCGGAGCTTACCATCAATTTCAGTAATGGTTTGGAAAATATCCCGAATTATCTTTTCATAGCTGGTCAATAGTTGCTCAAAGCGCGGTCTTTCCGTAGTCCGGATTGTCGATAAGGTTCTCTCCCGCAGTTTTTGTAGCCCTTGGATCACTATGTTTAGAGCATTGTCCTGTTTA